>Ga0207655_1002100_pt1 | contig 16695 bp, 17 predicted proteins | sample KBSM44metaG_FD_184398 | JGI IMG/M metagenome (GOLD analysis project Ga0207655, IMG submission 184398) | Miscanthus rhizosphere microbial communities from Kellogg Biological Station, Michigan, USA - KBS M4-4 metaG (SPAdes) (version 2) | ecosystem: Host-associated > Plants > Roots > Rhizosphere >...
CCACGCGAAGGCGTTGGACTCGCGCGACCATACCGCCGGCGCGGTGAACTGATGCGCGGACGCCGTGTCGTTGCGGTGGTCCAGCATCGGGCAGACGAGCACCTGAGCAGCGACGTCGGGGGCGGAAAGATCACGGGCGAGAAGCGTGACGCCGGCCGCGATCCCCCCACCGGCGCTCGTGCCGGCCACGACGATGCGGCTCGGGTCGACGCCGAGGTCGTCGGCGTTGTCGGCCAGCCATCGCAGTGCCGCATAGCCGTCTTCGACGAGGGTCGTCCCCGACACGTCGGGCGCCAGTCGGTAATCGACCGTCACCACGACGGCTCCGAGCGTGTCGAGCCACTCGACGGGGATGTCGAGCTGCGAGAACCGATCGCCCATCACCATGCCGCCGCCGTGCAACCACAGCACACCGACCGCACCAACCGTGCTGACCGCACCGGCAGGGGAGATCACCGTGATCGGGAGGGGCGAGCCGTCCGCACCCGTCACCGTGTCTTCCCGGCGGATCACGTCGCGTGTGGCCAGCAACGGTTCGACGAGTCCGCTCGCGTACGGACGCATCAGCGGCAGGGTCTCCGCGTCGAGCGGGGGAAAGTCGGGCAGGGACGCCAGCAGTGCGCCCAGCTCGGGGTCGAGGGCGGGCCGGTTCACGAGAGCACCGCTTTGCCGCCGACGGGCACCAGGTCGCCGTAGACCGATTCGCCGTCGAGGAGCTCGGCGAACTTCGCGACGAGAGCGCGTGCGGCATCCGTCGCGAAGAGTCGATGGTGGTCGTCCTCGCTCGTCCATCCCTCGATGAGGTGGACGACGTCGGGGGTGGCCGCGGACCGGCTCACGAGGTAGACGAGACAGTGCTCGCTGGATGCCGGGTTGCCCTCGTTCAGGCCGGAAAGGACGAGCGCGACGAGCTCGTCGCCCCGACCGGGAAGTGCTGTCATGGTGGCGGAGAATCCGTAGCCGATGGTGTGCGTGTTCATGCTTCCATCCAGCCACCGGACACCCCTCGCGCCGTAGACGATTCCCGCTCACCCTTTGCCGGATCCTCGCGACGCGGCCAGGATCGGGTGGCGCGAGTCAGACGGTGGGCGCGTGGTGGCGCGGCCGGCCGACGGCCCGCAGCAGCTCCGCCACGTCGCGGCTGGGCGGTGAACCGAACTGGCGGCGGTACTCGCGGCTGAACTGCGAAGCGCTCTCGTAACCGACCGCATAAGCGGCGCCGGCGATGTCCGCCGGGTTGGCGAGCAGTCGCAGTCGTGCTTCCTGCAGGCGCACGTTCTTCTGGTACTGAATCGGGCTCATCGAGGTGACCGCCTGAAACGCACGGTGGAAGGCGGACGGGCTCATGTTCGCCCGGTGGGCGAGCTCGTCGACCCGCATCGGCTCGGCATACCTGTCGCGCATCCACCGGACCACGTGGCGCACGCGGCTCAGGCTGCTGTCGGCGAGCCCGAGCTGGCGGACGGTCGCGCCATTGTGCCCCGACATGATGAGCCAGAGGATCTCCCGTTCGAGCAGCGGCGCCAGAACGGGGATGTCCTCGGGGGTGTCGAGGAGGCGCAGCATCCGCACCGACGCATCGACGAGGCGGTCGTCGGCGACCCCCACGGCGACAGCGGGCGGGGACGCCTCACCGCGCGCCTGCCGGGCGAACGTGGATGCCGCAGGATTGAGCATGAGCTCCGCCACGATCTCGGGCCGCAGCTCCAGGCCGAAACCGAGGGCGGGGTGGTCGGGCGACGCATCGAGGAACTGTCCCGAGACGGGAAGATCGACCGACGCCACCAGGTAGTCGCCCGGTCCGTAGTCGTGCACGGCACTGCCGACGGACAGGCGCTTGGCTCCTTGCGCGACGACCGCGAGAACCGTACCGGTCGTCGATTCCTCTTGCGGTCCGGCGGCATCCACGCACGCCACCAGAACCCCGGGGATCGCTGTTTCGGTGACGCCGCCGGTCGAATGGCGCTGGATGAGGGTGCGCAGCTCGTTCATGGACATGGGTCGATCAAAGCAGCCACAGCGCCGAATCGTGCCATGTCGAGCAGGAATGGGCAACGATACGGTCGTATCGCCCTCACGCCCGGAGGGGCTGTCGCGGTTGGCTCGAACCCATGACAAACGAGCAGAACACCCCTCCCTCGGTCGTGGTCGTCACCGGTGCGAGTGCCGGCATCGGCCGTGGCGCCGCCCTCGAGATCGCCGGCCGCGGCTTCGGCGTCATCGTCACCTACAACTCGCGCCCCGACGGCGCGAACGAGACCGTGCGGCTCATCGAAAGCGCCGGCGGCACGGCGCGGGCAGTGCGACTGGATGTCGGAGACAGCGGCAGCTTTCCCGCTTTCCGTGACGAGCTTCGGCGGATCCTGGATGCCGAGTGGGGCACCGACCGCATCGCCGCGCTCGTCAACAACGCGGGTTTCGGCGGGGGACTCACCTTCGCCGACATGACCGAGGCCGCTTTCGACGACTACTACCGCGTCCTGCTCCGAGGCCCCTACTTCCTGACGCAGGCACTGCTCCCCCTGCTCGTCGATGGAGGCTCCATCGTGAGCATCTCGAGCAGCTCGGTGCGCCCCGGCGACACGGAGGCGGGGTATTCGGCTTATGCCGGCATGAAGGCCGGACTCATCACGGCGTCGCGCTACCTCGCCCGCGAGCTCGGTGGCCGCGGCATCCGGGTCAACACCGTCGCCCCCGGGCCCACCCGCACCCGCATCGGCGGGGACGCGTTCGAGAAGTACCCCGAAGTCATCCCCGCCTTGGCCGCCAAAACGGCGTTGGGCCGACTCGGGGAGCCCGAAGACATCGGCCGGGTCATCGCGTTCCTCGTCTCGCCGGAGTCGCAGTGGATCACCGGCCAGGACATCCAGGTGTCGGGCGGGTACGCGCTGTGACCGGCGCGCTGCGCCGTTTCGGCACTGTCGTGCTCACGGGCGCGACCAGCGGCATCGGTGCGGCCACGGCGGCTCTGCTCGCGCGGCGCACCGACCTGCTCGTGGTCCATGGGCCGGAACGCGCCGAACAGGTCGCCGAACTCCTGAACGGATGGCGGACAGCCGGTGCGCGGGTCGAGTACGTGTCGGCTGATTTCTCTCGCCTCGATGCCGTCGTGCGCGCGGCGGAGCAGATCCGCGACCTCGCTCCGGACGGCATCGATCTGCTCATCAACAACGCGGCCGTCCCCGGCGCCCCCGAGCGCCGCCTCACCGGCGACGGCTTCGAACGCACGCTCCAGGTGAACGCGCTCGCCCCCGCACTGCTCACGCGGATGCTCGTGCCGGCGCTCGCCGAGAACGCCCGGATCGTGAACGTGGCCTCGTCGGCGCACCGGGTCGAGCGGTTCCACTTCGACGACATCGACCTCTCCCACGGATACTCGCCCGTCGCGGCATACGCACGCGCAAAGCTCGCGATGGTGACCTGGTCGTCGCTCCTGGCCGAGGAGGAGGCGGGCACCTCGACCACCGTCGTCGCGCTGTGCCCCGGGCTGAACGACACCCCCCTCAGCGCCGCGATGATGGGACACGTTGGCGGCCCCGCGTCGCACGGCGCCGACCGCGTGCTGTTCGCCGCCACCGCGCCGTCCCTCCCATCCGGGAGCTACCTCGAAGACGACCGCATCGTTCCGCCGAGCGCGGAGGTCACGCATCCGGACAACCGCGCGCGGTTGATCGAGCTCTACGTGACGCGACTCACCCCGCGCGGAGTCGGGAGCCGGTCATGACCTCGGCGGCGACACCGCTCGCGGGCCGCGTCGCGGTCGTGCTCGGCGCGACCGGTTGGATCGGTCGCGGGATCTCCCGGCGTCTCGTCGATTCCGGGGCCAGCGTCGTCCTCGTCGCCCGCGACCGTGATCGGTTGGACGGGCTCGCACGCGAACTCGACGCCGAGGAGCGGGTGCTGATCGTCGCGGCCGACGTGACGCAGTCGCTCGATGTCGACGATGTGCGGGCGGCATCCCTCGATCGATTCGGCCACGTCGACCTCGTCACCGTCCTCTCCGGCGTCATCACCGGATCGGCCTTCGAGGGCGGCATCCCCGCCGACTGGGCGGAGATGATCGACGTGAACCTGCGCGGCCTCCTGCATTCCGCTCAGACGTTCGCCGAACCGCTCCTGGACTCGGCGCGTCAGGGCCGTGCCGCCGACCTCGTGCTCCTCGGCGCTGTCAGCGAGGACGCGCACGAGCCGCGCTTCGCCGTCTTCAACGCCGTATCGGCCGCCATCACCCAACTCGGACGGACCCTTCGCGACGAGTACGGACCGAGCGGCGTCCGCGTGCACGTGCTCGCCCCCGAATTTCCCCACCCGGCGACCGAGGCGCCCGGACGCGATGCACGCGCGGGACGCCAGCAGTCGCCCGTCACGCCGGAGTCCATCGCCGCGGTCGTCGCCCTGGCCGCGGCGCTGCCGGCGGGCGTGAACCTCGCCGAGGCCGTGCTGCTGCCGACGGCGCGGAGGCAGCGATGAGCGCTCTCGTCGCACGGGTGCGTCGCCTGCCCGAGGCCCTGACGGCCGCCGCCGTGCTGTTCGCCGCGGCGATCGTCGCGCTGATCTGGACGAACCTCGGCGGTGAGAGCTACACCGACTTCTGGCACCTTCCGCTGGGCGTGGATGCGGGGGCGTTCTCGTTCCACCTCGACCTTCGACACTGGGTCAACGACGCCGCGATGGCACTGTTCTTCGCGTACGTCACCCTGGAAGTCCGACGCGACATCGAGTTGGGCGAGCTGCGGGACTGGCGCCGCGCCATCGTCCCGCTCGTCGCCGCGGTGGCGGGCCTCATCGTTCCGGCGCTGCTTTTCGTCGCCGTGACGTGGGGGACCGGTGCTGCCGACGGGTGGGGGATCGTCATCTCCACCGACACAGCCTTCGTCCTCGGCATGCTCGCCCTCGTCGGTCGGGTGATGCCCCCGCAACTGCGGATGTTCCTGCTGACCCTCGCCGTCGCCGACGATGTCGGCGCGCTGGCGGTCATCGCTTTCGCCTACACCGACGACTTCACCCCCGCCCCGCTCCTTCTCGTCGCGGTGGGTCTCGCGGCGATCGCCGGGCTACGCCGCGCGGGGGTGTGGCGCGGCGCCTTCTACCTCGCGCCGGCCGTCGTCGTGTGGGTCGGATTCCTCTTCTCGGGGGTGCACGCGACGCTCGCGGGCGTCGCCATCGCGCTCCTTCTGCCGATCGCATCGATCCGCCCCGCGGATCTGAGGAGAGCGGGCGACCGGGTGCGGGCGTTCCAGCTGGCACCGAACGCCGACGCGGCGCGGACCGCCGAACAGTCGCTCGCACGAGCGGTGTCCGTCAACGAGCGCGCGTACCGCACTCTCACCCCGTACGTGATGCGGGTGATCCTGCCGCTTTTCGCGCTCGCGAACGCGGGCGTGCGGATCACCGCGGATTCACTGCAGGATGCTTTCGCCTCCCAACTGACGTGGGGGATCATCATCGGCCTCGTCGTCGGAAAGACGGCGGCGATCACGATCGCCACCGCCATCATGTCGCGGGTGCGTCCGGGCGCGCTCGGGGGCCTGCGGATGCCGCAGCTGTTCGGTCTGAGCGTGCTGGCGGGGATGGGCTTCACCATCTCGCTGTTCGTCGCCGAGCTGGCCTTCGACGATCCCGAGAGCCTGAGTCGCGCGCAGATCGGCATTCTGGCGGCGACCGTGCTCGCCGCCCTTCTCGGCGCGGCCGTCTTCGCGATCCTCAGCGCCGCCGAGCGCCGACGGGGCGACGTTCGAGATCGGCTCGTGCGACCTCTCGACCCGCGGCGCGACCCCGTGCTCGGCGATGCCGCACGCGCACGGACCACCGTGGTCGAGTACGGTGACGTCTCCTCTGCGTTCGCCGCGACATCCGAGGAGATGCGCCGGGAGATGGCACAGCGTTTCGGCGTGGGCGTCGCCTACACCTTCCGTCACGCGGCCACGGCGACCCCCGGGGTGGCGCTCGCGGGCGAGGCCGCTTCCGAACAGGGGCGCTTCTGGGAGATGCGCGACGCGCTGCTGAGCGAGGCGCCCGTCGAATCCGATCGGCAGCTCCTGCGGGCGGCGTCGCGGGCGGGGCTCAACCTCCGCAGGTTCCGTGCGGACGTGGCCCGGGGAGCAGGTTCAGCCCGGGTCGCGGAGGATGCCGCGGACGCGGAGGCCATGCTGCTGTCCGACACGCCCGCCTTCTTCATCGACGGTGTGCGCTATCGCGGACCGATCGACGCGGACGCGATCAACGCTGCCGTAGCGGTGGCGCTCACCGCTACCCTGGCCACGTGCGCATCGTCGTCTCCGGAACTCACGCCAGCGGAAAGAGCACGCTGATCTCCGACTTCGCCCTGCGGCATCCGGAGTTCACCGTGCTCGCCGACCCGTTCGACATGATCGATGAACGCGCGGTCGCGCGTGATCCGAGGACGTTCGCGGCGCAGCTTCGCCTCGCCGCCGACCGTCTCACCGACGACGACCTCGCCGACCAGGACGAGGGCGGCGACCTCATCGCGGAGCGGAGCCCGCTCGACTTCCTCGCCTACCTCGTCGCGCTCGCAGAGCTGGGCGACGCGGAGCTCGACGAAGAGTTCACCGAGCGGGCGGTTGCTCGGACGGCCGCGGCGCTTCGCACCGTCGACCTGCTCGTCGTGCTGCCGCTGGCAGCCGGCGATGGCATCGAGGTGGGCGACGAGGAAGACCCGGAGCTGCGCGACGCGATGAACGACGCTCTCCTGGACCTGCTCGACGACACCGAGCTCATCGGCACGAACCCCACGATCACCGAGATCAGCGGGCCGCCGGAGGTCAGGTTGGCGCTTCTGGAACGCGCGGTCGAAACGGCAGCGGCACCCTCATGATCAGCATCCGGTTAGACACGGCGAGGGGCCGTCGCCCCGCTCGATCGTCGCGCTAACGTCGTGATGATGGTTCTGGGGAACCTCATCCGCTCGGCCCATCCCCCCCGCAGGTGCTGAGCTCGGCGGGACGCCCTGATGCAGGCGTCCCGCCGCTTCTCTCTTTCGGCGCGGCGCGGTGCGGCGCTCGGCGCCGCTGCAAGCTCAGGAGTCGAAGCCCACGCCGAACATTCCGGCGAGCCGGAGCAGCAGCCCGTCTTTTCCGCCGTTCGCATCCGAGGCCGCGACCGCTCGGCGCATCGTCTGGATGAGCGGGTAGGCGAGGGGCTCCGGGGGGATCGGGACGGGCAGCCGACGCGACATCCGCAGCCGGGTCCGTTCCGTTTCACCGTGGTCGACGCTGTCGAGGAAGTCGAGCATCGTCTCGGCCCCGAACCGGGTGGCGGCGACGCCGAGGCCCGTGTATCCGGCGCTGTACGCGACGGTGCGCTTCTTCGCGGCTCCGTGGAACGCGACGAGTTGCGTGGACATGTCGATCATCCCGCCCCAGCGGTGGGAGAACGGGTGGCCCTGCAAGGAGGGGAACGTCGAGTAGAAGTGGTCGGCGAGCCGCTCGAACGATTCGTCGCGCTGGTCCTGGGCGGGGCGGATGCGTCCGCCGCGGTGGTAGATCGCGTCGTACCCGCCGAAGAGGATGCGGTCGTCAGCCGTCTTCCGGTAATAGTGGAACTCCCGCCCCGAGTCGGTGATCCCGTGGCGCCCGGTCCAGCCGATGGCCGCCAACTGCTCTGCAGTCAGGGGTTCGGTCATCAGGACGTAGTCGTAGATGGGGACCGTGAAGGGTCGAATCCTCTTCAGCAGCGAGGGGAAGCCGTTGGTGGCCAGCGCGACCTTCGCGGCGTGGATGCTCCCGCCCGGCGTGCGGACGACGTGGCCGCCGGGTGCCGACCGCAGCGACGTCGCCGGTGTGTTCTCGTAGATCCTGACGCCGAGGTCGTGAGCGGCGCGGGCGAGGCCCCAGGCGAGCTTGGCCGGGTGCACGAACGCGTTGCCGTGATGATCCAGCCTTCCCGCCCGGAACAGAGGGGAGTCGGCGTAGGCGGCCAGCTCGGCTCCGCCGAGCACGTCTCCCCCGGCGGCGGCCATCGCGCGCGCTTGGTACTCCTCCGTCGCCACGGTGAGGGTGGGTTCGCGTTCCAGGTGCGCATCGATTCCGTACCGTTCGACGGTCGCCACCAGGGCCTCGAAGTTCTCCTCGGCGAGTCGGTCCAGCGTCGGGAGCTCGGCCGCGAAGTGCAGCTCGCCGTTCTCTGCCCCGTGGGTGAGACTGGCTTCCACGAACCCGCCGTTGCGGCCGCTCGCCGCCCACCCGATGCGTCGCCCTTCGACGAGGACGACGTCGCGCTCGGGATTGCGCTCCTTGGCGATCAGCGCGGTCCACAGCCCGCAGTATCCGCCCCCGACGACGAGCAGGTCGGTGCGGACGTCACCGGCGAGCGCGGGGCGGGACTCCGGGCGCGCCGGGTCGTCCAGCCAGAACGAGCGACGTGCCGCATCCGCCAGCGCGGTCCGCAGAATCTCGGGGTCGTGTCGGAGTTCGTGGCCGTACGCAGGCGCGGTTTCCATAGCAACGTTCGTATCAGTCGGCGGCATTTCGGGCCAGGGCAAACGACGATGGTGATGCAAACGTCGCCAGACCCGCTGTCCTGGACCGGCTCCGACCAGGTCACCGGGGCCAGCGCGACGAGCATCGACGTCCGCGCCGGACGCCGCGCGCGGTGCGGCATCAGGGTTGGGGGATCAGGGCGTGGGCTTGAAGGGGGGTCAGGGCTTCCGTGCGTTGGGCTGCCGGCGACGCTGCCACGCGTCCAGGATGTGCGCGCGCATCGCGGCCTCGGCGGCCGCGGCATCCCCGGCTTCGATCGCCTCGAGAACTCTGCGGTGCTCCTCGAGCGTCTGCTGGAAGACGTCCTTCGACGGGTTGGTGGTGAACCTCGCCGACTCGCGGGCTCGCGAGTAGAGCGTGCGGGTGATGCTCTCGGCCAGCGGGATCTGGGACTGCTGCATCACCGCGAGGTGGAAGAGCATGTCGGCGTCGTTGTACTCGTCCTCGTGGTCGATCGTGTGCTCCATGCGCTCGAGCGCCGTGCGCAGCTCGGCGAGCTCCTCCGCAGAACGACGGCTCGCCGTCGCGGCGGCCATCGCGCCCTCGAGGGCTCCGCGGATGATCGCGAGGTCATCCAACACGCCGAGCGACGCGTCGTTCTCGAGCATGACCTGCAGCACCACCGGGTCGAGGACGTTCCACGACTCGCGTGTGCGGACCGTGGTTCCGCTTCCTTGAACGACGGCGACGAGCCCCTTCTCCTCGATGCGCTTGATGGACTCCCGGATGACGGTGCGGCTGACACCGAAGTGCGCGCTGAGCTCGGTCTCGATCGGGAGCATCGTCCCTTCGGCGATCTCGCCGGTGATGATCGCCGTGACGAGGTCATGGACGACGGCGACGCCGAGGCGGGACACCGGGGTGCGGGCCGCCTGTGGGTCGAAGATACGCGCGGGTGTGCCGGTCGCGCGAAGATCATTCATCGCAACATTCTAGGGGCGGTGATCGCCGTCGAGCGTGAGACCGGCGCGGACGGGGCGGACGTGCGGCCCGGCCGACTGCAGCCAGTCGCCCTCGTGGTGGGCGGCGGTGATCGTGGCCTCGTCGATGGACACCCCCGACCCGGCGCGGTCCCCCAGGACGATGCCACCGTCGGCGAACGTCTCGTCGATGACGACGCCGAAGGGGGTGCCGAGGTCTTGGACCTCCGCCGTCAAGTGGTTCGGGATGGCGGCGGCCGCGTGGGCGACCGCCGGATTGCTCGTGAGGCCGACGGGGCTGATCGGCAGATCGCGGGCGTGGGCGGCGTAGGCCAGACGCAGGAAGTGGGTGATCCCCCACACCGCACCGGTCTGGACGATGTCGACCGCGCCGAGGTCGAAGAGGGCGCGGAACTGCTCGACGCCCGTGAGGTTCTCGCCGGTGGCGACGGCCGCCTTCACCGACTGGCTCAGCCGCGCGTGCCCCTGAGCATCCCATCGCCGCAGCGGCTCCTCGATCCAGGTGAGGTCGAGCTCGGCCTCGACGGCGGCGACATAGCGGACGGCCTGCTTGAGGTTCCACGACTCGTTGGCGTCGAGCATGAGGGCCGGATGCCGGGTGTTGCGCGACAGGGCGTCTTCGACGATCCGCAGTCTCCGCAGGTCGGTCTCCAGGTCGCGCCCGCCCTTGAGCTTTCCGCTGGTGAACCCGCGGTCGGCCATGGCCCCGTAGAAGGCGGCGAGCTCATCGTCGGACAGGGCGATGTCGAGGCCGGAGGCGTAGCCGGGAACGAAGCGGTCGCGCGCTCCCAGCAGGCGCCAGAGCGGCTCGCCGAGCAGCTTCGCCTTGATGTCCCAGAGCGCGGCATCCAGGGTGGCGATGCCGCCGAACGTCGCCCCATTGTGTCCCGCTTTGAACACGTGGGCGAGCATGCGGTCGTACAGGGCCGACACGCCTCGCGGGTCCTCGCCTTCGAGGGCGGGGAAGATACGCGCGATGTCGTGGTCGGAGCCGATGGCGACGCCTTCGATGGCCTCATCGGTTTCGAGGATGACGATGGAGACCTCGATGATGCCGGACGCGATGAAGCCGTTGACGTCGCCGACCGGCCGCCCCCAGTTCCGGTGGGTGCGAACCGTGCGGTAGCCCGTGATCTTCATATCGTCCTTGACATTCTCGGAGAGACACTCTGGATAGAGCATACATCATATGAACGACGAACGAACCCTCAGATGTGTCACACCGCCGTCGACCTCGAGCGCGGTCCCGGTGGTCGAGCCCGACCGCGGGCTCGCGAGAGAGAGGATCGCCCCGGCCACTTCTTCCGGCGTGACCATCCGCCCCGTCGCCTGCCGCGCGTCGAGGGCGGCGCGCTCGGCGACGGGATCGGGGAACTGCTGCAGCATCCGCTCGCCGAACGGCGTCGAGACCGTTCCGGGGGTCACGCAGTTGACGCGCACGCCCCGAGCGCTCCGATGCCGGTGGGGGTTCGCAGAGTGAACTTGGCGCAGGGGATGCCGCCGTCGCGCAGCGCCTCGGCGAGCGGCACGCCGTGACGCGCGTCGTCGACCACCACGACGGGGACGATCCCGATCTGCGCGACCGCGCGCACGACGTCGGTCTGCGCGGTCATCGCCCGAGCCAGCCCCCGTCGACGGGGAGCACGATGCCGTCGACATAGTCGGAGGCTCGCGAGGCCAGGAACACGGTGGCGCCGGCGAGGTCGGTCGCATCGCCCCAGCGTCCCGCGGGGATGCGCTCGAGGATCGCGGTCGACCGCTGCGGATCGGCCCGCAGCGCCTCCGTGTTGTCGGTCGCGATGTAGCCGGGGGCGATCGCGTTCACGTTGACGCCGCGCGCCGACCACTCGTTCGACAAGGCCTTCGTCAGGCCCGCGATGCCGGACTTCGCGGCCGTGTAGCCGGGCACGTTGATGCCGCCCTGGAAGCTCAGCAGCGACGCGGTGAAGATGACCTTCCCCCGCCCGCGGGCGAGCATCTGCGGTGCGACCGCCTGCGTGAGGGCGAACGGGCTCGTGAGGTTGATCTGCACGACCCGGTCCCACGACGGCAGCGGGTGCTCGGCGGCGGGAGCGCGTTCGATCGTGCCGGCGTTGTTGACGAGGATGTCCACCTGCCGTCCCGCGAGCAGCCGACCGAGCTCGGTGACCGCGTCGGGGTCCGAGAAGTCGCAGGCGATGCCCTCGAACCGGCGCCCGGCGGCCGTCACGACGGCCTCGATCTCGCTGCCCGAGGCGGACTGCGAGGCGCTGACTCCGATGATGTCGGCTCCCGCCTCGGCGAGCGCGAGCGCCATGGCGAAACCGATCCCGCGGCGCGCGCCCGTGACGACGGCGGTGGTGCCGGTGAGGTCGAAGAGCGTGCTCATCGCGCGCCTGCCACGTCGACGAGGATCTTCATCGCCCGGCCGGCTTCGAGATCGGCGAATGCCTCGGCGGCACCCTCGAGGGGAACGACGCGGCTGATGAGGTGCGCGGCGGGGATGACGCCGTCGGCGATGAGCTCGACCGCCGTCTCGAAGTCGACCCGCTGGTACACGCGCGCCCCGAGGATGCGCAGTTCGCGCCAGAAGACGCGTTGCAGGTCGATCGGGCGGGGCGTCGGGTGGATGGCCACGACCACGAGCGTGCCGCGGACCTTGGCCAGATCGGTCGCCCCGAGAACTGCCGCCGCGGCGCCCGACACCTCGAACACGACGTCGGCCCCGGCGCCGCTCGTCCACTCCTCGACGGCCGCGCGCTGATCGCGCCCACGGGGGTCGAGGGTGGCGAACCCGAGTTCGGCGATCTGCCCGCGGCGCTTGTCGTCGAGTTCGATCACGAGCACCTCCGCACCGAAGCGCCGCGCCACCGTCGCGATGAGCAGTCCGATCGGACCGCCACCGATGACCACGGCCCGGTCGCCCGGTCGCAGCTCGCTGCGGCGGACATCGTGCACCGCGACCGCGACCGGCTCGATGAGGGCCGCGTGATCGAGCGGGGTGCCGGCGGGGATGCGCACGAGCGTCCGTTCAGGAACGTTCCACAGCTGCTGCAGCGAGCCGGGCGAGTCGATGCCGATGAAGTCGAGGTTCTGGCAGATGTGCTCGTTGCCCGCGAGGCAGGCCGGGCACGTGCCGTCCCAGTCGAGAGGCATGACGGTGACGGCGTCGCCCACGGCCCAGTCCGACACGCCGTCGCCGACGGCGGCCACCGTTCCGCTCATCTCGTGGCCGAAGACGAGGGGCGTCTGCACGCGGGCATCCATGTTGCCGTGGAAGATGTGCAGGTCGGTGCCGCAGAGGCCGGTGTAGGCGACCGCGATCTGGACTTCGCCCGCCGCGGGCGGGGCGACCGGAAGCTCGACGCGGCTGAGCTCGCGGTTGCCGGTGTAGACGAGACCGTTCATGCGGTCGTCCTCTCATTCGTCGCGTTGGTGGTGTTCGTGGTGTTGGCGGCGTTGGCGGTGTCCGCGGATTCGGCGGGGAGCCGGTAGAACGCGGCGGCAGTGCGCGACAGCACGGCCTCGCGATCGGACGCGCTCCACCCGCCGAAGACCTCGACCAGGGCGTCGTGCACGCGCTCGTGCCCGCCGCCGAGCTCGGCGATCGGCCAGTCGCTGCCGTACATCAGGCGGTCGACGCCGAAGACCTCGACGGCGTCGTCGATGAAGGGGCGGATGCTGTCGACGGTCCACGCCCGCATGTCGCCGGACGGCGGGTAGAGGCCCGAGACCTTGGCGTGCACGAGCGGGTGCGCGGCGGCATCCGCCAGCAAGCGTCGCCACACCCGCCGGTCGTCGGCGGAACCGCCGATCGGCGGCTTGCCGAGGTGATCGATGACGATGCGGAGGTCGGGGTGGCGCTCCACGATGCCGGGGATCTCCTCCAGGGCGTGCGCCGAACCCGTCACGAAGTCGAGCGGGAGCCCCGCGCGAGCCAGCAGCGCCAGGGAGGCGTCTTGCGGAGCCTCTGCCAGCCAGCGCGGTTCGCGGATGTGGACGAGGTTGCGGATGCCGACGATCAGCGGGTCGGCGGCGAACGACGACACCGTCGCCTCCACGGCATCCGGATCGTCGAGGGGCAGCCACGCGACGATGCCCGCGACGCGATCGGGGTGGCGGGCGGCTTCGGAGCGCATCACCTCGGTGTCGGCGGCGTTGTCGACGGCTTGAACGAGCACGACGCGGTCGACGTGCGCGCGCTCGAGCGCGGGCGCGATGTCGTCGATGAGGAGGGTGCGGTCGACGGGGTGCAGCTCGTCGGAGAGCCAGGGATAGGGAGCGCGCGTCAGATCCCAGACGTGCAGGTGGGCGTCGATGATCATGTCGTCTCCAGCTCGCGCCACGCCGCGGCGGGGATCGCCCGCTCGTAGCGGTCGATCGTGCTCTCCACCTGCGCGGCCATGCGCATGCCCACCACGACGGAGGCGACCCCGTCGCCCTGCAACGGGTACTGGACCGCGGCATCCGGCAGCGTCACGCCGTAACGAGCGCAGATCTCGGCGAGTCGCCGGGCGCGGGCGATCACCGCGGCCGGCGCGGGACCGTAGTCGTAGGTCGCGTCGTCGGGGACGACGGCGTTGCTCAGCAGGCCCGAGTTGTAGACGGCGGCCGACACCACGGCGACGCCGCGCTCGTCGGCGACGGGCAGGAGCCGCTCCTGGGCCGTGCGATCGAGGAGGGTGTGGCGCCCCGCGACCATCACGACGTCGATGTCGCACTGCTCGATGAACCGGGCGAGCATCTCGGCCCGGTTCATCCCGGCTCCGATGGCGCGGACGACGCCCTGTTCGCGCAGTTCGACGAGCGCGTCGACGCCCGTCGTCGAGGCGGCATCCCAGTGCTCGTCGGGGTCGTGGAGGTAGACGATGTCGACGCGGTCGAGCCCCAGCCGATCGAGACTGCCCTCGATCGAGCGCAGGATTCCGTCGCGCGAGAAGTCCCACTCGCGCCGGTGCGTCGCCGGGACGGCGAATCCGTTGTCGATGTCGAGGATGCCGGCGGCCGCCCGCTCCGGCGTGGGAACGAGAACGCGCCCCACCTTGGTGGACACGATCACCTCGTCGCGCGGACGGTCGCGGATCGCGAGTCCCAGGCGGCGCTCGGACAACCCCACCCCGTAGTGCGGAGCCGTGTCGAAGTAGCGGATGCCGCGCTCCCAGGCGGTGTCCACCGCTGCGCGGGCCTCGTCATCGGACGTCTCTCGGTAGAGATTGCCGAGCTGGGCAGCGCCGAAGCCCACCTCCGACACGGCGAAGCCGCCGATGGCTCGCTGACGCATGAGACCTCCCTGGTCGCAAATGATCATACATCACATATAGCGGTGTGTAATGATCGGATGACCTCAGTCTGGTGCCCCCGGTGGTCGGGCGCGCTGCCGGTGGCGGCGTTTCGACTCGCTGCGCTCGCTCAACGCCCGGGGACGGGCGGCCCGCCCGAACTGCGAGGGTTCTTTCGCGGCGCGGGGGCCGGGGCCGTGTGGTCGCGTGTCATCCCCACCGGTCGTTGAGCGAGGCGCGGAGCGCCGAGTTGAAACGCCCTGAGTCGTGTGGCGGCGTTTCGACTCGCTGCGCTCGCTCAACGACCGGGGACGGGCGGCCCGCCCGAACTGCGAGGGTTCTTTCGCAGCGCGGGGGCTGGGGCCGTGTGGTCGCGTGTCATCCCCACCGGTCGTTGAGCGAGGCGCGGAGCGCCGAGTTGAAACGCCCTGAGTCGTGTGGCGGCGTTTCGACTCGCTGCGCTCGCTCAACGCCCGGGGACGGCCCGCCCGCCCGTCTCAGGCGGCGGGGGGCGCGGTCTCCACGATCGACAGCCCGCGCCCGCGCATCCGGAGCCGCTCCTGCGACAGGAAGCTCAAGAGCCGGTCGCTCGTTCCGCGGCTGTGGTCGGCGACGAGCAGACGGGCGCGCTCGGCATCCCGTGCCGCCACGGCGGCGACGATGGCGAGATGCTCGGCGCCGGCGTGAGCCCGGGACTCGGGCGTGCGCACCTCCAGCCAGCGCGTGCGGGCGAGCCGGATGAGAACGCCCTCCATCGCATCGACGAGGAACGGATTGCCGGACAGGTGCGCGAGCGCGAGGTGGAAGTCACTGCCGTCACGGAGCACCGTTTCGGCGTCGTCGTGGGCGCGGCCCGCCTGGGCGATCGCGGCCAGCGCGGCGACGGCCGCATCGTCGGCGCGATCGACCGCGTGTGAGACGATCGCGACCTCGATCGCCTCGCGGTACTCCATGACCGCGCGGATCTCGCTCAGGTCGATCGGCGCGACGCGCCAGGCGCGGCCCTCTCGTTGTGCGAGGCCTTCGTTCTCGAGGCGCATCAAGGCCGCCCGGATCGGTGTGCGCGACGCCCCGAGCAGTGCTTCGAGTCCACGCTCGCTCAGGCCCTCGCCGGGAAGCAGATCGAGGGAGAGCACTGCCGTGCGCAGGCGCTCGTACACGCCGCCCCCGGATGCCGTGGTCACGGTTCCTCCTTCGGTGTACCGCAGTGGTATACCATCACTGTACCGCAGCCGCCCCGGCATTTCGAGAGGACCCGCGTATGAGCACGAGCGCCGTCACCCCGCCGCGCGCCTGGCTGATGCTCGCGCTCGGCGTCGCCGCCCAGGCGGCCGGGACCCTCTTGGTCTCGACACCGGCTTACCTCATCCCGTTCCTGCACGCCGAGCGGGGCATGTCGCTCGCTCAGGCGGGACTGCTCGCCGCGGCCCCCACCTTCGGCATGGTCGTGACGCTGGTGTTCTGGGGCGTGCTGACCGACCGATACGGCGAGCGCTGGATCATCGCGGGCGGCCTCGCGCTCACGGCGGCCTTCGCCTTTGCGGCGTTGGCGGCCGACAGTGATCTCGCTCTCGGTATCCTGCTGGTGCTCGGCGGCGGAGCCTCCGCCAGCACCAATGCGGCCAGCGGCCGCGTCGTGATCGGGTGGTTCCCGAAGCACCGGCGCGGCCTCGCGATGGGGATACGTCAGATGTCGCAACGGCTCGGCGTGGCCGCCGCGGCGCTCATCGTGCCGCCGCTGGCGGTGTCCAGCGGACCGACCGCCCCGTTCGCCGTCGCGGGGACGGTGACGGTCGTCCTGGCGGTGCTGTGCGCGTGGGGCATTCGCAATCCGCCGCGTCCCGCGGCGTCGCGCGGTCGTGCAGAGGCCTCCGCGAACCCCTACCGCAGCAGTCGGTTCCTGCTTCGCATCCACGCGGCGTCCGCGCTGCTCGTCGTGCCGCAGTTCACCCTGTCGACGTTCGGGCTCGTCTGGCTGGTCGCCGCGATGGGGTGGAA
>Ga0207655_1002102_pt1 | contig 16693 bp, 17 predicted proteins | sample KBSM44metaG_FD_184398 | JGI IMG/M metagenome (GOLD analysis project Ga0207655, IMG submission 184398) | Miscanthus rhizosphere microbial communities from Kellogg Biological Station, Michigan, USA - KBS M4-4 metaG (SPAdes) (version 2) | ecosystem: Host-associated > Plants > Roots > Rhizosphere >...
CTACGCGTTCAACAACACCAGGGTGTTTACAGATTACTGCAGCACCTGAGTCTTTTGCTGATACGTACTCCATACCTGTACCTACAATCGGTGATTCCGGATTCATTAACGGAACCGCCTGACGTTGCATGTTCGCTCCCATAAGTGCGCGGTTAGAGTCATCGTTTTCTAAGAACGGAATACAAGCTGTCGCTGCCGACACTACTTGCTTTGGAGATACATCCATATAGTCGATGCGTTCTTTATTTGTGACAATGTTTTCACCACGGAAACGAGCTACGATATCTTCATCAAGGAATTCTCCTTCTTCAGATAATTTCATATTCGCTTGGGCTACAACATAATTATCTTCTTCATCTGCTGTTAAATAATCAACCTGCCCTGTTACAAGACCAGTTTCTGGGTCAACACGACGGTATGGTGTTTCAATGAAACCAAACTCATTTACTTTCGCGAACGAAGATAATGAGTTAATCAAACCGATGTTTGGTCCCTCTGGTGTTTCAATCGGACACATACGACCGTAGTGAGAGTAGTGAACGTCACGCACTTCAAAGCCTGCGCGCTCACGCGTTAAACCACCGGGTCCTAATGCAGATAGTCTTCGTTTGTGAGTTAACTCTGCTAATGGGTTTGTTTGGTCCATGAACTGAGATAACTGAGAACTTCCGAAGAACTCTTTAATAGATGCAATAACAGGACGGATGTTAATTAACGCCTGTGGTGTAATTGCATTTGTATCTTGAATCGACATTCTCTCACGAACAACACGTTCCATACGAGAAAGACCGATACGGAATTGGTTTTGTAAAAGCTCTCCTACTGAACGTAAACGACGGTTTCCTAAGTGGTCGATATCGTCTGTATCCCCTACTTTGTATAGTAGGTTGAAGAAGTAGCTGATAGAAGCAAGGATATCACCTGGTGTAATATGTTTTATATCACGAGTAATATTTGCATTACCAATTACGTTAATTACGCGTTCGCCTTCTGACTCAGGAGCATAAATCTTAATAGATTGCAGCTCAACATCGCCTGCTACCACTCCACCCATTGGTTTCGCTGTTTTGAATCCAATGTTTTTCTCTAAGTAAGGTAGAATGCGATCAAGCGTACGACGATCTAAGACTGTTCCTTCTGCCGCTAAAATTTCACCAGTTTCTGGATCCACCAGTGTTTCAGCTAAACGTTGGTTAAACAATCTATTTTTAATGTGTAGCTTTTTGTTGATCTTATAGCGACCTACATTTGCTAAGTCGTAGCGCTTCGGATCAAAGAAACGAGACACAAGTAAGCTCTTTGCATTTTCTACTGTTGGTGGTTCACCAGGGCGTAGACGCTCATAAATTTCAAGCAATGCTTTTTCTGTGCTATCTGTGTTGTCTTTTTCTAATGTGTTGCTTAAGTATTCGTTATCACCTAAAAGCTCGGTGATTTCTTGATCAGAGCCAAACCCTAATGCGCGTAACAAAACAGTTACAGGAAGTTTACGCGTACGGTCAATACGCACATATACAACATCCTTAGCATCTGTCTCATACTCTAACCAAGCTCCGCGGTTTGGAATTACAGTAGCAGTAAAACCACGTTTTCCGTTTTTATCCACTTTGCCACTATAGTATACGCTTGGAGAGCGAACTAACTGGGAAACGATAACACGTTCTGCACCGTTAATTACGAATGTTCCAGTCTCTGTCATGAGTGGGAAATCTCCCATGAACACATCTTGTTCTTTTACTTCACCAGTTTCCTTGTTGATTAGACGCACTTTTACACGAAGTGGTGCTGCATACGTCACATCACGCTCTTTGCATTCTTCTACAGAGTATTTAGGTTCACCTAAGCTGTAGTCGATAAATTCAAGCGATAGATTTCCCGTAAAGTCTTCGATCGGAGAAATGTCTTGGAACATTTCTCGCAAACCCTCATCAAGAAACCACTGATAAGAAGAGGTTTGAATTTCGATAAGATTTGGTAACTCTAATACTTCACTAATACGGGCATAACTTCTTCGTTGGCGGTGGCGTCCGTATTGAACTAGTTGACCTGTCAACTGCTTCACCCCTCAAATCATGAGTATTATAAATGCACAAAAAAAATTGTGCAAAATCACAAATAAATACAACTACTGCTATTAGCGTAGTTTTTTTCTCTTAAAGATAGATACGTTGAGTCTTTCTACCTGCTCAAAAAGAAAAATGGCTTCTTTAAGAAAACCATCATTCTGTTTCATAATCTGCTGATTTTACTATCTTTTCCAAGAGAAACAAAAATATACATCTTTTCTCAACGCAGAAAATCATATATTGGCATTGTATAATGTTAACATAGCCAAAAATAACCGTCAACGCTTTTTTGATTTTATGATATAATATCCTTTTTTCTTTTCTACAACTTCAACTTCAGAAAATACTTCTTCTAGTTTTTTTAGCGCAGATGGTGCACCTTGTTTCTTTTGAATAACAATCCACAATTCTCCACCTGAAACTAAATACTCTACAGCTTTTTCTAAAATCTCATGCACGATATCTTTACCAGCACGAATTGGAGGATTAGATAGAATAACAGCATACTTGCCATCTACATTTTCATAGACACTACTTTGCAAAATACGTACATTTTCAATTTTGTTATTAGCGGCATTTTCTTTTGCAAGCCCCAAGGCCCTTTCATTCACATCCACCATGTGAATTTCACGATCTTGAAACTCTTTCGCTAACGACAAACCGATTGGACCGTACCCACACCCTACGTCTAACACATTACCTTTAACATCTGGCATTTGAAACGCTTCAATTAAAAGACGAGAACCAAAGTCCACTTCGTTTTTCGAGAACACCCCATGGTCAGATAAAAAAGTAAATCGAGATTCACGAAGCGTAAATTCCCATCGTTTACGATCACTCTTACTAGAAGGGTCGTTAGAAAAATAATGGTCTGCCATATGGCCACCTCTTTTCTTTACAGTTAAAAAAAAAGCTCGCATGAGAGCGAGCTTTTTAAAGCATCAAAAGTTAATTACTTAACTTCTACAGCAGCGCCAACTTCTTCAAGTTTAGCTTTCATTTCTTCAGCTTCCTCTTTAGAAACGCCTTCTTTGATTGCTTTTGGAGTGTTGTCAACTAATTCTTTAGCTTCTTTTAAGCCAAGACCAGTGATTTCACGTACAGCTTTGATAACTTTGATTTTTTGAGCGCCAGCACTTGCAAGTACTACGTCAAATTCAGTTTTCTCAGCAGCAGCTTCACCAGCGCCACCAGCTACAGCTACAGGAGCAGCAGCAGTTACGCCGAATTCTTCCTCGATAGCTTTTACTAAGTCGTTAAGTTCTAATACAGTCATAGATTTAACTGCTTCAATGATTTGTTCTTTAGTCATTGTAAATATCCTCCCTTAAATAGGTTTGTATTGTTTTATAGATAACAAGTAATTATCTTTTAAAAAATTAAGCGCCTTGCTCTTCCTTTTGTTCTGCAACTGCTTTAGTAGCAAGTGCAAGGTTACGGATTGGAGCTTGAAGAACGCTAAGAAGCATAGAAAGTAAGCCTTCACGTGATGGAAGAGTAGCGATAGCTTTAACCTCATCAAGTGTTACAAGTTTACCTTCGATTACGCCCGCTTTAATTTCTAAAGCTTCATGTTTTGTAGCGAAGTCGTTTAATACTTTCGCAGGAGCAACTACATCCTCGTTACTGAACGCGATTGCGTTTGGTCCTGTTAAGAATTCGTTTAACTCAGCCATTTCAGCAGACTCTGCAGCACGACGAGTTAAAGAGTTTTTGTAAACTTTGAACTCAACGCCAGCTTCACGTAATTGCTTACGTAATTCTGTTGCTTCAGAAACTGTTAAACCACGGTAGTCAACAACGATTGTAGATTTACTAGCGCGAAGTTTGTCCGCGATTTCAGTTACAACTTGTTGTTTAGTTTCGATTACTTTGCTCATGTTATTACACCTCCTGTAGATTATATAGAAGATGTACCGAAAGTGCACTAAAAACCTCCATGCCCAACTTGTAGACATGGAGGCATATAGTCACAGAAAAAAGATTCCGCTTCGTATATTAACACCTAGGTAGGAAATTAAGTCGAATGACACCTACTGTCTACGGTACACTATTTAAATTCACAACATAAATGATTATATTAAAACTTCTTTATGAAGTCAACTTCCAATTTTTACGCAAGTGTAGAAACGTCTACGCGTACGCCAGGTCCCATTGTAGAAGCAACAGTTGCATTCTTCATGTAAGTACCTTTTGCAGCAGCTGGCTTAGCTTTTTGTAGCGTGTCAGCAATTGTTTTGAAGTTTTCTACTAGTTTAGCATCTTCGAAAGATACTTTACCGATTGGAACGTGGATGTTACCAGCTTTATCAACGCGGTATTCAACTTTACCAGCTTTGATTTCGTTAACAGCTTTAGTTACATCGAAAGTAACTGTTCCAGTTTTAGGGTTTGGCATTAAACCTTTAGGTCCTAATACGCGACCAAGTTTACCAACTTCACCCATCATGTCAGGAGTTGCTACTACTACATCGAAATCGAACCAACCTTGTTGGATTTTACCGATGTAATCAGCATCGCCTACGAATTCAGCGCCAGCAGCTTCAGCTTCTTTTGCTTTTTCGCCTTTAGCGAATACTAATACACGTTGTACTTTACCAGTACCGTGTGGAAGAACAACTGCGCCACGAATTTGTTGGTCAGCTTTCTTAGGGTCAACACCTAAACGGAATGCAGCTTCTACAGTTGCATCAAATTTAGCTGTGTTTGTTTTCTTTACTAATTCTACTGCTTCTGTTGCAGAGTAAGCAGTTGCACGATCGACAAGCTTCGCAGCTTCTACGTACTTTTTACCTCTTTTAGCCATTTTTATTTCCTCCTCGAATGTGGTTTTAGCGGAATAACCTCCCACGTTTACGCTTTTTTTCCAGGGATAACCTGAGGATGCGCGCCATCCTTTTATTTTAAAAAACGATAATCATTTACGATAATAAAGGTTGCGAATTGGAATTCCAGACCCGCAACCTTTTTTAAAAACAAATCGAATTAGTCTTCGATAACGATGCCCATACTGCGTGCAGTACCTTCAACCATACGCATTGCAGCTTCTACGCTAGCAGCGTTTAGGTCAGGCATTTTAGTTTCAGCGATTTCGCGTACTTTATCACGCTTAACAGTTGCCACTTTATTACGGTTTGGTTCACCAGAACCAGACTCAATACCAGCTACTTTCTTAAGAAGAACAGCAGCAGGAGGAGTTTTAGTAATGAAAGTGAATGAACGGTCCTCAAATACCGTAATTTCAACAGGGATGATAAGACCAGCTTGATCTGCTGTACGAGCGTTAAACTCTTTACAGAAGCCCATGATGTTAACACCTGCTTGTCCTAATGCTGGACCAACTGGTGGAGCTGGGTTAGCTTTACCTGCAGGAATTTGAAGCTTTACCATTTTAATTACCTTTTTAGCCACGAGACACACCTCCTTAAGTCCGTGATGTGGTCAATTGGACAGTGATTTGCCCTCCCACGTCATATTTTATCTGTAACGATAAAATCTTTCAAAAAACGTCTCCGATAACGAAGACGTACTGACTTAAAAGATATTATCACTTTTTACAATTCATTTCAAGTTTCATTTTATAATTTTTCAATTTGATGGAAGTCAAGTTCAACTGGAGTCTCGCGACCAAACATATCTACAAGCACACTAACTTTCTTCTTCTCCACATCAATTTCTTCAATAGCACCTGTATAATCTGCGAATGGTCCCTCATTTACACGTACTGTCTCATGAAGTTCAAAGTCGAAATCAACCACTTCATTGTCCATTCCCATATGCTTCATAATGGTAACAACTTCCTCTTCTAATAGAGGAGATGGTTTAGATCCAGAACCTGAAGAACCAACAAAACCTGTTACACCCGGTGTATTACGAACAACATACCAAGAGTCATCAGTCATGATTAGTTCCACTAATACGTAACCTGGGAACACTTTTCTTTTCATTATTTTTTCTTTACCATTTTTCATTTCTACTTCTACTTCTTCCGGGACAACAACACGGAAAATTTTATCTTGCATACCCATTGATTCTACACGTTTCTCTAGGTTTGCCTTTACTTTATTTTCATATCCAGAATAAGTATGGACAACATACCAACTTTTTTCCATTCATTTAGGACGAGCGTCCTTCCCTCCCTGACGTACATTTTTTTGCGCAAATGAAAAAACCCGTTCACCGGGCTTTTACACAGTTCTTATAAATAACATTATATCATGGATAAGTGCTTCTTATTCAAGAATTAACCAAGAATTAACCGAATTAAAGAAGAAATGCCCATATCAACTACTGCGAAGAAAATCGCAAAGAACACAACTGTAGCGATAACAGTCGCTGTTGAGCGGAGTAATTCATCTTTTTTAGGCCAACTTACTTTTTTCATTTCGCGACCTACATCGCCGAAAAAGTTCGTTAAACGCATCTGCGGGACCTCCAGTGTATTATTTATTTTGTTTCCTTGTGAACTGTATGCTTATTGCATGTTTTACAAAACTTCTTTATCTCAAGTCGCTCTACTGAGCTCGTATCTTTCATCGTAGAGTAGTTTCGATTTTTACACTCTTCACATGAGAGTACAACTTTTTTCCTCATTAGTTACACCAGCCTTGTAACATTATGTCCCTAAAAATGTATCATACAACAAAAGACAATGTCAATGTCATGACTCCCACTCTCTTTACAAAAAGAAAACAGGTGAATTAATTTACACCTGCGTTACTTTCTATGAATTTAAAGTTGTACTCTCTCTCATTTCCATATATCGTTCCAATTTCCTCTTCACCCGCTGTAAAGCGTTATCAATAGATTTCACATGTCTGTTTAACTGTTCCGAAATCTCTTGATAAGAGCGACCATCTAAGTATAAAGAAAGTACTTTTCTTTCTAAATCGCTTAATAATTCAGATATTTTAGACTCTATGTCGGTATATTCTTCTTGACTAATGATCATCTCTTCAGGATCAGTCACCTTCGCTTCGGAAATAACATCCAATAACGTTCGATCAGATTCCTCATCGTAAATCGGCTTATCTAAAGACACATACGAATTTAAAGGAATATGTTTTTGTCTTGTTGCTGTTTTAATAGCGGTAATAATTTGTCGAGTAATACACAGTTCAGCAAATGCTTTGAACGAAGACAGCTTGTCCTCTTTATAATCACGAATTGCTTTAAACAATCCAATCATACCTTCTTGAACAATATCTTCTCGATCGGCACCCACTAAGAAATAAGATCTTGATTTCGCGCGAACAAAGTTCTTATATTTATGAATTAAATATTCTAGAGCGTCAGTATTACCTTTTCGAACTAACTCAACGATTGCCTCATCCTCTAAATCACGAAATGTAACGTCGCCTACACTTACGAAGCCTGCTTCCACCTTGATCCCTCCGACCGCTATTTATTTAGCAATATTATACAGTAAAAAGACAAAGAGCGTCAATGCTTCAACGCTCTCCTCTTCTTAATTTTTCTAATTTTTCTGTAATATCCTCACTAAATATCTTTCGCATGGCAGGTTGCTTTTCTTTCGTGTCTTTTGTACGTCTTCTTACTTGTTGTTCCATCGCTTGTACTTCTAACTCTAATTCACGCGCAGATTTCCGAAGGGCACCTTGCGCAAATATAACCCATTGTTCCGTATAATCAGAAGTCGCAACATATATTTGTGTATTTATATTTCTAAGCTCAATCGCAAGTTTCTCTATCTTTTCGTCCGCAGTTTGATTTTTGCGCGTGAATATTACTTCCACCCGCGATTGTTTCATCTTTTTTTCAATACCGTGGACTGTATAGGCATCAAAGACTATCATTACTTTCGTTCCTGTATATCCTTGATAATCCGCCATCTTATCAATAAGCGCGTCTCTTGATGATTGCAAATCTACATCCCGTAGTTTTTTCAAGTCTCCCCAAGCTCCGATAATGTTGTAACCGTCAACGATTAAAATATCGTTCATTTTTTATTTACCAATTTCGTGACGTTTACGATATACCTCATACATTAACAAACTTGCGGCTACTGAAGCATTTAAGGATGTAACTTTACCAACCATCGGTAAAGTAATTAAGAAATCACACTTTTCACCAATAATACGACTCATACCTTTTCCTTCACTACCAATTACTAATCCAATCGGCATTTTACCATCTAAATTACGGTAATCCGTTTTTCCTTTGGCATCTGTACCAGCAATCCAAAGTCCGCGTTCCTTCAATTCATCAATTGTGCGAGATAAGTTTGTTACGCGCGCAACTGGAATATATTCAATTGCTCCTGTTGATGCTTTTGCAACTGATGCTGTAAGTCCTACAGCCCTTCTTTTCGGAATAATAACCCCATGAGCTCCTGTGGCATCAGCAGTACGCATAATAGAACCTAGGTTATGCGGATCTTCAATTTCATCTAAGATTAAGAAGAATGGATCTTCATTACGTTTTTCTGCTACTTTGAATAAATCTTCTAATTCAGCATACTGGTATGCAGCTACTTGAGCAATTACACCTTGATGATTACCCTCAACTAATTGATCTAACTTCTTCTTTGGTGCATGTTGTAAAATAATCTTATTTTCTTTCGCTAATGCTAGTACAATCTGCACTTGCCCTTTGGCAGCACCTTCCGCGATCCAAATTTTATTAATATCTCTCCCTGATCGTAACGCTTCAATTACAGGGTTACGTCCGATAATATATTCACTACTCATGATGATGTGCCCCCTTCCTTTTCTTCTAAAACTGCAATTGCCTTATATACAATTTCGTCTAATCTTTCACGATTATTTAATAAGTGATGATAACCAATTAGCGCTTCAAAGGCTGTACTATGTCGATATGTTTGTACATCCGTATTTTTCGGAACGGTACCTGAATTTGCATTACGCCCTCTTCTTAATACCGCCTCTTCTTCCTCTGTCAAAAATGACGTCTCTAATAAATGATAAACAACTTTCGCCTGTGCTTTTGCCGAAACAAAGCTCGTCCCTAAGCGATGTAATTGATTAGGACGAACCTTTCCTTTTTGAAGGAGGTGATAGCGGATATATTGTTCATATACCGCATCACCCATATATGCTAACGCTAAGCTGTTTAATTGCTTTGCATCAATCATTCTTATCCTCTTTTCCATCTTGTACCTTGTGCGGTATCTTCTAAAATAATATTACGTTCTTTTAAATCATCGCGAATTTGATCAGATAATGCGAAATCACGATTTTTACGAGCTTCAATACGCTTTTGGATAAGCGCCTCAATTTCCTCATCAAGCAATTCTTCTTTTGCTAATTCTAATCCTAAAATATCGAATAATGTTTCAAGTTGTTTCACGTATGCTTCAATTACAACTTTAGAAGTATGTTCTTCTAATAAATATTGATTTGCGTGATTTGCTACATTATATAATTCAGTAATCGCATTAGCAGTATTGAAGTCATCATCCATTGCTTCTTCAAATGCAGCCTGGAATTTTTCCATCTCAGCTAACCATTTCTCATTATGATCTGTTAAATTCGCGCTACTTTCCATACGATGCTTTAAGTTACCGTAAGCTGTTTTAATTCTTTCTAGCCCGTTATTCGTACTTTGTAATAACTCTTCACTAAAGTTAATTGGATGACGGTAATGTACTGATAGCATAAAGAATCTAATTAACTGTGGATCATATTGCTTAATGATATCGTGAACTAAAATGAAGTTTCCAAGTGACTTAGACATCTTCTCATTATCAATATTAATATATCCATTATGCATCCAGTAACGTGCAAATGTTTTTCCAGTCAACGCCTCGGACTGTGCAATTTCATTTTCATGATGAGGAAATGCTAAGTCTTGACCACCAGCATGAATGTCAATTGTATCCCCTAAGTACTTACGTGCCATCGCTGAGCATTCAATATGCCACCCTGGACGTCCTTTCCCCCAAGGGCTTTCCCAGAAGATTTCTCCCTCTTTTGCAGCTTTCCATAAAGCAAAGTCAAGAGGGTCTTGTTTCTTTTCTCCTACTTCAATACGTGCACCATGACGTAAATCAGCGATTGGCTGATGCGATAATTTACCGTAACCTTCGAATTCTTTCGTTCTAAAGTACACATCACCTTCTGATTCATATGCATACCCTTTATTCACAAGTTCTTGAATAAATTCAATAATAATATCCATATTTTCTGTTACACGCGGATGAACTGTTGCATGTTTGCAACCTAGTGCGGTTACATCTTCAAAATATGCTTCAACGAAACGGTCAGCAATTGTCGGTACATCTTCACCTAATTCATTTGCTGCTTTAATTAATTTATCATCTACGTCAGTAAAGTTAGATACATACTGCACTTCGTACCCTTTGTATTCTAAATAACGGCGTACTGTATCGAACACCATAGGGGGTCTCGCATTCCCAATATGAATGTAGTTATATACTGTAGGACCGCAAACATACATCTTTACCTTATTTTCTTCTAATGGAATAAACTTTTCCTTTTGACGTGTTAGCGTATTATAAATGTGAATAGTCATTTTTATCCTTCCTTTCTACCTTTACTTCAAGTTGCTTTTTCAATTTATCAAGTTCTGCTTCCATAACCTTTAATTTATCAAAAATCGGATCCGGAAGATCGGAATGATTTAACTCTTGACCAATCTTCACTCCATTTTGAATAACGACTCGGCCAGGTATACCTACAACTGTAGAATGCGCAGGGACTTCTTTTAATACAACGGATCCTGCTCCAATTTTAGAATTCTCTCCAACAGTAATTGAGCCTAGTACTTTAGCACCTGTTGCAATTAATACATTATCCTGAATTGTAGGGTGCCTCTTTCCCTTTTCTTTTCCCGTACCACCTAATGTAACACCTTGATAAATTGTTACATTATCACCAATCTCACACGTTTCTCCAATTACAACCCCCATTCCATGGTCAATGAAAAAATGACGACCAATTGTTGCTCCTGGATGAATCTCAATGCCAGTAAAAAACCGACTAACTTGTGAAATCCAACGTGCAATAAAAAAGAAATTCTTTTTATAAAAAGCATGTGCAATTCGATGGGCCCAAACTGCATGTAATCCAGAGTAAGTCAAAATGACTTCGAAATAACTTCGTGCCGCTGGATCCTGTTCAAAAACGACTTCAATATCTTCCCGAAGCCTCTTAAACATCGATGTCCCCTCCCCTTTATGGGCTGCTTTTTCGAGTGAACTAACTCCCTTAACTCCCCACTTATCCTCTAAATCTTTATACAAGGAGATCAAACTTATACTTATACCCACTTTTACGGTATAAAAAAGACGCCTCTGTCATATTGACAGAGACGCCTTTTAAGCGCGGTTCCACTCTGTTTAGGCTAATAAAAAAGCCTCAAACTCATCCATGATAACGGTGTACACCGCTTCTGCTTACTTTACGCCCTAAGACATTTCACGAAACAATTCGTTGTTCAGCAGAAGACTCGAAGGGGCATTTCAAAAATCCGCTTATAAACCACTTCCAGCCTAAAGGTGGTTCTCTCTGTAAAAAGCCTGATTTTCTACTTCTCCTTCTCGTCGCTTTTCCTTATTAGATTTTAAGTATACTTATTATATTTCTAAACCTAGAAAATGTTAACCAATTACTTTTTGAAGACGATTTAAAACTTTTTCTTTCCCAAGAAGTGCAATCGCATTAGGAAGCTCTGGACCATGTGTTTGACCAGTAGTAGCAACACGGATTGGCATAAATAAGTTTTTACCTTTATGCCCTGTTTCCTTTTGAACTGCTTTAATAGCTGCCTTAATCGCTGCAGGCTCCATCGCTTCTAGAACTTCTATTTGACCAGCAAATGCACGAAGTACTTCAGGTACCTGTTCACCATTTAACACTTCTTGCCCTTCTTCTTCATAATCAACATGATCTTTAAAGAACATTTCAGAAAGCTCTACGATTTCAGCTCCGAAACTCATTTGGTCATGATATAAAGCAATTACATCACGAATCCAAGCTTGTTCTTGTTCACTTAAAGTTTCGCCCACACGTCCAGCTTTCACTAAATGCGGTAAACTTAACTCTACAACCGTATCTAAATCTTGCTTTTTCATATACTGGTTGTTCATCCATTTTAATTTTTGAGAATCAAATAATGCAGGTGATTTTGATAAACGAGCTGCATCGAACATTTTGATGAACTCATCTTTAGAGAAGATTTCTTCTTCTCCTACCGGCGACCAACCTAGTAGTGCAATAAAGTTAAAGATTGCTTCTGGAAGATATCCTAGCTCTTTATATTGCTCAATAAATTGAATAATAGATTCATCACGTTTACTTAACTTTTTACGGCTTTCGTTAACAATTAGGGTCATATGACCGAATTGTGGGATGTCCCAACCGAAAGCTTCATATATCATCATTTGTTTTGGCGTATTTGAAATATGATCATCGCCACGAAGCACATGTGTAATCTCCATTAAGTGATCATCTACTGCTACCGCAAAGTTATAAGTTGGAATTCCATCTTTTTTCACGATAACAAAATCACCGAAATCATTTGAATGGAATGCGACTTCATCTTTTACGATGTCTTTGAATGTGTAATCACGATCAGCTGGTACACGGAAACGAATACTTGGAATACGTCCCTCAGCTTCAAATTCTTTCATTTGTTCTTCAGTTAAATCACGATGGTTACCTGCATAACGAGGTGTTTCACCACGAGAAATTTGTCCTTCACGCTCTGCTTCCAGCTCTTCTTCTGTCATATAACATTTGTAAGCTAAACCACGCTCTAATAAATCTAGATATAATTTTTTATAAATATCTAAACGCTCTGTTTGACGATATGGTCCGAATTCACCACCAACATCAACACCTTCATCCCAGTCCATACCGAGCCATTTCAAGTATTTTAATTGGCTTTCTTCTCCACCTGCAACATTACGTTTTACATCAGTATCTTCAATACGAATAATAAACTTACCATCTTGATGACGAGCAAATAAATAATTAAATAATGCCGTACGCGCATTTCCGATATGTAAGTGTCCTGTTGGACTTGGCGCATAGCGCACTCTCACTTGCTTTTCCATAATTGGTACACCTTCCATTCTTAATGTCTACACATTCTATAATTGTACAACAAAAAAATGTGATTATCCATCTTACGAATTAAAAACCATTATTTTTTCTGTAATAATACCACTGCTTGAGAAGCAATTCCTTCTTCTCTACCTGTAAATCCTAATTTTTCTGTTGTTGTTGCCTTTACATTAATGTTATCTATAGACGTTTCTAACAGTTCACTAATACGTTTACGCATACTTTCAATATGCGGTGCCATTTTTGGCTTTTGAGCAATAATTGTACAATCTAGATTTCCTAGCTCGTAACCTTGTTCGCGTACAAATCCCCAAACCTTTTGTAGTAATATAGCTGAATCTGCATCTTTAAAGGCAGGATCAGTATCAGGAAAATGCTTTCCAATATCTCCTGCTGCAATTGCTCCTAGACATGCGTCAGCAATCGTATGTAACAATACATCCGCATCTGAGTGACCGATTAATCCCTTCTCATGAGGAATTGTAATTCCGCCAATAATTAACGGTCTACCTTCCGCAAATTCATGTACATCAAAACCTTGTCCAATTCGAAACATTCTTTACATCCTCCTTGAGCTAAACCACTGAGCTTTATGACTCTATATTATATCGATATCCTTACAAAGAAAAGCCCGGCTATTGCCGAGCTTTCCTTTGTTATACACCATCACGGCTATTTTTTCTGAACATGAAGGAAACTTTCAGCAATTAGTAAATCCTCTGGAGTCGTCACTTTAATATTATAGTAACTCCCCTCTACTACACCTACTTGCTTACCAATGCGTTCTACGAGACTTGCATCATCTGTACCAAGAAAACAGCTCTGTTTTGCACTTCTATGAGCTTCTAACAAAAGCGAAACAGAGAACCCTTGCGGTGTTTGTACAGCCTTAAGCTGAGATCGTTCTACCGTTTCGACAACAACACCTTGCTCTACTTTCTTCACTGTATCCTTTACTGGCACTGCACAAATGGAAGCCCCATATTTTTCTGCTGCTGTTAATACATCTTGAATCACTTTATTCGTTACGAATGGGCGCGCTCCGTCATGCACAAGAACGTATTCCACATCACTTGCATGCTGAATCGCGTTATATACACTATCTTGTCTTTCAGCCCCACCTTGAATAAATTGCACCTGTTTTTCAATCGGATACTTCTGCATTAATTCTTCAAAATACGGGCGTTCCTCTTCGTTAATTGCCATAACAATACTTTTGCACGCCTTATCTCTTTCAAAAGCACGTAATGTATGCACGATAATCGGTACTTCATTTATAAGTAAGAACAACTTATTTTTGCCAGCACCCATCCGCTTTCCTTGACCGGCTGCCGGAATAATTAATGTATACATATTAATAATCCTCTACCTATAATGCTTTTTCTAATAATTTACGTTTTGCGAAAATCATACGACCAGCCGATGTTTGTAATACGCTAGTAACTAGTACATTAAGTTGCGAACCTACATACTCTCTACCATCTTCTACTACAATCATCGTACCATCATCTAAGTACGCAACACCTTGGTTTTGCTCTTTACCATCTTTCACAACATAAACACTTAATTCTTCGCCAGGGAGTACAACTGGTTTAATTGCATTAGCTAAATCATTAATGTTTAACACCGTTACTCCTTGTAATTCAGAAACTTTATTTAAGTTAAAATCATTTGTTACTACAGTTCCACCGGTGATTTTAGCTAACTTTACAAGTTTGCTATCCACCTCTTGGATATCCTCGAAATCGCCTTCATAAATTTCTACCGGAATCGGCATCTCTTTTTGAATACGATTTAAAATGTCTAGTCCTCTGCGACCACGATTACGCTTTAAAGCATCGGAGGAGTCGGCAATATGCTGAAGCTCTTCTAATACGAATTGTGGAATTACAATTGTTCCTTCTAAAAACTTCGTTTGGCAAATATCAGCAATACGTCCATCAATAATTACACTCGTATCGAGAATTTTCCAATGAGCCGTAGATTTTTCTACCTCTATCTCTTCGTTCTCACTATTGTTTTTCTTCTTACCTCCGCGTTGGGGTAATGTAAATAATCCTAGCAATTCATTCCTCTTTTTAAATCCTACTTGGAATCCTAAATATCCAAGTAAAAGAGTAAAGAACACTTGCAATACTGTGCTAATAACCGGAATTGTAAATTCACGAATTGGTATTAAAATTAAATATGCAACAATGAGACCAGAGATTAAACCTAATGTACCAAATAAAACATCTGCTACAGGCGCCTTTACAAGAGCCTCTTCAATATGCTTAATAAGTTGAACAATATAATCTACAAGCCAAAATGTTGTTAAAAATAAAATAATTGCACCAATAATTGCACGAACATACGATCCTTCCAATAAAGGAACAGCACCGATGTCTAATACATTAATAACTTTTGGGATTAAGTAAATCCCTAACGCTCCCCCAATTACTAGAAAGAAGAGCTGTACGATCCGTTTTAACATCCAACCACCTCCTACTCATTATTAACCATTGTTTCGCTAATCAAAACGCCGAATGCAAAAGCGGACGTGTTTTTTTATAAATAGTTTTATTTACCAATATATCATATCATATACCAAAAATGTTCTAGTGTCGTTATATTATGGAATCAATGTAATATTCTTAATTGTGTCTACTCATATAGAGATGCTCTTGAATTCTTTTTAGGCCTTCTCGTATTTTCTTCGCCCTTACTTCCCCAATTCCTTCCACATCATCCAATTCATGAATAGTCGCGCGACAAACTCCTTGCAACGTTTTGAATCGATTAATTAAATTTTCAATGATAAGTGGCGGAACACGAGAGATTTTGCTTGTAATTCGATATCCCCTTGGCGTCACACTTTCTTCTAAACTGGTTTGCCCTGGGTAACCAAGTAATTTAACTAAATCACTATCCTCTAAAAGTTGTGTATTTGCAAGGTCCTGTAACTTTTTCAAAATTTGATGATGGTCTTGTGTTTTCTCCTGATGGTAATCTTTAATTAACAATGCTGCCTCTGCTTCTAAATCAGCTAGTAATTCTGTAAGCTGTAAACGAATTAACCTACCTTCTGTTCCTAGCTCATGAATATAGCTCAATATTTCATTTTTAATACGCAGTACCATTTCAACACTATGTAAAACGTGAACTACCTCAGACATTGTAACGACCTCTTCAAATTCTAGAATGCCCAAATTCGTAATACCATCATTCCATACAGCCTTATATTTTTCTAACGTTTGAATAGCTTGATTTGCTTTTGTTAAAATAACCCCTATATCTTTTAGTGTATAACGTAAGTTCCCTTGATATAGCGTAATTACGTTACGTCTTTGTGAAATGGCCACAACAAGACTACCCGTCTGCTTCGCTACACGTTCTGCTGTTCGGTGACGCATACCTGTTTCAATAGAATCAATAGATGCCTCCGGAACTAACTGTGCATTCGCTATTAAAATTTTACTTCCCGTTTCATTTAAAATAAGTGCCCCGTCCATTTTTGCTAATTCATATAAACTAGCAGGAGAGAATGCACAATTAATGTGAAAACCACCATCAACAATA
>Ga0207655_1002103_pt1 | contig 16674 bp, 20 predicted proteins | sample KBSM44metaG_FD_184398 | JGI IMG/M metagenome (GOLD analysis project Ga0207655, IMG submission 184398) | Miscanthus rhizosphere microbial communities from Kellogg Biological Station, Michigan, USA - KBS M4-4 metaG (SPAdes) (version 2) | ecosystem: Host-associated > Plants > Roots > Rhizosphere >...
TTGCTGAATAACGTCGAGCGTCTCGGTGGCTCCTGGCAGCGTGCGGCGCAGATTTCCCTGTACCTGCAACTTGAGGCCAGCCCTGCCGAGGGTGAGTCGTTGCGTGAGCAGATCAAAGGCATGCCGGGCGTAGCGGATGCCGAATACGTGGGTCGCGATCAGGCGCTGGAAGAATTCCAGCAGCAGTCCGGTCTGGGCGAAGCCCTTAAGGAACTGCCGGAAAACCCGCTCCCGGGCGTGGTCCTGGTGACTCCGAAAGAGGTCGACAAGCCTGCGCTTGAAGCATTACGACAAAAACTTTCCGAGTTGCCGAAGGTACAACAGGCGCAACTTGATCTAGTCTGGGTCGAGCGTCTGGCGGCCATCCTCAAGCTGGGCGACCGTTTTGTCTTCGGTCTGACCGTGCTTTTGGTTTCTGCATTACTTTTGGTGATAGGCAATACCATTCGTCTTCATATTGAAAACCGCCGCACAGAGATAGAAGTGATTAAACTCGTCGGCGGCACGGACAGTTATGTGCGCAGGCCCTTTCTGTACATGGGCGCGCTATATGGCTTCGGTGCGGGGATTCTTTCCTGGGGCGTATTGGCGTTCGGCCTGAACTGGCTGAACGACGCGGTGGTTGGACTGGCCGGTTTGTACGGCAGTGATTTTGCGCTGGCCGGAGTGCCAGTTGCCGACGGTCTGTCGCTCTTGCTTGGCGCGGTGCTGTTGGGGTATATCGGTGCATGGATTGCAGTCGCACGCCACCTGCGGGAGCTTGCGCCAAAGTAATATCATTTTGCTCGTATTGACCTTTCAGCGTTTATGGGAACTTGTTTTTTGGTTTCCGGTCAATTTTCGCAGTGCTGAACTGCACGAGTTATGTAAGTCGGAGGTTTTTTCGTATGACCAATTCTTTGCAACCTGCATATGCTCTGGTCCCGGGTGCGAACCTGGAGGCCTATGTGCACACGGTGAACAGCATTCCATTGCTGACGCCGGAGCAGGAGCGTGAACTGGCCGAGAGTCTCTATTATGAGCAGGATTTGGGGGCGGCTCGGCAGATGGTGCTCGCCCACCTGCGTTTTGTCGTACACATTGCCCGTAGCTATTCCGGTTACGGCCTGGCCCAGGCTGACCTGATCCAGGAAGGCAACGTCGGCCTGATGAAAGCGGTCAAGCGTTTCAACCCGGAAATGGGTGTGCGCCTGGTGTCCTTTGCGGTGCACTGGATCAAGGCGGAAATCCACGAGTTCATCCTGCGCAACTGGCGGATCGTCAAAGTCGCGACCACCAAGGCTCAGCGCAAGCTGTTCTTCAACCTGCGCAGCCAGAAGAAACGTCTGGCCTGGCTGAACAACGAGGAAGTCCACCGTGTGGCGGAAAGCCTCGGCGTAGAGCCGCGGGAAGTGCGTGAGATGGAAAGTCGCCTGACCGGCCATGACATGGCCTTCGACCCGGCCGCGGAAGCGGACGACGACAGTGCCTTCCAATCGCCGGCCAACTACCTGGAAGACCACCGGTACGACCCGGCCCGTCAACTGGAAGATGCCGACTGGAGCGACAACTCCAACCACAACCTGCACGAAGCGCTTGAAGTGCTGGACGACCGCAGCCGCGACATTCTCTACCAGCGCTGGCTGGCAGAAGAAAAAGCCACGCTGCACGACCTGGCGCAGAAGTACAACGTGTCGGCCGAGCGTATTCGTCAGCTCGAGAAGAGCGCGATGAACAAGCTCAAGTTGTCGATCGCTGCGTAACTGCGGCAACGGCAATAAAAAACGCCCCGATCATTGATCGGGGCGTTTTTGTTTCTGCCCAATTTCCGGTTTAGCGTCGACCTTGTGGGATCTTCGGTGTCATTGAGCCCATGGCGCCCGGCGGGAATCGTTGAGGCCGACCAGATAGCTATCCCCGCCCAACTGATTCATCTGCTGGCGAATCCACCCGGCCCGCCTTGCAACGTAAGAAGTCGGATGGCTGGCACTCCACACCCGCGGGTTCGGCAGTACCGCGGCCAACAAACTTGCCTGCTGCCGGGACAGCGAACCAGCGCCCACGCCAAAGTGATGCCAGGCCGCTGCTTCGGCGCCGAACACACCTTCATCCCACTCGACGCTATTGAGGTATACCTCAAGAATCCGCTGCTTGGGCCAGAACACTTCGATCAGCCCGGTAAACCAGGCTTCCAGGCCTTTACGCAGCCAGCTGCGGCCAGACCACAGAAACAGGTTTTTCGACACTTGCTGGCTCAGGGTGCTTGCGCCGCGAATCGAGCCGCCGCGCTCGTTATGTGCAAACGCCGCCTGAATCGCGCTGAAATCAAAGCCCCAATGCTCGGCAAACTTCTGGTCTTCACCGGCAATCACCGCGACTTTCAGGTCGTCGGAGATTTCATCCCAGGGTTTCCAGGTGCGTTGCAGATCGATGGGCTCGCCGTCGACCCAGGATTCGATCTTGCGCTCGACCATCAATGCCGTTCCCGGTGGCGGCACCACCCGAAACAGCAGAACCAGCAAAACACTGCCGACCGCGAACCAGAGCAGGGCCTTTGTTAAACGACGGAAAATTAACTGCAGCATAGAGATGGCTTGGCCGAACCCGTTGAGCCGGCCATTATACAGACCCTGCTGATCGAGTCTGACTGGAGTTCTTCATGCTGCGTGGCTTTCTGATGCTTGCCGCTTTCTTCGGATTCACCGGCGTTGCCTTGGGCGCATTCGCCGCCCACGGCCTGAAAAACCGCCTGACGCCTGAGTATTTGGCGATTTTCCACACGGGCGTCACTTATCAACTGGTGCATACCCTGGCGTTGCTGGGTGTTGCATTGCTGGCCACGCAGATTCCCGGTCGTCTGATTACCTGGGCCGGCGCGTCTTTTGCTCTCGGCATTGTGTTGTTTTCCGGCAGCCTGTACCTGCTGACGATGACCGGCGTCAGCAAGCTCGGGATCGTTACACCGTTCGGCGGCCTCGCGTTTCTGGTCGGCTGGGTTTGCCTGGGGCTAGCCGCCTGGCGGCTGAGCTGACCACGCAGTCCATTTCGTGACGAATGGCTTGGGTCGCCAAGTCTGATCGGGCTAGAATGCCAGCCCCTAAAAATGATGGCGGCATTCGGCATGCGCATTCAGTTGAACGGCGAATCCCTTGAACTGCCCGACGGTGAAACCGTTGCGGCCCTGCTGACCCGTCTGGAACTGACCGGGCGCCGGGTGGCGGTCGAGCTCAATCTGGATATCGTCCCGCGCAGCCAGCACGCTGAAACCACGCTGAACGACGGCGACTCGGTCGAAGTGGTACACGCCATCGGCGGCGGCTAGCCGCCCGGCCCGAGCGGCCACAGAATCATTGTGCAAGAACCTCACCCCAACAGAGGATTTCCCATGAGCATCGTTCGTAGCGACAAGCCCTTCGTCCTGGCCGGTCGTACTTACCAGTCGCGTTTGCTGGTAGGCACCGGCAAGTACCGTGACATGGAAGAAACCCGCCTGGCCATCGAGGCTTCGGGTGCCGAGATCGTCACCTTCGCCGTGCGCCGGACCAACCTCGGCCAGAACCCGGGCGAACCGAACCTGCTCGAAGTCCTGTCGCCGGATCGCTACACCTTCCTGCCGAACACTGCCGGTTGCTACGACGCCATTGAAGCCGTGCGCACCTGCCGCCTGGCCCGTGAGCTGCTCGACGGCCACAACCTGGTGAAGCTGGAAGTGCTGGCGGATCAGAAAACCCTGTTCCCCAACGTGATCGAAACCCTCAAGGCCGCCGAAGTGCTGGTCAAGGAAGGTTTCGACGTGATGGTGTACACCAGCGATGATCCGATCATTGCCCGTCAACTGGCGGAAATCGGCTGTATCGCGGTCATGCCGCTGGCTGGTCTGATCGGCTCGGGCCTGGGGATCTGCAACCCGTACAACCTGCAGATCATCCTCGAAGAGGCGAAAATTCCGGTGCTGGTGGATGCCGGTGTCGGTACTGCCTCCGACGCCACCATCGCCATGGAGCTGGGCTGTGAAGCGGTGCTGATGAACTCGGCCATCGCCCATGCCCAGCAGCCGATCATGATGGCTGAAGCCATGAAACACGCCATCGTGGCAGGTCGTCTGGCCTACCTCGCGGGCCGCATGCCGAAAAAACTCTATGCCAGCGCCTCCTCGCCGCTGGATGGTCTGATCAAGTAAGAGCCATTGATGACTGAATCAAACGACACGCCTATCCAGCAGGAAGAAGGCGAAGAGCGCCAACACCGCCGCATCAAGAGTTTCGTGATGCGCGCCGGGCGCATGACCGAAGGCCAGCAACGCGGCCTGGAGCAGGGCGCTCCGCTGTTCGTGCTGCCTCTGGCCGATGCGCCGGTGGATTTCGACCAGGTGTTCGGCCGTTCGGCGCCGCGCTCGCTGGAAATCGGTTTCGGCATGGGCCATTCGCTGTTGGAAATGGCCGCGGCCTCGCCGGAGCAGGATTTCATTGGCGTTGAAGTTCACCGTCCGGGTGTTGGCGCGCTGCTCAATGGCGTGCTGACTCAGGGCCTGACCAACCTGCGTGTCTACGATTGCGATGCGATCGAAGTGCTCAACCGTTGCATCGCCGACAACAGCCTCGACCGCCTGATGCTGTTTTTCCCGGATCCGTGGCACAAGAGCCGTCACCACAAGCGTCGTATCGTTCAGGCATCGTTCGCTGAGCTGGTGCGCAGCAAGTTGAAGGTCGGCGGTGTGTTGCACATGGCCACCGACTGGGAGCCGTACGCCGAGTACATGCTGGAAGTGATGAACGTCGCTCCGGGCTATCGCAACCTCGCCGAAGACGGCAAGTGCGTCCCGCGCCCGGCCGAACGCCCGATCACCAAGTTCGAACGCCGCGGCGAACGTCTTGGGCATGGCGTGTGGGATCTGAAGTTCGAAAAGCAGTCCTAAGCCGTAACGCAATACAAAATGTGGGAGCGGCGGTGCGCCGCTCCCACATTTTTTTGTGTGTTATTCGAAGTCAGCGGCGGTCTGCCACAACCCCGATCAACACCAGTACCACCAACAACACCGGCGCCAGGCTGTAGTTGTTGAACTGGCTCAGGCCTTTGATGATCCATGGCGTGGCATAGATCAGTGCTACGCCGCTGCCGACCATGCACAGCAGGGCCATCAGCGGGATGCGCAAGGCGCCGGCGATGCTGCCCAGGCGTTGGTCGACCCAGCCCTTGAGGTCGGCGCCAAACAGCACCAGCAGGCAGCCCACCAGCGCCAGAGAGATTTCCGACAGGTTGCTACGGCTCCAGCGGGACACGGTGGCGAGCAGGTCGAGTACCAGATCCATTCGATTTCCTTATGTCAGAAAAGTCTGCAGCAAGTCATTGAGAAAGAGTTGTCCGCGCATCGTGGCTGCCAGACGTGACGGTTCGACCTGCAACAAGCCACTTTGTTCGGCCTCTCGGCGGCCTTCGGCAAGGCTTTCCAGGGGCAGCCCGGTGCGCTCCGTATACAACCGCGCTTCGACGCCCTCGGTCAGGCGCAAGGCGTTCATCAGGAACTCGAACGGCAGTTCTTCGTTGGTCAGCGCTTTCTCGCCAGCCTTGAAGCTTTTGGCCGGATTGAGGTAATCCTTCGGCAGGCGAGTCTTCCAGGTGCGTACGATGCGCCCGTCCGGATGGCTGAGCTTGCCGTGGGCACCGGCGCCGATGCCGATGAAGTCGCCGAAACTCCAGTAATTGAGGTTATGCCGCGCTGGCCGGCCGGGCTGGGCATAGGCCGAGACTTCGTACTGCGCGTAACCGTGTTCGGCCAACAGCGCCTGGCCGGCCTCTTGAATGTCCCACAGGGCGTCATCTTCCGGCAGCGTCGGCGGCTGGTTCCAGAACACCGTGTTCGGCTCCAGGGTCAGCTGATACCAGGACAGGTGCGTCGGCTTCAGGGCGATGGCCTGGCGCAGGTCGCTCAGGGCATCGTCCAGCGTCTGATCGGGCAAACCGTGCATCAGGTCCAGATTGAAGTTGTCGAAGCCAGCCTGGCGCGCCATGTCGGCGGCACGCACGGCTTCATCGCCGTTGTGGATCCGCCCCAGGGCCTTGAGTTTTTCTTCCTGAAAGCTCTGGATACCGATCGACAGGCGATTGATGCCCAGCGCCCGGTAGGCGCGGAATTTCTCCTGCTCGAACGTTCCTGGGTTGGCTTCCAGGGTGATTTCTATGTCGCTGGCAAACGGAATACGTTGCTCGACACCCTTGAGCAAACGGCCCAACGCCTCGGCGCTGAACAGGCTCGGCGTACCGCCACCAAAGAAGATCGAGCTCAGTTCGCGGCCATAGACCGCATGCAGGTCCTGATCGAGGTCGGCGAGCAAGGCGTCCACATACTCTTGTTCCGGCAGCACCGGGCTGGCGGTGTGGGAGTTGAAGTCGCAATAAGGGCATTTGCGTACACACCACGGGATGTGGATGTACAGCGCCAGGGGCGGCAGCACAGGCAAAGCGGCCCGAGGCGATTGCGCGCCGCCGAAGATCAGCGGCGACGCGGACGATTCAATGGTCATTTCAAGCCCAGACGCTGGCGCAGCAGATCCATTGCACGGGCGCGGTGACTGATCTGGTTCTTGTCGCTGGGCTTAAGCTCGGCGCTGGAGCACTCGCGCTCCGGCACCCAGAACAGCGGATCGTAGCCAAAACCGTGCTCACCGCTGGCCTGGGTCAGGATGCGCCCATGCCACAGGCCTTCGCAAAGGATTGGCAACGGATCGTCGGCATGACGCACCAGCGCCAACACGCAGACGAATTGCGCGCCGCGCTCGGCTTGCGGCACGTCTTTCATGACGTCGAGCAGTTTGGCGTTGTTCGCCGCATCGCCTTTGCCATCAGCATAACGGGCCGAATAGATACCCGGCGCACCGCCAAGGAAATCCACCGCCAGCCCCGAATCGTCGGCCAAGGCCGGCAGGCCGGAAATACGCGAGGCATTGCGGGCCTTGAGAATGGCGTTTTCGACGAACGACAGGCCGGTTTCTTCAGGTTCGACGCTGCTGAACTCGCCGATCGAGCGCAAGTGCACCGATTCGCCCAGCATGGCCTGGAGTTCCTTGAGTTTGCCGGCGTTATGGCTGGCCAGTACGAGTTGCGTGAAATTGATCATTCGCCGGGGAAGAGCTCTTGGTTGAAATTGATGGTGTTGATTTTGTCACCGGTCTGCACCTTGATTTCAAAGGTGCGGATTTCCTGCTGTGGCACCGGATACTGGGCGATGTAGTAGACCGCGCCGGTTTCGGTGATCTGTTTGAACTGCAATGGGACGCTTTGGCTGGTCAGGTCTTTGACCGTCCCGCTGACTTGTGCGGTTTGCGGTTTGCCGTCCTTGATCACCGACACGTTGATCACGCCCTGGTTCTTGCTGCGGATCAGCTCGGCAGCCTTGGCGATGTCCGGTGTCAGATAAGTCGAGTTGAAGGTGTTGTAGTGCACTGTCACATCGCCAAATGTTTCCTGGCGTTCGCTTTTGATGACGTCGGCGGCCATGGCGGTGACGCTCAGGCAGGCAGTAAGTACAAACAGCGCTAGACGACCCATGATCGTTCTCCTCGAAGTGTCGTGATTCAGACCGCGACCTTGTGGTCCGGCAGACCGGGGCTGCTGACGCGATAGATACCGATCTCACCTAACAGATTAGGCCATAGCTTACTGGCCCACCCGTGTCGATGCTGTTGATCCACGGCAAGTCGATCAATGACCTTGGCTTCACGTTCGCGACACAGCGCTTCAAAGTCTTCGAAGGTGCAGAAGTGAATGTTTGGCGTGTTGTACCAGGTGTACGGCAGAAACTCCGAAACCGGCATCCGGCCCTTGCTCGCCAGGTACCAGCGGCAGCGCCAGTGGCCGAAGTTGGGGAAGGTGATGATGCACTGGCGACCGACCCGCAGCATTTCGTCGAGGATCTTGTCCGGGTAATGCACGGCTTGCAGGGCCTGGGTCATGACCACGATGTCGAAACTGTTGCTGGCAAAGTTGCCCAGGCCCTTGTCCAGGTCCTGCTCGATGACGTTGATGCCTTTGGCGACGCACTCGGCAATGTTGTCCGGGTCGTTTTCCAGGCCATAGCCGGTGACCTGCTTGTGGTCACGCAGCCAGGTCAGCAGCTCGCCGTCACCGCAGCCGAGGTCGAGCACGCGGCTGCCGGCGGGGATCCATTCCTGGATGATTTCCAGATCGGCTCTCATGTCTTCCTCAAAGCGATATGCGGTTCATGTAATTGCTGAAGGCCTGCAAGTAACGCGGGATCGGAATCAGGAAGGCATCGTGGCCTTGCGGAGCATCGATCTCCAGATAGCAGACGTCTTTCCTGGCCGCCATCAGCGCGTCCACCAGCTCCCGAGAGCGGGCAGGGGAGAAACGCCAGTCGGTGGTGAAGGACATCACGCAGAACTTGGCTTTCGCGCCTTCGAAGGTTTTCGCCAGGTCATCGTCGAAGTTCGCCGCAGGGTCGAAGTAGTCCAGCGCCTTGGTCATCAGCAGGTAGGTGTTGGCGTCGAAACGTCCGGAAAACTCCTCGCCTTGATAGCGCAGGTAGCTTTCGACCTGGAACTCGACACTGTGGAAGTCGTAGTTGAGCTTTTCGCTCTTCAGGCCGCGACCGAATTTTTCGCCCATGGAGTCATCGGACAGGTATGTGATGTGCCCGACCATTCGCGCCAGCATCAGCCCGCGCTTGGGGATCACCCCGTATTCCTGGAATGAACCGCCGTGGAACTCCGGGTCGGTAAGAATCGCCTGGCGTGCGACTTCGTTGAACGCGATGTTCTGCGCCGACAGTTTCGGTGCCGAGGCGATCGCCAGGCAGTGCCGCACGCGATCCGGATAGGTGATGGTCCACTGCAAGGCCTGCATGCCGCCCAGACTGCCGCCGATCACCGCCGCCCATTGGCCGATGCCGAGCAGGTCGGCAAGGCGTGCCTGGCTGTGCACCCAGTCTTCCACGGTCAGTACAGGGAAGTCGGCGCCAAACGGCTTGCCGGTTTCCGGATTGACGCTGCTGGGGCCGGTGGAGCCGTTGCAACCGCCGAGGTTGTTCAGGCTGACCACGAAGAATTTGCGGGTGTCGATCGGTTTGCCGGGGCCGATGCAGCTGTCCCACCAACCGGGTTTGCGGTCGTCGGGGCTGTGGAAGCCGGCGGCGTGATGGTGACCGGACAAGGCATGGCAGATCAGCACGGCATTGCTCGCCGTGGCGTTCAGCGTGCCATAGGTTTCATAGATCAGGTCATAAGCGGGCAGCGAACGACCGCAGGCCAGGGCCAGGGGTTCACTGAAGTGCGCCACTTGCGGCGTCACCAGACCAACAGAATCGGGGGGGAAGGCAGCTGGCATCGACCCTGCTCTCATTGAAATGAGGCGTAAGTCTAAAGACCGCTGTGGCTAGCGGCAAGCAAAGGCCGGGCCTGATTTTCCCTCGCCACATTGAGGTCAGGCCGGGCGCACCAGATCCGGCAAATCCGGCAGCTTCTTCGGCGAACAGATCCGCACCCGCTTCTGCCGGTTCAACTCGCCGCTGATCAGGCTGACCTGGCTCTTGGAAACCCCGAACGCCTTGGCCAGAAACGCCATCAGGTACGCATTGGCCTTGCCCTCGACCGGCGGCGCCGTCAGGCGGATCTTCAGGCGATCACCGTGCAGTCCGCAGAAATCATCGCTGCGGGCCGCAGGTTGCAGGTGACATTCCAGAATCAGGTCATCACCGTCCCAGCGAAAGTAACTCACCGGATCAGATCAGCAGACGCAGGACCTGCGGCATCATGGTCAAGGCTGCGAGGTTGTTGATTACCAGCATGTCGATCAGCTTGAGCACCATGAACGCCAGGATCGGCGAGATATCCAGGCCGCCGAGGTTTGGCAGAATCTTGCGGAACGGCGCCAGGGCCGGCTCGCAGATCTGGTTCACCAGCTCGGCGCCGGGGTTGTGGCTGCCCGGCGCGACCCAGGACAGGATCACGCTGATGATCAGGGCATAGAAGAAGATATTCAGGAACAGCGCCGTTACGCCGATCAGCGACCAGATCAGCAATTGCAGCGGGTTACCGGTGGTGCCGAAGGTCAGCAGCAGGGTCAGGGCCATCAACGCCAGTTGCACGAGGATTGCCAACACCAGCGAGGACATGTCCAGGCCGAACAGGCTCGGGATGATCCGGCGCAGTGGCTTGAGCAGTGGCTGGGTGGCTTTCACGGCGAACTGGCACAGCGGGTTGTAGAAGTTTGCGCGCACCAGTTGCAGCACGAAACGCAGCAGCACGATCAGCAGGTACAGACTGCCGAGGGTTTGCAGCACGTAAATCGCCGCAGTGTTCAATCCAATCATGTAAGGCTCCTTATTTGCCCAGTTGTTCGGCCATCTCGGCCGAGCGGTGCGCGGCGGCGCCGAGTGCTTTTTCCACCAGGGCTTCGAAGCCGCCGGCCTGGAACGCTTTGATCGCCGCTTCGGTGGTGCCCGCAGGCGAGGTCACGCGGCGACGCAGTTCAGCGGCGTCGACATCACTGGCGACTGCCATGTGTGCAGCGCCCAGCGCGGTTTGCACGGTCAGTTGTGCAGCGATTTCGGGTGGCAGGCCGAGCTTCACGCCAGCGGCGGTCATGGCTTCGATCAGCAGGAAGAAATACGCAGGGCCAGAGCCGGAAACGGCGGTGACCGCGTCCAGTTGCTGTTCTTCGTCCAGCCACAAAGCGATGCCGACTGCCGACAGCAGCTCTTGCGCCTGCTGGCGTTGCTCGGCGCTCACTTGGGCCGTGGCGTACAAACCGCTCACGCCCTGGCGCACCAGCGCCGGGGTGTTGGGCATGCAGCGCACGATCGGCTGGGCACCCAGCCAGTTGTTCATGCTGGCGCAGGTGATGCCGGCCGCAATCGACACCACCAGCTGGTTCGGCTTGAGGCTTGGGCGAATGGCTTCGCAAACGGCTTTCATCGCCTGTGGCTTGACCGCCAGCACGACCACGTCCACGCCCTCAATGGCTTGGGCGTTGTCGGCAAACACTTCGATGCCGTGTTCGGCTTTCACGCGGGCACGGGTTTCTTCGCCCGGATCGCTGGCGCGGATCTGCGCGGCGTCCAGACCTTTGGCGCGCAGGCCGCCGATCAGGCTGGCGGCCATGTTGCCGGCTCCGATAAAGGCAATACGAGTCTTGCTCATGTCAGGTCCTTATAGAGAGGTGAGTCAGCCATGTTCATGGTCGACTGTAATCGCGGGCGCCAAACAGGGCCGTACCGATACGGACCCAAGTGGCGCCCTGGGCGATGGCCGACTCGAGGTCGTGGCTCATGCCCATGGAAAGTGTGTCGAGTGGCAGGTTCAGGCTGGCTTGCAGGCTCTGCACGGCAGCAAAAGCGGCGTCCTGGGCGGCGCGATCTTCAGTCGGCTCGGGAATCGCCATCAGCCCGCGCAATTTCAAACGCGGCAGCGCACTGATGGCATCGGCCAGGGCGGGCAGGTCGGCCGGGGTGCAGCCGGATTTGCTGGCTTCACCACTGACGTTGACCTGGATGCAGATGTTCAAGGGCGGCAAATCGGCAGGGCGCTGTTCGGACAGGCGTTGTGCGATTTTCAAACGATCCACGGAGTGCACCCAGTCGAAGTGCTCGGCGATAGCACGAGTCTTGTTCGATTGAATGGGGCCGATGAAGTGCCAGATCAAGGGCAGGTCGGCCAATTCGAGCTGTTTGCCCAAGGCTTCCTGCAGGTAGTTTTCGCCAAAGTCGCGGATCCCGGCGGCATAGGCTTCACGCAGGGCCTCGGCGGGCTTGGTTTTGCTCACGGCCAATAGCTGGATGCTGTTCTCATCGCGGTGGGCGGCTTTGGCTGCTGCCTGGATGCGTGAACTAACCTGAAGAGTGTTGTCTGCTATCGTGGACATCAAGAGGCGCCAGCGGTCTGAAGGTTCGCGGCATTCTACTGGAATTGAGGAGCGCTATGGATATCACTGAGCTGCTGGCTTTCAGCGCCAAACAAGGCGCGTCCGACCTGCACCTGTCCGCCGGCCTGCCACCGATGATCCGTGTCGATGGCGATGTGCGACGCATCAACTTGCCGGCCCTGGACCACAAGGAAGTGCATGACCTGATCTACGACATCATGAACGACCTCCAGCGGGTGGACTTCGAGAAGCATCTTGAAACCGACTTTTCCTTCGAAGTGCCCGGCGTGGCGCGTTTCCGGGTCAATGCCTTCAACCAGAATCGTGGCGCGGGCGCGGTGTTCCGGACCATTCCGTCGAAGGTCCTGAGCATGGACGATCTGGGCATGGGGGACGTGTTTCGCAAGATTACCGAAGCCCCCCGGGGCCTGGTGCTGGTGACCGGCCCGACCGGCTCCGGCAAGTCCACCACGCTGGCGGCGATGATCGATTACCTGAACAACCATCGCCATCACCACATCCTCACCATCGAAGACCCCATCGAGTTCGTCCACGAATCGCGCAAATGCCTGATCAATCAGCGAGAAGTCCATCGCGATACCCGCAGCTTCGCCACGGCCCTGCGCTCGGCCCTGCGTGAAGACCCGGACGTGATTCTGGTGGGGGAAATGCGTGACCTGGAGACTATTCGGCTGGCATTGACCGCCGCCGAGACCGGCCACCTGGTATTCGGCACGCTACACACCACCTCGGCGGCGAAAACCATCGACCGGGTGGTGGACGTGTTTCCGGGTGACGAGAAATCGATGGTGCGCTCGATGCTCTCCGAGTCGTTGCTGGCGGTGGTGTCCCAGACACTGATCAAGAAAATCGGCGGTGGGCGGATTGCCGCCCACGAAATCATGCTCGGCACCTCGGCGATCCGTAACCTGATCCGTGAAGACAAGGTGGCGCAGATGTATTCGTCGATTCAGACCGGTGGGTCGCTGGGGATGCAGACGCTGGATATGTGCCTGAAGGATCTGGTGACCAAGGGCGTGATCAGTCGCGAGCATGCGCGGGAGAAGGCGCGGTCGCCGGATAATTTTTGAGGGTTGGAGCGCGACCTGTGACGAGTGGGCTTGCCCCCGTTCGGTTGCGAAGCAGTCGCAAACTCGGGCGATGCGGTCTTTCTAGTAACGCTTGGTGGCAGGTTTTGGGGCCGCTCCGCGGCCCAACGGGGGCAAGCCCCCTCGCCACAATCGGATCAGCGCTGTACGACGCGCAGTTGATTCGGTTCTTTCGGCAGAACCCGCTTGGCAACCACGTAGTGGTTATCCCAATACGGTTTCTTCAGGGTGTCGATGCTTACCGACTTGCCACGGCGTGGTGCGTGGATGAAGCGGTCGTTGCCCAGGTAGATGGCCACATGGTTGACCCGGCGGCTCTTGATGTTGAAGAAGATCAGGTCGCCTGGCTTCAGTTCGTTGCGATCGACTTTCTCACCGTGACCGCTGGCCATGGCATTGGAGGTGCGTGGCAGGTCGAAGGTGGCGTCGTTGAACGCGTATTTCACCAGGCCGCTGCAATCGAACCCTTTACTTGGGCTGCTGCCACCCCAACGATAAGGTGTGCCGAGCACGTTTACCGCGCGGCTCAACACGTTGCTGCTTTCCTTGGTCGCCATCGGCGGAACCAGCTTGCCGTTGGCGCGGCTCAGTTGGGTGGAGCGTTTTACCGTCTGTTGGTTTTTGCTCGAAGGAGCAGAAACATGGGATTTTGGGGTGTAACCATTAACGTTCGGAAGACGTTGCTCACGATTGGTGGCGTGGGCGGCCAGGGGCAATAATAGGCAAATGGTTAGCCATGTCTTGAAAAATGGACGCATTAGGCAAGGCTCGTATGGGTTAGCGCGCAACTTTATAACAGCTTTTTTGTCCCTTCCGAGGCCGTTGGTCGATTCAACCTTGGGGTCAACGGAACCAAATAAGCGGAAAAAGGACGCAATTGTCTGACACAAGTCAGGCGGTACAGGGCTTTGACGGAAGTGAAGGTAGCATTTGCCGTATGTCGGCTGCCTGTAAAAAAGTCACAAAGAATTCAAGAATATTTCTCTATCGCGTGAATCGAGGTCATCCATGAACACCTATCGACAACCCGTTTCACAACAAGACACGCACAGCAAAGTGATCGGTTACCTGCTGTGGATTTTCGGTTTTACCGGGGCTCACCGCTTCTATTACGGCAAGCCGGTGACCGGGACGATCTGGTTTTTGACCTTGGGCCTGCTGGGTATTGGCTGGTTGATCGACGTGTTCCTGATTCCGGCCATGGATCGTGAAGCAGACCTGCGCTTTACCGCCGGCCCCATCGAATACAACGTCGCGTGGATTCTGCTGACGTTCCTTGGGGTATTCGGCGTACACCGGATGTATCAGGGGAAGTGGATCAGCGGGTTGCTGTACCTGGTCACGGGCGGGTTGTTCTTTCTGGGGGTGTTGTATGACTTCTGGACGCTGAACGATCAGATTTCAATTCGTAACGCGCAGAACAGAGGCGCCTTCCAGTAAGTAGTGGCGAGGGAGCAAGCTCCCTCGCCACAGGGTTTTACGCCTGGTGGCTGATCCGCCCATCCACCAGGGTATAACGCACCACGCCCGGCAGGCTGTGGCCAATGAACGGGCAGTTTTCGCCCTTGGACAGCCAGGTTTCACCGGCCACGGTCGAGGCCGTCGGGTCAAACAGCACGATGTCTGCCGCGCCACCTACTGCCAATTTCCCTGCCGGCAGGCGCAACGCCTCGGAAGGGCCGGCACTCAGGCGTGCCAACAGCGTCGGCAGGTCGAGCAAACCGTCTTCCACCAAGGTCATCGCCAGCGGCAGCAGCAGTTCAACGCTGCTGATGCCCGGTTCGGTCGCGCCGAACGGTGCCAGCTTGGCGTCGCGCTCATGGGGCTGGTGATGGCTGGAGATGGCGGATACCACACCGGACTTCACCGCTGCCCGCAGGCCGTCGCGGTCGGCGCGGGTGCGCAGCGGCGGCTGGACGTGATAGAGGCTGCTGAAGTCGATCAGCGCTTCGTCGGTGAGGATCAGTTGATACAACGCCACATCCGCCGTGACCTTCAGCCCGCGAGCCTGGGCCTGAGCGATCAGCGCTACGCCGCGCGCGCTGGTGAGCTGGCTGAAGTGCGCACGTACGCCGCTTTGCTCGACCAGCAGCAGATCCCGGGCCAGGGCCACGGTTTCGGCGGTTTCCGGAATGCCCGGCAGACCGAGGAAGCTTGCAGTCGGGCCTTCATGGGCCAGGCCACCTTCGGCCAAGTCGTGATCCTGCGAGTTGAAAATCACCGTCAGGTCGAACGTCGCCGCGTATTCCAGCGCCCGGCACAGGGTGCGGGTGTTGCGGAAGCTCTCCAGGCCATTGCCGAAGGCCACGCAGCCGGCATCGCGCAAGGCGACCAGTTCGGCCAGCTGCTCGCCGTCCAGGCCTTTGCTCAGGGCGCCGATCGGGAAAACTTTGGTGTTGCCGGCCTCACGAGCACGGTCGAGGATCAATTCGGCCACGGCCGAGGTGTCCAGCACCGGTTTGGTTTTCGGCGGGCAGCACAGGCTGGTCACGCCGCCGGCGGCGGCTGCGCGGGTTTCGCTGGCGATCGAGCCTTTGCGGCTGTAGCCCGGCTCGCGCAGGGCAACGTTCAGGTCAACCAGACCCGGGGCGGCCACCAGGCCCTTGGCGTCGATGGTGTCGACGGCAACAAAACCGGCCGGAGCGGCGCCAAGGGCGACGATCTTGCAGGCTTCAACATGGATGTCAGTCACTTGATCCAGGCCGCTGGCCGGATCGATAACGCGTGCGCCGAGAATGCTGAGCTTCACTGGGCGTTCTCCTGCTCGAATTGGCGCTGGGCTGTTTGCCCGCTCATGGCCATGGATAGCACGGCCATACGAATCGCGATGCCGTAGGTCACCTGGTTGAGGATCACCGAGTGCGGGCCGTCGGCCACCGCCGACTCAATCTCCACCCCACGGTTGATCGGCCCCGGGTGCATCACGATGGCATCGGGTTTGGCGCCGGCCAGGCGCGCGGTGGTCAGGCCGAACAGGCGGTAGAACTCGCCTTCGCTCGGCAGCAGGCCGCCGGTCATGCGTTCACGCTGCAAGCGCAGCATGATCACCACGTCGACGTCTTTCAGGCCTTCGGTCATGTCGGTGTAGACCTTCACACCGTATTGCTCGATGCCGATCGGCAGCAGGGTTTTCGGCGCGATCACGCGGATGTCCGGGCAGCCGAGGGTTTTCAGGGCCAGCATGTTCGAGCGCGCCACCCGCGAGTGCAGGATGTCGCCGACGATGGCCACCGAGAGGTTTTCGAAGCCACCCTTGTGCCGACGAATGGTGAGCATGTCGAGCATGCCCTGGGTCGGGTGCGCGTGACGGCCGTCGCCACCGTTGATGATCGCCACTTGCGGGCAGACATGTTCGGCAATGAAGTGCGCCGCGCCAGAATCACCGTGACGCACGACGAACATGTCGGCGGCCATGGCTTCGAGGTTGCGCAGGGTGTCGAGCAGGGTTTCGCCCTTGCTCGCCGATGACGTGGACACGTTCAGGGTGATCACGTCGGCCGACAGCCGCTGGGCCGCCAGTTCGAAGGTGGTGCGGGTGCGGGTGGAGTTCTCGAAGAACACATTGCACACGGTCTTGCCGCGCAACAACGGGACTTTCTTCACCGCCCGGGCGCCGACTTCGAGGAACGAGTCGGCGGTGTCGAGGATTTCCGTCAGCAGCTCGCGGCGCAAACCGTCGAGCGAGAGGAAGTGGCGCAGCTGGCCCTGATCA
>Ga0207655_1002105_pt1 | contig 16665 bp, 13 predicted proteins | sample KBSM44metaG_FD_184398 | JGI IMG/M metagenome (GOLD analysis project Ga0207655, IMG submission 184398) | Miscanthus rhizosphere microbial communities from Kellogg Biological Station, Michigan, USA - KBS M4-4 metaG (SPAdes) (version 2) | ecosystem: Host-associated > Plants > Roots > Rhizosphere >...
CTCCGCCGACGAGGTGGTCCTTCGGCCGATGGCCGACGGGGGAGAGGGCACGCTCGAGGCGTTCGCCGCCGCGGTGCCGGGTGCGCGGCGGATGCCGGTGGAGGTGACCGGGCCCGCGGGAATGCCGGTCGAGTCCGCGTGGCTCCTGTTGCCGGACGGCACGGCGGTCGTCGAGCTCGCCGCCACGAGCGGGATCGAGCTGCTCGGTGGATTCGAGATGCCCGGTGGATTCGAGACGCCCGGTGGATTCGAGACGCCCGGCCGTCTGCATCCGTGGGAGGCGTCGACCCGCGGTTTCGGCGAGGCGATCGCCGCCGCGCTGGATCACGGGGTGCCGCGGCTGATCCTCGGCATCGGATCCAGCGCGTCGACGGATGGCGGCGTCGGGATGCTGTCGGCGCTGGGCGCCCGGTACGTGGATGCGGGCGGCGCGCCCGTCCCCGACGGCGCGCGAGGGCTCGCGGCGATCGACCGCGCGGAGACCGGGTCGCTGCGTCCTCCGCCTCCGGGCGGGGCAGTGGTCCTCTCCGACGTGACGAATCCGCTGCTCGGCCCGCGCGGTGCGGCGGCGGTGTTCGGCCCGCAGAAGGGCATCGACGACATCGCCCGGGCCGAGGCGGGACTCACCCGCTTCTCGTCGTTCGTCTCGCTCGACCCGATGACCCCCGGCGCGGGTGCGGCGGGCGGAACGGGCTTCGCCCTGCTCGCGTGGGGCGCGACGCTCGAATCCGGGGCGGAGCGGGTCGCGCGTCTCGTGGGGTTGGACGAGGCGGTCGGGAGTGCGGATCTGGTCATCACCGGCGAGGGTGCTTTCGACGAGCAGTCCTCGGCGGGCAAGGTGCCCTCGGTGGTCGCTGCCACGGCTCACGCGAACGGCGTGCCGACGGCGCTCGTCGCGGGGCGGATCGCCTCGACGGCGGATGCGGCCGGCTTCGCCGCGGTCGTCTCCCTCACCGAGCTCGCCGGCTCGCCGGAGGAGGCGAGCGCCGATCCCGCGCGCTGGCTGCGTGCGGCCGGAGCGTCCCTCGCGGAGCACGTCGCACCGACCCGCTGAGGACGCCGCCAGGGTCAGACACCGCCGGCGTCAGGCGTCGCCGAGTGCTGCCGCGACCACCGCGCGCGCTTCGGCCTGAACCTCGCGCAGATGGTCTTCGCCGCGCAGCGACTCGGCGTACAGCTTGTAGACGTCCTCCGTGCCCGAGGGGCGCGCGGCGAACCAGGCGTGCTCGGTCTGCACCTTGAGGCCGCCGATCGCCGCGCCGTTGCCGGGCGCGTGCGACAGCTTCGCGGTGATCGGCTCGCCGGCCAGCTCCGTCGCCGCGACCGCATCGGGGGAGAGCTTCGACAGCGCCGACTTCTGCGCCGGGGATGCCGGGGCATCCACGCGCTGATAGGCGGAGGCTCCGAACTCGGCTTCGAGCTCCGCGTAACGCTGCGACGGGGTCTTGCCGGTCACGGCGAGGATCTCCGCGGCGAGCAGACACAGCAGGATGCCGTCCTTGTCGGTCGTCCACACCGAGCCGTCGAAACGGAGGAAGGACGCTCCGGCGGACTCCTCGCCGCCGAACACGACCGACCCGTCGAGCAGGCCCGGGACGAACCACTTGAAGCCGACCGGCACTTCGAGCAGGCGGCGGCCGAGGGAGGCCACGACGCGGTCGATGATCATCGACGACACGAGCGTCTTGCCGACCGCGGCATCCGTCTGCCACTGCGGACGGTGCGCGCACAGGTAGTCGATCGCCACCGCGAGGTAGTGGTTGGGGTTCATGAGCCCGGCATCCGGGGTGACGATGCCGTGGCGGTCGGCATCGGCGTCGTTGCCCGTGAGGAGGTCATACTCGTGGCGGCGGGCGACGAGGGCGGCCATCGCCGACGGCGACGATGGGTCCATCCGGATCTTCTCGTCCCAGTCGAGCGTCATGAAGCGCCACGTCGGGTCGACCTCGGGGTTCACGACGGTGAGATCCAGGCCGTACCGTTCGCCGATGAGTGCCCAGTACTCCACCGAGGCGCCGCCGAGCGGGTCGGCGCCGATCCGAACGCCCGCACGCGCGATCGCCTCGACGTCGATGATCGTGGCGAGGTCCGCGACGTAGCCCTCGCGGAAGTCGTAGGTGCCGAGCGTGTCGGCGTCGATGTCCTTGAACGGGGTGCGTCGCACACCGACGAGACCGGCGGCGATCAGCGCGTTGGCGCGGTCGGCGATCCACCCCGTGGCGTCGGTGTCGGCCGGCCCGCCGTGGGGCGGGTTGTACTTGAAGCCGCCGTCACGCGGCGGGTTGTGCGACGGGGTGACGACGATGCCGTCGGCCCGCGCCGGGTCGTCCGCGCCGAGATGGTGGTTGTAGGTCAGGATCGCGTGGCTCAGCGCGGGCGTGGGCACCCACGAGTCGCGGGAGTCGACGCGCACGTCCACGCCGTTGGCGACGAGCACCTCGACCGCGGTGCGCTCCGCGGGCAGCGAGAGACCGTGGGTGTCGCGCCCCAGGAAAAGCGGGCCGGTGATGCCCTGTGCGGTGCGGTAGTCGACGATCGCCTGGGTGGTCGCGAGGATGTGGTCCTCGTTGAAGCTCGTGCTCAGCGACGACCCGCGGTGGCCGCTCGTGCCGAACGCGACGCGCTGTTCCGGCACCGTGGGGTCGGGCTTGAGGTCGTAGTAGGCGGCGATGAGCTCATCGATGTCGATGAGGTCGGAGGCTTCGGCTGGCTGTCCTGCGCGGCTCATGCCCACAGTCTGTCACTGCTTTGCGCGCGGTGGTTTTACTCCCGGTGCAGGACGGAGGTCGCGGTGCTGTCGGAGAGCCGGTTGATGAGGGTGAGCGTGTCGGGCTTGCAGCCGTATTTGGCGTCGGTGATCGGGGCGCCCGCGATCTGCTGGCTGATCGCACCGGCATCCGTCGGGTTGCCGTCGATCGTCGCGATGATCTCCAGCCCCGACGTGTCCTGCGTCTGGCTGCCGATGCCGTTGCCGGTCACCGTGTAGGTGCCCGTGATCGAACCCTTGAAGCGGATGAGGATCGTCGTTCCCGACACGTTCGCGGTGACGCGTTCGGCGGGTGTCCAGCTGTAGCTGCCGTCCTTGCGCAGCACGAGGTCTGCGGTGCCCACCGGGGTGAAGACGGCACCGGAACCGGACATGAGGGAATTGACGTCGTTGTAGAAGGCGTCGACCTGATCCTGACCCATGTGCCACTCGCCCACGAGGCACGCGAGGTCTGCCGTCGGCGAGGGCGACGGCGTGGCGGTCGGGGTGGGTGTGGGCGTCGGAGTCGGTGTGGGCGTGGCGCTGGCGGAGCCGCTCGTGCTCGGCTGGGACGTCGGCTTCTCGTCGATGGGGGCGCAGGCGCTCAGACCGAGCGCGAGAGCTGCTGCGGTGACGACGGCGAGGGAGGAGAGTCGGCGGATCACACCTTCAGCGTAGGCTGTCACCCGTGACTTCCGCGCCTTCGTCCGCCGCGGCATCCGCGGCTCCGGTGCCCACGCGCCGTACCTATAGCTATCTCGGACCGGCCGGAACCTTCACCGAAGCCGCCCTCGCACAGGTGCCCGAAGCGCGCGATCAGATCTGGCGTCCGGTGCGCAATGTCGCTGAGGCGCTGGCCGATGTGGTCGAGGGTCGTGCGGATGCCGCGATGATCGCGATCGAGAACTCCGTCGACGGTGGCGTCTCCACCGCGCAGGACGCGTTGGCGACGATGCCCGGGCTGAGAATCATCGGTGAGTATCTCGTCCGGGTCAACTTCGTGCTCGTCGGACGGCCCGGCACGCGCATCGAAGACGTCGCGCTCGTCGCCGCCCACCCGGTGGCCTACGGGCAGTGCCTGAGGTGGCTGTCGGCCCACCTGCCCGACCACGCGCATCTGCCCGCGTCGAGCAATGTCGCCTCGGCGGTCGACATGCTCGAGGGGGTGAGCGACGCGGATGCCGCGATTGCTCCGCCGGGCATTCTGGAGCACTACGACCTGCAGCTGCTGGCCGACGGGATCGGCGACAACGCGAGCGCGGTCACCCGGTTCGTGCTCGTGAGCCGCACGGTCGCGCCGCCGTCTCCGACCGGCGCCGACAAGACGTCGCTGATCGTCGAGCTGCCCGAGGAGTACCCCGGCGCTCTGATGGAGATGCTGGAGCAGTTCGCCACGCGGGGCATCAACCTCTCGCTGCTGGCATCGCGCCCGATCGGGGATGCGCTCGGTCGATACCGCTTCGTCATCGACGCCGACGGTCACATCCAGGACGAGCGCATGGCGGACGCGTTGCTGGGTCTTCGCCGGTTCAGCCCGAAGATGATCTACCTGGGCTCCTACCCGCGGGCCGATCGCGCGATCGTGCATTACCCCGAGCGCTACTCCGACGAGGTGTTCGTCGAGGCGCGGGACTGGCTGCGAGGCCTCATCTCCGGGGCCCCGGAGGCGTAACGGCGAGGGATCTGCGTTTCGACTCGTCGCTGCGCTCCTCGCTCAACGACCGGGGTGCCTCGCCGGTTCGTGTTTCGACTCGTCGCTGCGCTCCTCGCTCAACGACCGGGGTGCCGCCGCCCCGCGCCGCCTCAGGCGGCGAGGAGCTCCAGGGTCTGCAGGCGGCTGGTGGGGACATCCATCGGCTCGTCGTCGTACGCGCCGGCCACGGGTGACACCATGACCTCGTCGACGCCGTAGCGGTCGGCGAATGCCGACAATGCGCCGCGCGCCTGTTCGCCGGTGCCGACGAACCAGCGCCGGCGGAGGGCATCGATGAGCGGCGTCGCGAGTCGGTCGGTGGCCTCCGCGGCCGTGGCCTCCTCGACGGTCTCGAGCGCCGTGAGCGGGCGTCCGCCGCGCAGGCGCGCCATCATCCGCGCCTGCGGCAGCATGCGCTCGTCCGCCTCCGCGTCGGTCGCCGCGACGACGGCATTGGCCGTCAGGAACGTGCGGGGCGCCTCGAGGTGGGCGGACGGCTGGAACTGGCCGCGGTAGAGATCGAGTGCCCGCTCGAGGCCCTCACCGGAGAAGTGGTTGGCGAAGACGTAGGGGAGGCCGAAGGCCGCCGCGAGCTGCGCCGAGTAGTCGCTCGAGCCGAGCAGCCACACCTCGGGAGCACTCGTGGCGGCGGGCGTCGCGTGGATGCCGTAGCGGTCGTCGCCGTCACCGCGACCGGTGAGGCGGACCGTCGCGCCGTCGGGCGACATCAGCGAGGTGATGTCGCGCACGTGGTCCGGGAACCGGTCGACGTCGCTGGAGGTTCCGCTCATCCGCAGCAGTTGGGTGATGACCGGGTCGCTGCCGGGGGCGCGTCCGAGGCCGAGGTCGACGCGACCCGGCGCGATCGCTTCGAGGGCGGCGAACTGCTCGGCCACGATGAGCGGCGCGTGGTTCGGCAGCATCACGCCGCCCGATCCGACACGGATGCGCGAGGTACGTGCCGCGGCGGCGGCGATGAGCACGGGCGGCGTGGTGGAGGCGACGGCCGGCATGTTGTGGTGCTCGGCGAACCAGTAACGGCGATAGCCGAGCTGATCGGCGCGCTGGGCGAGTGCCAGCGAAGCGGCGACCGCCTGCGTGCTGGTCTGTCCGGAGCGGACGGGGACGAGATCGAGGACGGAGAGTGCGGGAGACATCACCGTTGTCAACCGCCCGGAGCCCGCTCGCATTCCGGGCTGCGGAGGTCGGGCTGCGGAGGTCGAGGGCGGAGATCAGGGGCCGGAGGGCGCGGCAGCCGTGCTCTCGCGGACGGTCAGGGACGTGGCCAACTCGATCCGACGAGACGAGAGATGAGTTCCGTCGACGATGGTGAGGATGGTCTGCACGGCCATCGCGCCCATCCCGTCGAGGTGCTGGTGCACGCTCGTCAGCGGGGGAGCGGTCCGCTCAGCCTGAGGGGTGTCGTCGAACCCGGTGACGCTGAGCTGCTCCGGAACCCGGACGTCCCGCTCGCGCGCGGCCAGCAGCACGCCGATCGCGATCTCGTCGTCCGCGGCCATGATGGCCGTCGGCGGGCTCGTTCTCGACAGCAGTGCCCGACCGGCGACGGTACCGGTCGTGACGTCGAAGGGCCCGGAGCGAACGAGGTCGGGGTCGGCTTCGAGGCCCGCGGCGCTGAGGGCGGCGTGATAGCCGTACAGCCGGTCGCGTGCGGCGTCCGAGCCCGCGGGTCCGCCCACCCAGGCGATGCGACGGTGCCCGAGCTCGATGAGATGCTCCGTCGCCGCGCGCGCCCCGGCCCAGTTGCTGGAGCCGACGCTCACCATGCGGCGCTGACGGGTGTCCACCGGGTCGACGATGACCAGCGGCATGCCGGCATTGTGCGCGGCGTCGATGAGACCGTCCGGCTCTGCGAGCGTGAGGCCGATCACCCCGATGACGCCGGCCTGCTGCTGGTCGGCGATCCACTCGCGCGCGACGGCGCGGTCGGTGCGGGTGGCGCGTTCCGGGGCGAGCCTCGTGAGCAGATCGAGACCGTTGTCGGTGGTGCTCGTCAGCACGCCCTCCAGCACGCCCAGGATGTACGGCGACGCAGGCACATCGAAGACGACGGCGACGGCTCGCCGAGGGGAAGCGGGCACGGGTGCCGTCGTCGACCGGTAGCCGAGGTCTGCCGCGACGGCGAGGACGCGGTCGCGGGTCTGGGACGAGATGTCCCCGCGTCCGTTCAGTGCCTTGGAAACCGTCGCCCGCGAGACGCGGGCGGCTTCGGCGACGTCGGCAAGAGTGGCTCGGCCGCGCTGCGCATCGGGTGTCGGACCGCCTGGCACGTGCCCATGCTATCTCGAACTCTTTTCGGTCAGTTCGAACTCTTTTCGATCACGCGCTCTCGCCGATGATCCAAAACCAAGAAAATTTGGCCCTTTTCGTTGACCTCGCATCCGCGGATCGCTACGGTGAATTTGCGATACATGTTTCGAAACTATTTCGTCACGTGGCCTCTACCCGGTCGCGGACGCAGTCCCCCCGTCACAACGACGTCACGAAAGGAACAGCACATCATGAGCAAGAACGTGCGCATCGGAGCCGCCGCGACCGCGGCCGCACTGGCGATCGCCTCGCTCACCGCCTGCACCGGAGGCTCCGCCCCGCGGCAGGCTGACGAGGAGAACAAGCCGGAACGACTCACCGTGGCGGCCTGGATGGACTTCCCGCCTGAACTGCTCGAGTCCTTCGAGAAGGAGTACGGCATCCCCGTGGTCGTCGACTCCTTCGCCGACGGTGCATCGGCGCAGACAGTGCTCCGCAACGGGCTCGCCTCGGGCGGGGCGGGGCTGTCCGATGTCCATCTCATCGAGCTCGACTGGTGGACGGAGATGATGGCCGTCCCCGAAGACTGGGTGGACCTGCCCGACCTCCCGGGGCGATGGGTCGACTGGAAGGTCGCGCAGGGCTCGGTCGACGGCGTCGTCAAAGGCTACGGAACCGACATCGGCCCGTTGGGAGTCGCCTTCAACCAGGACATGCTGGCGGCGGCGGGCATCGCGACAGATCCCGTCACCTTCGGGGACTCGATCGGCGGCGACGCGGCTTCCTGGGAGAAGTTCCTCGACGCGGGACGTGCGTACGTCGCGGCGTCCGACAACTTCTACATCGACTCGCTCTCCAGCGCGTTCCAGGCGGCGATCAACCTGCTCCCCCACGCCTTCGAGGATCCGGACTCGGGCAGGCCGATGGAGATGTCCACCAACAGTGAGGTCAAAGCGCTCTTCCAGCTGTTCGCTCAGGCCGCGGCCGATGGCGTGTCGGCGGGCATCCCCATCGGTCACGCCGATTGGGGCGCGGGCTTCCAGAACCGGCAGTGGGCGACGGTGGTCGCGCCGGCGTGGATGGCGGGCATCATCGCCGAGAACGCCGACGGGGTGCCGGGCTGGCGCATTGCGAGCACGTTCCCCGAAGGCGGTGGCAACTGGGGTGGTTCGTTCTTCGCCGTTCCCTCTGCGGGGCCGAACGCCGCGTGGGCGGTGAAGCTCGCAGATTGGCTGACCACGCCGGAAGCCGCCGTGCAGTGGTTCCACGAGACGGGGCAGTTCCCTTCGCAGCTGGAGGCGATCGCCGCCCCCGACATCGCCGACGCGGAGAACGAGTTCTTCGGTGGGCAACGTCTGGGTCAGATCTACGGAGATCTCGCCGCAGCGGCCGGCACGGCCGCGGCCGGGGGTTTCCGAGGCGAGAACTTCGCCGGCATCCAGACGCTCGTCACCGACGGCATCCGGCTCGTCGAGTCCGGCGCAGCGACTCCGGATGCCGCTTGGGAGCGGGTCGTCCGCGACTTCGAGGCGCTCGGCTTCGACACCGTGAGCTGAGCACATGTCCGCTATCCCGGCCTCCGGGCGGTCCGTCCGGAGGGTGGGGTGGGGGCAGCGAGCCTCCCGCTGGGATGTCCGCCTCTCGCCCTACCTCTACGTCTCGCCCTTCTTCCTCGTCTTCGCGGTGTTCGGCGCATTCCCGCTCGTCTTCAACGTGGTCGTCGCGCTGCACGACTGGCACCGCCGCACGGGAATGGGGGACTTCGTCGGCCTGGACAACTTCACGTGGGTGCTGCGTCAGCCCTTGTTCTGGAGGTCGCTGGAGAACACGCTCTCGATCTTCCTCTGGGGCGGAGTTCCGCAGTTCGTGCTGGCCCTGCTGATCGCGGCGATCCTCGACCAGAACCTTCGGGCCCGGACGTTCTGGCGGATGAGCGTGCTCATCCCCTTCGTGGTCATGCCGGTGGCGACCTCGTTGATCTTCGGGCAGGTGTTCGGACAGTTCGGGCTGCTCGTGCCGAACATGCACGCGCTGGGGATGTTCGTCGGCACCGATTCACCGTTCTTCCAGGACCGATTGCTCTCGCATATCGCGATCGGATCGATGGTGGTGTTCCGATGGACCGGCTACAACGCCCTGATCCTCCTGGCTGCGATGCAAGCCGTACCGCGGGACCTGTACGAGGCGGCGACCGTGGACGGCGCGACGCGGAGTCGCCAGTTCTTCTCCGTCACGATCCCGGGCATTCGTCCCACGCTCATCTTCGTCATCCTCACCATGACGATCGGCGGACTGAGCATCTTCGATGAAGCGCGACTGTTCGATGGGGGCGGTGCAGGCGGGGGTGCCGGAGGTGCGGACAACCAGTGGACGACCGTCGTGCTCTACCTGTTCACGCTGGGCTTCGGAGATTGGCAGGACCGCCTCGGTCAGGCTGCCGCCGTCGGTTGGATCTTCGCGCTCATCATCCTGGTCGTCTCGTTGGTGAACCTCTTCATCACGCGTGCGATCTCCTCTTCCGAGGCCACGCGCGGTTCGATGCAACACGCGCGGCGGCGCGCGGAGCGGAAGACCGTGCGTGCGACATCCACCGTGACCGCGCAGGAGAGCACGAGCAAGGGAGTGCCACGATGAGTTCATCGTTCGTCGAGAACACCGCCGGCCGCGGCGCCGCCAGGTATGCGAAGAAGCGGGCCGCTCGCGGACGACCCTCTCTCGCGCACGGGCCGGCGGCGCGAAGGCCCGGTTGGGTGACCTACGCCTCGTTGACGTTGGTGTTCGTGATGTCGGTGTTCCCGTTGTACGCCGCCGCGATGTATGGATCGTCGACTCCGACGGAGATCGCCAGGTCGGTGGGAAGCCTGCCCAACTGGCTGCCGACGATTCGCCTGCTGGAGAACTTCGGCGCCGTGTTCGCCTCCGAGCAGTTCAGCATCTGGATGGCATTCGCGAACTCGCTGATCGTCGCTCTCATCGTCACGGCCTCGGTCGTGTTCTTCTCGGCGCTGGCAGGATTCAGCTTCTCGAAGCTGCGCTTCGGAGGGCGACGCGTGCTGTACGTCGCGGTGATCGCGACGATGGTCATCCCGCCCCAGGTCGGCACGATTCCGCTGTTCGTGATGATGAACGACTTCGGGTGGATCGACTCGCTGCTGGCGTTGACCGTTCCCGGGCTGGTCGCGGCGTTCGGTGTGTTCTGGATGACGCAGTACCTGGAGGAAGCGCTGCCCTACGAGTTGATCGAAGCGGCCCGTGTCGACGGGGCGTCGATGATGCGCACCTTCTGGTCGATCGCCCTGCCCGCGGCCCGACCCGCGGCGGCCACGTTGGCGCTGTTCACCTTCATCGGTTCGTGGAACAACTTCTTCTGGCCGTCGGTCGTGATGCGTTCGCAGTTGACCATGCCGCTGGTCGTGCCGCGGCTGCGCGGTGTCTTCACGTCCGACACCGGGCTCGTGATGGCGGGCGTCTTCCTCGTGGCCGTTCCCCTGCTGCTCGTGCTCGTCGTGGCGGGCAAGCAACTCGTTTCGGGGGTGATGGCGGGAGCGGTGAAGGGCTGACTCATCTCGCGTGAGCGACCTTCTCGTAGGCGGCCAGGGCCGCTGCGCGCGTCGTCTTCAGATCGACGATGGGCTCTCTCGCCGCGGCATCCGGCGCCCACTCGTGGACGTAATCACCGGCGGCGTCGAACTTCTTCGCCTGCAGCTCGGGGTTGAAGATGCGGAAGTAGGGCGCCGCGTCGGCGCCGGATCCGGCCACCCACTGCCAGTTGAACGGGTTGCTCGCAGCATCAGCGTCGACGAGCGTGTCCCAGAACCACTGCTCCCCCTGCCGCCAGTCGATGAGGAGGTTCTTCACGAGGAAGGATGCCGTGACCATCCGCACGCGGTTGTGCATGAAGCCCGATATCCACAGCTCCCGCATCCCGGCATCCACGAGGGGGATGCCGGTCTCCCCGCGTTGCCACACGCGAAGGTGCGCGGGCTCGAGCGGCGGCCACGGGAACGCGTCGAAGGCGGGCTTGAGGTTCTTCGTGGCGAGGTCGGGCGCGTGGAAGAGCGTGTGCCACGCGAATTCGCGCCAGCCGAGCTCGGACAGGAAGCCGCCGACGCGCGTCCCCGAATCCGCCGCCGTGGCCGTGGCGGCGTGCCACACCTGGAAGGGGCTGAGCTCACCCCACCTGAGCCGCGGCGACAGCATCGAGGTCGCCCCTCCCGCCGGCTCATCGCGGGCGCGGTCGTAGTCGGCTACGTCGTCGGCGAGGAACTCGTGCAGACGTCGCCGCGCGGCGATCTCACCCGGTACCCACCTCTCGCGGAGCCCGCCCGCCCAGTCGGGTGCGGTGGGCAGAAGGTTCCAGCCGGCGAGGTCGTCGGTCGCGGGAAAGGTCGTCGGTCCGGTGATCTCGCGCGGTTCGGGGAGGGGCTCGCGGGGAGCGGGCAGTTGCTGGCAAGCCTTCCAGAACGGCGTGAACACGCCGTAGGGCGTGCCTGCGCCGGTGCGGACCGTCCACGGCTCGAACAGCAGCGAGGCCGCGAACGAGCTCACCTCGAGCCCTTCGGCGCGAAGCGACTGCTTGAGGGTGGCATCGATCTCGCGTTCGGGGCCGGCGTAGCGACGGTTCCAGAACACCGCGCCAGCACGGACCTCGGCGACGAGCGCCGGGATCACCTCGGCTGCGGCACCGCGGCGGAGGATGAGTGCGGTGCCTTTCTCGCGGAGGCGTTCGGCGAGCTCTGCCAGCGAGTGGTGCAGCCACCACCGGGCCGCACCGCCGAGCGGTCGGACGCCGGGCGAGCGCTCGTCGAGGACGTAGACCGCCACCACGGGCTCGCCGCGGTCGACGGCCGCTCGCAGCGCGGGGTTGTCCGCCAGCCGCAGGTCGTCGCGGAGCCAGACGAGACTCGGGGATGCCGACATGCTTCCCATCGTGCCGGGCGGATGCCGCGCGAGCGAGCCCTTGCGCGCTCGCCGGGTCGGCAGCTAGAGGGCGGGCGAGCTGTGCCCCGGGGGAACCGCGAGCCGGAGGGCGCCGGCGTGGATGCGGACGTCGATCGCCGTCGCCTCGCCGAACTCGTCGCCGTCGAGCTGCACCGGCGTCGCGGCGCCGGCGGCGATCTGGATGCCGGTGCCGCGGGCATACCGGATCGAGTTGTCTCGGGTGCGCAGGCGCAGGATGCGTCGGCCGGCACGGAAACGCCGGAGAACGCTGTTGTCCCACGCCACCCGTCGCCACACCGCGAGCCAGCCGAACGCCGTCTTGGGCTGGAAGATGGCGATGTCGAGCTGGCCGTCGGCGACGGAGGCTTCCGGGATCAACTCCAGTCCGGCGGGCAGCGACCCGCAGTTGGCGAACAGGACGCTCTGCACGTTCGCGCGGTGCATGCGGTGGCCGGCGACCTGGTACATGAGGGGGAAGGGCTTCGCCTTGACGAGGGAGCGGGCGGCGCCATCGACGTAAGCGACCCACCCGACCTTCTTCTTCAGGTCGCCGTTCGTGTTGGCGATCATCGCGGCATCCAAGCCCATGCCGCCCATGACGACGAAGGCGCGCTCCTCGCGCTCGCCGTCGGGGCGCACCATGTCGGCGAACCCGACGTCGATCGCGTGCACGTCGCCATCGAACGTCGCTGCGATCATCGCGTCGGGGTCGGCGAGCGGCAGCTGGAGATTTCGGGCGAGCAGGTTGCCGGTGCCGCTCGGCACGATCGTGAGGGGTACATCTGAGTCGGCGACGGCCTCGCTCACGGCGCGGACGGTACCGTCTCCGCCGGCGACGAGGATCGCGGCCGCACCCGCCGCGATCGCTTCGCGCGTCACGCCGTCGCCGAGGTCTTCGACGGTCGTCTCGTAGAACAGGGGGTCCGCCCATCCGGCCTCCGCAGAGTGTCGGGCAACGGCGGCGCGGAGCTCATCGGCGTCCACTTTGACGGGGTTGTACACGAGCGCCGCGCGGCGGGGCAGATCGCCGGTGGAGGATGCGGTGCCGTCAGCGGATGCCATGCCGCCAAACATACCCGCCAGTGGCGGAAACGGAGCGCCGGGGGCTGCGAACGGGCATGACGGGCCGCAGTGCGGGTCAGAACGGTGCCGGTGGCGGCGAGGTCGCCGCGCGGAACACCACGCCGGGTCGTGCCGTATCCGCGGGCAACGGGATGTCGGGATAGACGCGACCGGTCGGGCTCGTCCACTCGAGCACGCCGCCCGCGCGCTGCACGACGCGCCAGGCCGTGTGATGCTTCAACACGTGGTGTCGTCGGCACAGGTGCGCGAGGTTGCCGATCCGCGTGGGACCGCCGTGCTCGCGGGCGATGGTGTGATCGACGTCGCACCGCCGGGCGGGCTGACGGCATCCGGGGAACCGGCAGTGCCGGTCGCGCGCGGCCAACGCCGTACGGATCGCGCTCGACGGACGGTACGCCTCGGTCGCCAGCACCTGCCCCGCGGAGTCGGTGAGGAGCTTCGTCCAGGTGGTCGCCGTCGCGGCCAGGCGTCGCGCCGTCGCGGGATCGATCGGGCCACCTGTCGCGAGTTCGCCGGCATCGGTGCCGCCCGAGAGTGTCGCCGACGGAACGATCACGTGCACCTGCGCGCGGATCGACTCGTCGGCGGGGAGCGACGAGGCGGAGTCCGCCGGCGTCGCGTGGCTGGTGAGGATGAGCTCCGCCAGCACATCCGCCCGTACCTGAGCGAGGGTGCGCGTGTCGGCGGCGGGTGGGCTGTCGTCGGCGCCGTCTCGCTCACCACGGGGACTGCTGTCGTGGGCGGGGTCGAGCCGAGCATCGATGACCGCGCCCGCGATCCGGGCGGCCCGGTCGAACGCCCCGTGCGCGACGGCGGCGGCGCAGCGGAGCACAAGGTCGGCCATGCCGTCGTCGCCGTCTTCCACCCAGACGCGTCGACCGGCGACGGCTGCCTCATGGCGCTCCTGCATGGGCACGGGGTCGAGACGCTGCGCGAGCGCGCGCACGACGGGTCGGAGCCTGCCCGGGCTTTCGCGTCGGGCATGATCGAGCGCGGCGGCCTCGAACGACCGGCGGGCCGCGTCGTCGGCGATGCGGGCGCCGGCGTCGACGATCGCGTTGAGGTGCGCGCGTTCGATCTCACCGCTCTCGAGGGCGTCGACCGCGTCGGCGAACAGCGTCGTGGCGACCACCGCGTCGTCCATCCGGGCCTGGATCGTGCGGTCGGATGCCCGCACCGCCGCGGCCAGCTCCGCCGCCACCTCACGCACCGTCAGTTCGCTTCGTCGGGAGTCGCCTGACGCGCTCTGCCCGCGGGAGGTCGCCAGCGCCATCGCTTCGGCGAGCGCACGCACCTCAGCGGCATCCGCGGCCGCCTTCGCGGCGCGAGCGGCGACGATCCGCCCGGTCAGTGCTCGCAGCGCGTCGAGCTCGCCCGGAGTGAACCCGGCGGGCGTCGTGGGCTGCGTCGTGGTGGACATGACTCCATCCTGACGACCCCCTCCGACATTCACCGTCGTAGAATCCCAGGTCAGGAGTCAATTGTGGATAACTCGCCGAGACCCGCTCTGCGCGTCACCTGGGGAGGAGGAGTCGACCGACTCCCCACGGAACCGGCGCCGACGCGCGAACTAGACTTGTCGGGTGATCGATCTCGCTCTTCTTCGCGACAACCCGGACCTCGTCAAGCGCTCGCAGGAGGCGCGCGGCGAGTCGCCCGACACCGTCGACGACGCGATTGAGGCCGACCGCGCCCGCCGCGCGGCGATCACCGCGTTCGAAGAGCTTCGTGCCGCCCAGAACGCGCACGGCAAGACCGTTGCCGCCGCGCCGAAGGAGGACAAGCCCGCCCTCGTCGCGCAGGCGAAGGAGCTCAGCGACCGGGTGAAGGCTGCGCAGCAGGCGGTCACGGTCGCCGAGGAGGCTGCCGAGGCGGCGCTCGCGCGCATCGAGAACATCGTCATCGACGGAGTTCCCGCCGGTGGCGAGGAGAACTTCATCACGGTGCGGACCCATGGCGAACCGGCATCCTTCGATTTCGAGCCCCTCGACCACCTCGCCCTGGGCGAGAAGCTGGGCGCGATCGACATGGAGCGCGGCACGAAGGTCTCGGGCAGCCGCTTCTACTTCCTCACCGGCATCGGCGCGCGCCTCGAGTACGCGCTCATGTCGCTCGCCCTTCAGCGTGCGATGGATGCCGGGTTCATCCCCATGATCCCCCCGACGCTCGTGCGCCCCGAGGTCATGCGCGGCACCGGATTTCTCGGGCAGCACGCCGACGAGGTCTACAAGCTCGAAGCCGACGACCTGTACCTGGTCGGCACCAGCGAGGTCCCGCTCGCCGGGTACCACATGGGCGAGATCATCGACCTGACCGCGGGCGCCAAGCGCTATGCCGGGTGGTCCACGTGCTACCGGCGTGAGGCCGGTTCGTACGGCAAGGACACCCGCGGCATCATCCGCGTGCACCAGTTCAACAAGCTGGAGATGTTCGTCTACACCGACCCCGAGGACGCCGAGGCGGAGCACCTGCGTCTCGTCGCGCTCCAGGAGCAGATGCTTCAGGATCTCGGCCTGAGCTACCGCGTGATCGACGTCGCCGCGGGGGACCTCGGCTCGAGCGCAGCGCGCAAGTACGACGTCGAGGCGTGGGTGCCCACGCAGGGTTCGTACCGGGAGCTCACCTCGACGAGCAACTGCACCACGTATCAGGCGCGCCGGCTCGACGTGCGCTACCGTCCGGCGGTCGAGGGCGGCGGCTCCGGCAAGACGGCGCCCGTCGCGACGCTCAACGGCACTCTCGCGACGACCCGCTGGATCGTCGCGCTGCTCGAGACGCACCAGCGCGCCGACGGCTCGGTCGTCATCCCCGAGGTGCTCCGCCCGTACCTCGGCGGCCTCGAGGTGGCGGAGCCGGTCGCATGACCGGCGCGCGCGCCGAGGACCGTCTGCCGCCCACGGGGGCGATCGAGGTCGTCGATGCGCCCGAGGCCGCGCACCTCGTCGACGACCTGGCGACGGATGCCGAGAACCCCGCCGTCGCCACCGAGCGGCTCCTCATCGCGCTCGACGTCGACGGCACGGTTCTCCTCGAGGACGAGACGCTCAGCCCGGGTGTGGTCGAGGCCATCGCCCACGCACACCGTGCGGGCCACGAGGTGATGCTCGCGACGGGACGCAGCTGGGAGGGCACCCGCGGCATCCAGCACGTGCTCGAGCTCGCCCCCGAGTACGCGGTGTGCTCGAACGGTGCCGTGATCATGAAGCGCGTCGGCGGCGACTTCGCGGAGGAGAGCCGCTACGAGCGCTTCCACGTCGAGACGTTCGATCCGACCGAGGTCGTAGAGCTGCTGCGCGCGCATCTGCCCCACGCCAAGTACATGGTGGAGCTCGCCGACGGCGAGCGGCTGTACACCGAGCGGCTTGACGACTGGAATCTCGCGAACGCGCGACGCGTGGACTTCGCGGGCCTCGTGGCCCAGCCGGTCTGCCGCGTCGTCGTGGTGTCGCCCGACGAGACCGACGAGGACTTCCTGGAGCTGGTCGGGCGCATCGGTCTGAACAAGGTCTCCTACGCGGTCGGATGGTCGGCGTGGCTCGACATCGCACCCCATGGGGTCGACAAGTCGACGGCGCTGGAGCGCGTGCGCACCTGGCTGGGCGTCGAGCCCGACCGCGTGCTCGTGATGGGCGACGGGCGCAACGACCTCGGCATGTTCCGCTGGGCGCTCGAGCACGGCGGTCGCGCCATCGCGATGGGTCAGGGCCCCGACGAGGTGCGCCGCGAGGCCGGCGAAGTGACGGCGACCGTCCACGCGGGCGGGGTCGCCGACATCCTCCGCCAGCTCTGACGCGCTTTCAGCGGCCGTCGTCAACACGGCGAGCGCTTTCAGCGCCCGCCCAGGCCGACGCGCGATGATGGGCGCTGTGCGTCGACTAGACTCGTCGCCTGTCTGAGGGATGCCGCGGCATCCGTCGGGAGGGTTGTCCGA
>Ga0207655_1002108_pt1 | contig 16634 bp, 14 predicted proteins | sample KBSM44metaG_FD_184398 | JGI IMG/M metagenome (GOLD analysis project Ga0207655, IMG submission 184398) | Miscanthus rhizosphere microbial communities from Kellogg Biological Station, Michigan, USA - KBS M4-4 metaG (SPAdes) (version 2) | ecosystem: Host-associated > Plants > Roots > Rhizosphere >...
TTGAGCATCTTCGCCTCTTCTTGGGCGAGGACGACCACACGACGGGCACGGTCCGTGAATCTCTCGAACATTCGTCGACACTCCTCCGGCGCACGGTCTTCGGGTGCGCTTACGTCGAGGGTAACGACCACCGGATGCCGGTATGCCCGTGTTCGCCGTCGGCGCACCGCCGCGCTGAACGCGCTCCCCGGCGCGCACCACGGGCACTCACACCGAGGCGAGCCGCGATTCACCCTGGTGCAGGTGCAGCGCACGGTACCGGCGCGGCGACACCCCGAACTGCTGGGCGAAGGCCCGGCTGAACACCGCAGCATCCCGCATCCCCCATCGTGAGGCGATCTCACCGATCGGTGTCCGTACCTGCTGCGGGTCGAGGAGCTCGGTGCGGATGCGTTCCAATCGCCGCTGGCGGACCACCGTCGACACGGTCGCGCCGTGCGCGGCGAACACCCGGCGCACGTAGCGGGTCGAGAGGAAATGGGCGCCCGCGATCGCGTCCGCCGACACCTCGTCTTCGGTGAGGTGCTCCTCGATCCACAGCAAGAACGTGTGGAAGAGCGACATGATCGCCGCCGATCCGGGGCGCCGCGCATCGGCGACGACGGCGTGGGCTGCGGCCACGAGCGAGTCGGCGACGTGGGCGCCGGCCGCGAGGCTCGGCCGGAAGCCCGGTACCGCGAGACTTGCGAGGATCGCGCGCAGGAGGGGGGCGGACGGAACGTCCGAGAGATCGGTGGCGATCACCTCCGTGAACATGCTGTGCCGCAGCGCGATCGCCGACGTGGGGATGCGTACGACGAGATACTCGTGCGCGCCGGGTGCGGTGATCCGGTAACGCTGAGCACTGGTGTACAGCACGAAGTCGCCCGCCTCGAGGTCCACCGCGCGACCCTCCTGCGATACCCGGAGCGAGCCGGCCGCGAGGTAGCCCAGGACGACTCCCCGCCACTGGCGGGCAGCGGGCAGCGGCTCGACATCCACGCCCTGGGAGGCGAAGATCTTCGCGATCTCCAGTGTGCCGAGCTGGTAGCGGGGACCCATCCGCGGCTCGCTCCCGTCCCGGGTCGAGACGATGATCGCGTCGCTGGTGTCGACGGCGCGCTCGAAGCTCTCGCCGTCGGTCTGGAGCCAGCCGAACATCAACCGCTCCGAACGGGCGTCGCCTCCTGATCCGGCCGTGCTCACTGCACCCTCCTTCAGCGTCGCGCGGCTCTTCCGCGCGCCCGCGCGAGTCTCGCGAAGGCTACCGCGATCAGCAGCGCCGCACCATTGAACACCTGCCCCACCCAGGCGGGTGCCCCCACGAGCGTGAGACCGCTGACGAGCACCGCGACGAAGAGCAGTCCGATGATCGTCCCCGGCACCGATGGCCGGCCGACGTGGATGACGATCGTGCCGAGCAACACCGCCGTCAGCGCCGGGAAGAGCATCGTCATGCCGCTGTCGGACGTCGCGGCGCCCTGACGAGCCAGCAGGAGCACACCGCCCAACGCGGCGACGGTGCCGGAGGCCACGAAGGACAGGAACTGGATGCGGCGCACGTCGACGCCGAGCAGCTGGGTCGCACGGGGGTTGGCGCCGACGGCGTACAGCCGACGACCGAAGACCGTGCGGGACATGAGCCACCAGGCGACGAGGGCGATGAGCGCGGCGGCCAGTGCGATCGTGGGCACTCCCCCCACCCGTCCGGAACCGATCGCGGTGAGCTCGCGCGGGATGCCGCTGGTGATCTGCAGACCTCCCGTGTAGGCGAAGATCGCTCCACCGAGGAGAGTGGCCGCCCCGAGCGTCGAGATGAACGGGTTCACCTCCAGGTACGCGACCATCCAGCCGAGACCGGCGCCCACGCCCACACCGAAAGCGAGGGCGAGGGTGATCCCGAGCCAGAGGGGGAGCCCGAAGGTGGCCGTGCAGGCCGCGGTCACGAGGCAGGCGGCCGAGGCGACCGCGCCGACCGAGAAGTCGAAGTAGCCGGCGGCGAGCGGAAACAACAGGGCGATCGCCACCACGAGCCCGACACCCTGATTCGCCACCAGGGTCTGCACGTTGAGCACGCTGCGGAACGCGGGGCCCGAGGAGGGCAGGGCCGAAAAGAGCACGATCATCGCGATGACGAGGATGAGGAGGCCGAATCGCTCGACGAGGGCGCCGAGGGAGACACGCGGCAGGGGCGAAGGCAGGGCGGACGTGGTCATCAGGCGACTCGGTTCTCTTGCTGGATGGCGGCGGTCAGGATGTCACGGCGCACGCGGGCGCCGGCGAGGGTCTGCACGAGTCGTCCGCCGTGGAGGACGATGACGCGGTCGCAGAGCTGCTCGAGCTCTTCCACGTCGCTGGAGACGACGACGGCGCAGGCGCCGCCGTCGACGGTCTCGCGCACTGTGCGATGGATATCGTCGCGCGCGACCGCATCGACACCCTGGGTGGGCTCGTCGAGCAGGAGCACGCGCGGATTCGTCTGCAGCCAGCGCGCGAGGACAACCTTCTGCTGGTTGCCTCCGGAGAGCGCCGCGAGCGGCGCTGCGGCGGATGGCGTACGCACGCGGAAGCGGCTGATGAGCGCCGGGGCGGCCCGCCGCTCGCGCCGACCCGAGAGTCCGAGCCGTGTGCGGTAGCGCCACAGACTCGCGGCCGACAGGTTCTCCCACACCGGAGCGTCGAGGTAGGCGGCCTCGCGGACCCGGTCTTCGGGGACGAGGGCGAAACGGTGGGCCACGGCATCCCGGGTACTGCGGATGGGGACGCTTTCGCCGTCGACGGCGATCTGCCCCACCGCCGGAACGTCGCCGAACAGCGCCCGCAGCAGTGTGGTGCGCCCCGAGCCCACGAGGCCGGCGACGCCCACGATCTCGCCGCGGTGCACGTCGAGGTCGATCCCCCGGATCGGGCCGGCGGACAGTCCCCGCGCGCTGAGGACGACAGGAGCACGGGACGAGTCGCGCTCGTGCCGCGTCAGCCGTTCGGGGACATGGCCCGCGATGAGAGCGAGGATACGGTCCTGGTCGAAGTCGCCGATGGGTCCGGTGCCGACGACGTTCCCGTCGCGAAGGACCGTCACGTCGTCGGCGATGCGCATCACCTCGCTGAGACGGTGCGTCACAAGGGCGATCCCGTGCCCGGCGGCGCGGAGAGCGTCGAGCCGATCGAGCAGCCGGTCGACCTCGGTGATCGGCAGGCTCGCGGTCGGCTCGTCGAGGATGAGCGTCAACGGCGGGCGCGCGGCATCCGCGTCCGGGTCTTCGCGCAGCGCTCGCGCGATCGCGATGAGCGTGCGGTCGCTGGGTCGGAGAGCGGCGACGGGGATGCGCGGATCGAAGTCGAGCCCGGCGCGGCGAAGATCCTCGCTCGTGCGCTCCAGGAGGCGGCGGTCGTCGATCCAACCCGGCAGACGGTGGGGGTGTCCGCCATCGAGGGCGAAGTTCTCGGCGATGCTCAGCGGGTCGACGAGCCCGAGGTCCTGATGCACGAAGCGCAGACCGCCCGCACGGGCAGCGCGCGGCGAGTACGACTCGGCCGCGATGCGGCGGCCGCCGAGCACGATCGCGCCCCCGGCATCTGCCGGCACGACACCGGCGAGCATCTTCAGCAGGGTCGATTTGCCGGAGCCGTTGCCGCCCGCGAGGACGTGGAGCCGTCCGGATGAGAGCTCCAGATCGACGTCGTGCACGACGCGGGTCGCGTAGGTCTTCGAGAGGTGCTCGCCACGCAGGACGACGGACCTGCTTCGGCCGGCGGTGCCGACGGGAACCTCCCCGTCGGCACCGGATGCGTTCTCGATCACGGGAGGTTCCACAGCGCCTTGTAGCCCGCGCGGTAGTCGAGCGGGCCGTCGTAGTTCTGACCGGCGGCGGGCAGATTCGGCGACGCCGCGTCGAGAAGGGTCCAGCCGATGCCGTCGCTGACGGCCTGCTGCCCGTTGAAGAAGCGGTTCAGCTGATCGGCCAGCGACCAGGCGGCGCGCCCGTTGGAGATCGCGATGCATGCCTGGATGCCGTTGCCGTCGTGCAGATAGCCGATCTCGTCCTGCGTGCACTCCCCGCCGAGGACGACGCGACCATCGCCCGCGTTGCTCGCCACGAGGGACTGCTGGATGCCGCCGGCCAGCATGAACCCGAGATCGACGACGATCGCGTTCGCACCGGACGCCTGCAGCATGCCCGTCTCGAACTTCTGCCGCATCTGGGCGATGTCGGCGGGTGTGATCGAGACGGTGCCCACCACCTCGCAGCCGGGGCATCTGGCGGCCAGCTCTTGCGTGAAACCCTTCGAGAGGTAGTCGCCGATGGCGACGCCCGTGAACTCGACATGCAGCACCTTGGCGGCGCCGCCGGTCTTGTCGATCACGTAGTCCGCTCGGAGCTTGCCGCTCTGCTCGAAGAAGTCGGCGATGCCGTCGATGCCGTCGCCGTACTGCAGCTGGGTGTCGAACATCGCCTGCCCGCCGCCCTGGCTGGGATCGGAGCAGTCGAAGGACGAGATCCCCGCGATCGCGATGTTCGCAGCCTTCGCCTCGGCGAGGGCCTGGGCGACGGGAGCACAGTCGACGCTCACGAGGACGATGGTGTCTGCGCCGGACGCGACACCCTGGCGGATGCAGGTCGCCCACGCTCCGTTCGCGTTGTTCTGGCCGTCGCACACGCTCGAGCTCCAGCCGAGCGCGGTCGAGGCGTCGCCCAGTTGGGCCGACACGTAAGCGAGCCCGGGGACCTGCTGGAACGCGGAGACGATCCAGAGTCTGTGACCCGCGGAGACGGCGGGCGATGAATCGGGCAGGGCGCCGGAGGTGCCCTGGTAGGCGGCCGAGACGGCGGCGCTCACCTCGGCGGGGACGCTGCCGCCGGACGCGACGCCGCCGGGTGCTGTGGAGGGTTCGACGGCGGGTGAGGAACAGGCGCTCAGCAGCAGGGCGCCGACAGTGATGCCGGCGATCAGCAGGCCGCGCCACGCTGCGCGGGAACGGGTGGACATGGGAGGTGCTCCTTCTGGTGTGCTGTGGTCTCGGGTTCTTGAGGGCTCGGGGTCTTGAGGACTCGGGTTCTTCAGGGCTCGTCCGGACGACGCCGGTCAGCCGGTGATGCCGGCGACGACCGGGCGACGGCGGGTCCAGCCGAAGTGATCCTCGACGGCGGCGGCCAGGCGTATCAGCTCCCCCTCGCCGAAGGGGCGCCCGACCAACTGGGCGCCCACGGGCAGGCCGGCCGCGCTCATGCGTACGGGGAGGGATATCGCAGGCTGCCCGGTGATGTTCGCGAACGCCGTGAACGCGATCATCTGGTTCTCTGTGAGCCGTGGGCCGTCGAAGGCCGCATTCGCCTCGGCGAGAACGACGCCCACCGGCGGCGGAGTGGTCGCCATGGTGGGGGTCAGCAGCACGTCGAAGTCGCGTCCCCACTGCGCGAGGATGTCGACGTTCTCGCCGTAGAGCCGCATGGCGGCGTTCGCGTAGTCACCCCCGGTGTGGGTGCGGGCACGGGCCCGGCGCGCGCGGATGTAGGGCTCGGCGAGGTCGGCGTCCTCATAGGGAGTGGTCCACAGCCACGAGTTGATGATGACGTCGACGAAGCCGAGCACGGCCTCCCAGGAGTGCAGGAGCGGCCGGACGGGCTCCACCACGTGACCCAAGTGCTCGAGGGCGCGGGCCAGGTCCTCGGCGGCCGCACGGCACTCCGGATCGACCGGAACCCCGCTCGGTGCGTCGAGGAGGAGGCCGACGCGCAGGCGCGGGCCGTCGTGGCCGAGCTCGTCGGCGAACGGACGTGATGGGCGGGGAGCCGAGTACGGGAGAGTGAGGTCAGGCTCCGAGATCGCGTCCAGGATGGCCGCGGTGTCCTCGATGTGCCGGGTGATCACACCCTCCACGATCGAGTGCTCCCACATCGGAACACGAGCCGGGACGCGTCCGCGCGAGGGTTTCAGCCCGACGAGCCCGGTGGCCGATGAGGGCATGCGGATCGAGCCGCCGCCGTCCGTCGCATGAGCGACGGGGACGATGCCCGCGGCGACCGCCGCGGCGGCTCCGCCGGAGGATCCCGCCGGCGAGAAGTCGGGGTTCCACGGGTTGCGTGTGACGCCGAACCGCGAGTTCTCGGTGACCGACATGGGCCCGGCCTCGGGAGAGTTGCTGCGGCCGAACAGCACGAAGCCCGCCGCGCGGAAGCGATCGACGACGAGATCGCTCACCGGGCGCGGCGCGGCGCTCACGCCGCGCGAACCGAACGTCCCCGGCTGGCCGGCCACCCAGGTGAGCTCCTTGATCGGGAGGGGGACGCCGTGGAAGGGCCCGACCGGGGCGCCCGCGGCGAGCGCGGCATCGGCGGCCCCGGCATCCCGGAGCGTCGTTTCGTCGTCGCGCCAGATGAGCGCGTTGATCCGCGGATCGACAGCGTCGGCGGCGCGGATCGCCTCCGTGATCAGCTCGGTCGCCGTCAGCTCGCCTGTGCGGATGCGGCGCGACAGCTCGACCGCGGACTCGTACATCATTCCCACGCAACTCCTTCGTCGCCGGCACCGACGGTGGTGCCACAACGATGATGCGCACCAGGCACAGGGTGAGAGTTGACCTGGGCGGACCTGAAGTTGATCGCGGCACGCGCATCGCGGTTTCGACGGTCCGAGCTCCGACGCCGCGGCGGCGCCGTCGCGTCGAAGGCACCCGACGGGCGGCTGGGCGCCGCCCCGCTACTGCAGAGCGGAGGTGAGCCGGGCGAGGTTGTCGAGCACCGTGGACCGCAGCGGCTGCTGCATCCACTCCTCCAGTGTCAGCTCACGGCTGAGCGTCCGATACTCGTCCTCGACCGAGCGCAGTTGGGAGACGAAGTCCTCGCCCCGGATGAGCAGCGAGACTTCGAGGTTGAGACCGAAGCTGCGCATGTCCATGTTGCTCGAGCCGATGACGGCGACCTCATCGTCGATCGACATCGACTTGGAATGAAGGATGAACGGTTTCTCGTACATCCAGATCTTCACGCCCCCGCGCAGCAGAGCCTCGTAGTAGCTGCGCTGAGCGTGATAGACCATCGCCTGGTCGCCTTCTTCGGAGACGAACAACTCCACGCGGACGCCCCGCTGGCACGCCGTCTGGATCGCGAGCAGCAGCCCTTCGTCGGGCACGAAGTACGGCGACACGATGATGATCTTCTCGCGGGCCGCGAACAACAGCGTCATGAACAGCTTGAGGTTGTTCTGGAACTCGAAGCCCGGTCCGGAGGGGATCACCTGACAGTCGAGGTCACCGCTGCCCGTGCGCACATCGAACAGTTCGATGCCCTCGACGATCTCGTCGGTCTCGCTGTACCAGTCGCTGAGGAAGACGGCGTTGACGGATGCCACCACCGGGCCGTCCAGACGCGCCATCATGTCGACCCAGTGCAGGCCACGGCGGATGTTCTTGGGCAGGTTGTAGGTCGAGTCGGTCACGTTCTGCGACCCGGTGAAAGCGACGTGCCCGTCGATGACGAGGAGCTTGCGGTGGTTGCGCAGGTCGGGTCGCGTATACGCGCCGCGGAACGGCTGCACAGGCAGCATGAGCCGCCATTGCGCGCCCATGGCGTTGAGACGACGGCACGTCTGCTTGTAGTACGGCTTGCCGCGATTGGCCCAGTGGTCCAGGAGCACGCGCACCGTGACCCCCCGCGCGGCGACCTCCTCCAGTGCCGCGAAGAACGGCTCGGTGGTCTGATCCGACTGCAGGATGTAGAACTCGACGTGCACGTACGTCCGTGCGGCGCGGATGGCGTCGGCCATCGCGAGAATGCTGTCCTCGTAGCCCGAGATGAGGGTGGCCGCGTTCTCACCGGACAGCGGCATCGCTCCGAGGTTGCGGTTGAGGCGGACGAGCTGCGCGAACCACTCCGGCGGGTTCGGACGGAGCGTTCCCAGGTCGAGCCCGTGGCTCGTACGGCGGATGTACTCGTTGAGCTGCTGCTGCTTCTTTCGCCGTGTGCGCGGCAGTCGGGGGTTGCCGATGAGGAGAAACAGCAGCACGCCGACGACCGGGATGAAGTAGATGGCGAGCAACCACGCCATCGCTGCGGTGGGACGCCGGTTTCGCGGAACGATGATCACGGCCAGGACACGGATCGTGATGTCGACGAGCATCACGACGACGACGTACCAGGTCCACGTCCAGTCGATCGAGATGCTCAGCACCGATGTTCCTCTCGCCGGGCGTCCAGGGCCGCCTCGGGATCAGCGTAGCGAGTGGGCCCGACGCGCCGTGTCAGTGCGGGTCGGAACCGAGCGGAGGAAGACCGCGCTTGGCGCGCTCCTCGTTCTCGACCTTCGCGTACATGCGTCGCTCGCTCCGGTCCATCCGCAGGATCGCACGCAGGACGAAGATGAACAGGCCCAGCACGACGACGGTCGGCAGGAGCGACCAGGCGACGGCGGTCCAGTACGAGTCCATGCGGTCCATGGTACGCGGGTGGTCGCCGTCTCCTCCCCAGCACCGACGTCCGCAGAGGTTGTCCACGTGTGACGTCCGCGCCGCCCGGCGACCTCGCCCGCCGATCAGACTCGCCACATGTCCACGATCGTCCGGGCCGCCGACGCGGCACAGTTCCTGTCCGTCCTCCCGCACATGCTGGGGTGCACACCGCACGACAGCGTCGTCGTCGTTCCGCTGGCGCAGGGGCGGAGCCTCGGCGTCCTGCGCGTCGATCTCCCGTCCGAGGAGGCAGCCGCCGGCGCCGCGGCCAGCATCATCGGCATGGCCTGCCGCATCGCCGAGGTGGAGACCGTGATGATCGTCGTCTACACGGATGCCGAGATCCGCGCGGATGCCGCGACCGGGGACGGGGCGGCGACCGGCGACGCGCGATCCGCCGGTGCGCTGCCGCACCGTCCGATCGTCGATGCGCTCCTGAACCGCGCCGACGACTGCGGACTCCCGGTCGGGGATGCGTTGATCGTCGCGGCGAACGGCTGGGGTTCGGCGCGGGCCGACGACCTGCCACCCGGCGGTCACCCGCTGGCCGCCATCGCGCCGCTCGCCGACCTGCCCGCGGAGGCCGTCGACGGCCCGCTTGCCGCCGACCAGGCCGCGGGCGCGCGGCTGCCCCTCCCCGGCGCGACGCGGCGACGCGCCGTCGGGCAGGCGCTGCGGTCACTCGACGCGGCCCTCGAGGCCATCTGCGGCATCCCCCCGGTGAGCGGATCCGTTCCCTCCCGTATCGACCCCGCCGCGCTGCAGGCGGCGTGCGCGCTCGACGACCTGCCGGCCCTGTTCGAACGCGCACTGTCGTGGAACGCCGAGGACCTCGCTCCGATGGATGCCGCGATGCTCGGCTGGTGCTTCGCGCGTCCGGCGCTGCGCGATGTCGCGCTGGTCCAGTGGGCGAGCGACGTCGACGGCGGCGACGCGGCGATGGAGGCGCAACGGCGCTGGGAGGACGGCGAGGAGTACCCGAGCGACCTCGCGGAGGTGATGTGGGGCGACGGCCCCCGTCCGGATCCCGTGCGCCTCGACACGGCGCTGCGCCTGGCACGCGCGGTGGCGGCGGTCATGCCGAAGAAGCGGCGCGCGGGGGCTCTCGCGGTGTGCGGCTGGATCGCGTGGGCGCGCGGCCGCTCGACGCACGCCCAGGCATACATCCGGCAGGCGCTGCACGCTGAGCCGCGGCACGGGCTCGCGGAGATCGTCGGCTCCTTCGTCGCCGCGAGCCATCTGCCCGACTGGGCGTTCCGTGCCCGGTAGTCGTCAGGCCGACGCGGCGGCGAGCTCGCCGAACCCGTCGTCGACGAGTCGGCGGATCGCGTCGACGGCCGCGGCGGCCTCCGCCCCGGTCGCGGTGATGCGCACGATGTCACCCTCCGACGCACCCAGGGTCAGCAGACCGATCAGGCTGGCGGCGGAAGCGGGGCCGGCACCGGTCGTGACATCGGCGATCGCGACGTCCGCATCGAACCCGCCGGCGGCTTTGACGACCAGGGACGCGGGGCGCGAGTGCAGCCCCATCGGGTTTCGCAGCACCGCGTCGATGGAGGCATCCGGCGTCGACGCACCGTCGGGGGCGAGGACATCGGAGGTGGGCGCGCCGGGGGATGCCGGCGATCCCTGCGGCCGCTTGGCCGCGAGCGCCGCGGCGGCCTCGTGTGCGACGTCGTCGAGGCTGCCGCCGGTGGCCGCACGCACCATCCCCGCGGTGATGCCCTCCACGAAGGGACCGTCGCTGATGCGCACCGGCACCGTGCTCGTGCGCAGCTCGAGAGCCAGCTCGGAACTGATCACCGCGGAGCCGAGGTCGGTGATGATCACCACGCCGTCGGAGTCGGCCAATGCATCGACGGCGTCGGCGATGGCGGCGGCATCCGTGCCGAATCCGCCGTCGGCGCCCGAGGCGACCCGCACCGGCGGGGCCTCATCGTGGACCATCTGCATCGCGAGGTCGACGGCGGCGTGCGCGAGCGGCTCGCTGTGCGAGACGATGACGAACCCGATCACGTCGCCTCCCCGGCGAGCGCGTCGGCGAACGCCCTCAGCAGCAGGGCGGTCGACGCCGAGCCGGGGTCGATGTGACCGACGCTGCGCTCTCCGAGATACGAGGCGCGCCCCTTGCGCGCGACGAGCGGCTCGGTGTCGGCGCTGCCGCGCTCGGCCGCCGTCGCCGCCGCGGCCGCCGCCTCAGCCAGCGTCGCACCAGCGGCGAGAGCGCTGTCGAGCGCCTCCAAGGCGGGGCCGAACGCATCGATCATCGTCTTGTCGCCGGGCTGCGCGTGCCCGCGCGCCACGACGGCGGCGACACCTGCGGACAGGGCGTGAGCCCATTCGGCCGCCGACATCGACGTGCCGTCGGGTGCGTTCTTGCCCATGTCGAGGAACAGCGTGCCGTACAGTGATCCGCTGGCTCCGCCGACCTTGCTGACGAGGGTCATGCCCACGGCCTTGAAGAACTCCGCAAGAGTCTGCGGCTGCGCGGCGTCGAGTTTGGCGACGATCGCGGTGAAGCCTCGGTGCATGTTGGTGCCGTGGTCAGCGTCACCGATCGCCGAGTCGAGCGCGGTGAGCCGTTCCGCCTCGGCATCCAGGCGCGCGGCGCTGTCCCTCACCCAGCGCTCGAGCACTCCGAGCGTCACGGCATCCGCCACCTCAGACCCCCCACCGCAGAGCGCTCGTGTTGACCGGGGCATCCCACAGCCGCAGCAGTTCGTCATCGGCGCGAAGGAGCGTCAGGGAACAGCCGGCCATGTCCAGGCTCGTGACGTAGTCGCCCACGAGGCTCCGGGCGACGGTGATTCCCTTCTCGGCGAGCGCGTCGGCGATGTCGGCGTAGGTGACGTAGAGCTCGATCAGCGGCGTACCGCCGAGGCCGGTGAGCAGGGCGATCACGGGAGCCCCGGTGAAGTCGAGGTCGCCCGTGATCGCCTCGACCAGATCACGCGCGATGTCGCGGGCGGGCGCGAGGGGCACGCGCGTGCGGCCCGGCTCGCCGTGGATGCCGACTCCCATCTCCATCTCGTCCTCGGGCAGGTCGAAACTCGGATGGCCGACGGCGGGCACCGTGCAGCTGGTGAGCGCGACACCCATCGACCGCCCCTGCGACGCGACGTGCTCGGCGACCGCCTTCACCTCGGCGAGGCTCTTACCCTCCGCTGCTGCGGCTCCGGCGATCTTCTCGACGAGCAGCGTCGTGCCGACGCCGCGACGCCCGGCCGTCCAGGTCGAGTCCTTGACGGCGACGTCGTCGGCGACGATGACGGATTCCGAGGCGATGCCCTCGTCGGCGGCGAGCTCGGCCGCCATCTCGAAGTTGAGCACGTCGCCCGTGTAGTTCTTGACGATGAACAGCACCCCGGCGCCGGAGTCGACGGCCTGTGCGGCGGCGAGCATCTGGTCGGGGGTCGGCGAGGTGAACACTTCGCCGGCACAGGCGGCATCCAGCATGCCGGCGCCGACGAAACCGCTGTGCAGCGGCTCATGACCCGAGCCCCCACCCGAGATGAGGGCGACACGCCCGTCCCGCGGTGCATTGCTGATCACGACCCGGTTCTCGTAATCCACGGTCAGCTCCGGGTGCGCAGCGGCGACGCCGCGCAAGGCGTCCGCCAACACATTCTCGGCCGAATTGATGAGTTTCTTCATGCGCGGGTCTCCTCTTCGTCGAGCGCCTACGCGTCCGACACTAGACCCGGTGTCGGGTGAACGCACCCGGCGAATCTGTTGGCCGCTCGCCGCGTTTCGACTCGTCGCTCCGCTCCTCGCTCAACGACCGGGAGGGGGGACGCGCCATCCCCGGTCGTAGAACGAGCGCCGCGAGTCGAAACGCCCGGCCCGCGGGCTACTTGACCAGCGGGAAGAGGATCGTCTCGCGGATGCCGAGCCCCGTGATCGCCATGAGCAGCCGGTCGATGCCCATCCCCATGCCACCCGTCGGCGGCATGCCGTGCTCGAGCGCCCGAAGGAACTCCTCATCGACGCGCATCGCCTCATCGTCGCCACGGGCCGCGAGCTTCGCCTGCTCGACGAAACGCTCCCGCTGGATGACGGGATCGACCAGCTCGGAGTACCCCGTGGCCAGCTCGAAGCCGCGGACGTACAGGTCCCACTTCTCCACGACGCCCGGGATGCTGCGGTGCTCGCGCACGAGCGGCGAGGTGTCCACGGGGAAGTCCATGACGAACGTCGGCCGCTCCAGGCCCTCCTTGACGAAGTGCTCCCACAGCTCCTCCACGTACTTGCCGTGGGTGGCCACCTTGTCGGGAACCTCCACGCCGACCGACGCCGCGAGCGCCTTCAGCTCGTCGAGCGAGGTCTCCGGCGTGATCGTCGTGCCCGCGGCATCCGAGAGGGATTCGTACATAGAGATCCGGTCCCACTGGCCGCCGAGGTCGAACGCGGTGCCGTCGGCCCACGTGACCGTCGTCGAGCCGGCCACGGCGATCGCGGCGTTCTGGATCAGCTCCTGCGTGAGGTCGGCGATGCCGTTGTAGTCGCTGTACGACTGGTAGGCCTCGAGCATCGCGAACTCGGGGCTGTGGGTCGAGTCGGCACCTTCGTTTCGGAAGTTGCGGTTGATCTCGAAGACGCGATCGATACCGCCGACCACGGCGCGCTTGAGGAAGAGTTCCGGCGCGATGCGCAGGTAGAGCTCGGCGTCGAACGCGTTGGAGTGGGTGACGAACGGACGGGCAGCCGCTCCCCCGTGCTGCACCTGCAGCATGGGCGTTTCGACCTCGAGGAAGCCGTGGTTCGTGAACGTCTCCCGCAGCGAGGCATTCACCTTCGCACGTGCGATGACGGTCTCCCGCGCCTGGTCGCGCGCGATGAGGTCGAGGAAGCGCGAGCGTACGCGGCTCTCCTCGCTCAGCTCGCTGTAGAGGTTCGGCAGCGGCAGCAGCGCCTTCGCGGCGATCACCCAGTCGGTGACCATGATCGACAGCTCGCCGCGGCGGCTGGAGATCACCTGTCCGGTGACCGACACGTGGTCGCCCAGGTCGACGAGCTCCTTCCACGCCTGCAGCGACTCCTCGCCCACCTCGGCCAGCGACACCATGGCCTGGATGCGGCTGCCGTCGCCCGCCTGCAGCGCAGCGAAGCAGAGCTTGCCGGTGTTCCGACTGAACACGATGCGCCCCGCGACGGATGCGACGACCCCTGTCTCGGCTCCGGGCTCGAGATCCGCGTAGCGCTCGCGCAGCGCGGTGATGCTGTCGGTCACCGGGACCGTGACCGGGTAGGCCCCGCCGGCGGCATCCACCCGCTCGGTGAGCAGGCGCTCGCGTTTGCCGAGGCGCACGGCCTTCTGCTCGTGCACGTCGACGAGCTCGGGCTCACCCGCGGCGAGTGCGGCCGGGGCGGGTGTGGACGCAGCGTTCGGCGTCTGAGACATGGTGCGGGGCTCCTCGAAGTAGACGTTCCAGTCTAACGAGGCTGCCTGCGGCCCCCGCGGCCTGCACGCTCACTCGCGACCTCGCCAGCGCCATCCTTGGCACTGTCTTGGCACCGTCACTTGCGCCTTCGCGCGCTCACCGCGGCTCGATAACCACACCAACCCGCGAGCGAATGGCGCGAGCCGCGAGGGATCAGTCCGCGATCAGCGGCGAGCCGTCCTGCAGGGCGCGGTCGACGGCGGAGTGCACGAGCGCCGACAGATAGAGACCGGGCTCGTCGATGCCCGCCGAGCGCAGCAGCGAGGTGGACTGGCGCACCACGGATGCCGAGAACGCCGTCGCCGTCGCGATGGCCTCGCCGTAGGTCGGGCGGTCGGCTTCGGCGACGACCACCGGCTCGCAGCCGAGCTCGACGGCGAGCGCCTGCGCGATCGGCAGCACCGCCGCGGGAGCGGTCACCGCCGCGAACGCGTCGTGCAGCTGACGCAGATCGATCGAGCTGCCGGTGAAGGTGACGGCCGGATGCACCGCCAGCGGGATCGCCCCGCGGCGCGCGGCCGGGGCGAGCACGTCTGTTCCCCAGGAGGGGTCGGTGTGGAGCACGAGCTGGCCGACCTGCCAGCGGTCCAGGTCGGCCAGCCCCGACACGAGCGCGGGCAGCTCGTCGTGCGGGACCGCGATCACGACGAGCTCACTGCGCCGCACGATCTCGTCGGCGGCGAGCACCGGAACGCCGGGCAGGATCGCCTCCACACGGTCACGGTCCGAGCCCGCGGTGATGCCGACGATCGCGTGTCCGGCACCGGCGAGTGCGGCTCCGATCACGGGTCCCACCTTGCCCGCGCCGATGATGCCGACCCCCAGCCTGCTGGCGCCCGTCATCGGCGCTCCCCTCCGTCGTCAGAAATCGCACCGGCCGCGGGGACCGCCGCCACCGCATCCCGCTCCCCGACGCTCGCGGCGACAGGACCCGCGGTGTCCGCCGCGTTCGCGGTGTCCACGGGGCGAGCGGCGTTCGCGGCATCCGAATACATCGCGACATCGCCCACCGGCGCCGCAGCCGCCGCCGCATTCTCGGCATTCACATCCCCGACACCCTCGGGCTCCGCGTCCCACCGGTGTGAACGGTCGCTCGCCGCCGCCGCGACGACGGCGGCCGCGGTCCGTTGCCACGCGGCGACGGCGTCGTCGCGGTCGAGCGCTCCGACCGATCCGCGCACCTGTCCGGCGACGATGTGGGCGGTCACGCCCGCGACGCGCAGCGCGCGATCGACGGGGCCCTGCGCGAGTGCGATCGACTGCAGGCGCGCGAGCGGCAGGATCACCAGAGAACGCCAGATCAGCCCGTGGCGAAGAAGCAGCGCGTCGGGTGTGAGCAGGGCGCCGTTTCGTCGCCACGACAGCGGGCGCAGCCACCAGGCGCGCCGCGGCGTCGTCACGTAGGGATCGGCGCCGCTGCGGGGTCCGAGCAGGCCGTGCACCACGAGCTCCTGCCACTGTTCGGCCGAGATCCCCGGCAGGAACAGACGCAGCACCCGTTCGACGTCATCGCGGGTGCCGACCGGCAGCACGTCGGCGAACTGCTGAGCCTGCGCGTCGCTGGCCGAACGCCCCGAGAGCCGGTTGACCTTGATCTCCCACCAGCCGAATCCGCGCCACAGCAGCGGCTGACGGATCTCGAACGCATGCACCCGTCCGGGTGGAAGGGTCTCGGTGATCGTGGTGAACAGGCCGAAGGTGATGCGCACGCCCGACGGCGTCGGTGCGATCGAGTACCGCAGCGCGCGCGTGACGGTGCGGAACCAGTACGCACCGAACGCGATCACGGTCGGTACCAGCGTGAAGAGCACCCAGGGGGTGCCGAGGATCGATCCGACCACGATCACCCCGACCAACAACACCAGCCAGAGGGTCGACCCCGAGAGCAGACGGGAGGCGATGAGGCGGCCGGCCGGAATGTGCACGACGGATGCCGGCTCCGCCACCGGCTGTTCGGCGCCGTCGATCAGCCCGGTGAGCCCCGCGCTCACCGCCGCGACGGCGGCACGTCCGCGAGGGGTCGTGCCGGCGACACCCGCGACACCAGCAGCACCCGCGACACCGGCGGCATCCCCGGCGCGCGCCAACTGGCGACCGGAGGCGAGACGCAGGATGTCGGCGCGAACCGCCTCGGCGTTGGCGGTCGAGAGATACTCGAGCTTGACGTTGGCATCCAAGCCCGCTCCGACGACCTCCAGCTTCGCGGCACCGAGGAGGCGAGCGACCATCGGGCGGGTGAGATTGACCCCCTGCACGCGATCGAGCGGGGCACGTCGATGCGTGCGGAACAGGATGCCGCTGCGCACCTCCACGTCATCGCCGGTGATCCGGAACGTGTGGAACCGCCATGACAGCCAGAACCCGCCGAGCAGGATCAGGAGCACGCCGAGAACCGCCAGCAGCGCGATCAGGATCAGGTTGTTGCTGACGACGTAGTCGACGGGGTCGGCCTCGTAGCGCTCCCAGTCGGCCACGGCCGGAAAGAGCCAGCCGATGATCCGGTCGCGGAGGTTCGTGATGACGATGCCGAGCACGACCACGAGGAACAGCCCACCCCGCAGCACGGGCGTCAACGGGTGGAGCCGATGCCATTCGCCGTCGCTGAGCGGCGAGCGCACGTCGGCGACGGCGGCGGGGTTGGTCACAGCCCCGTCCGTCGGGTCTCGGCCACGGCGATCAGCGTGTCGCGCAGCCGCTCGGCGGCCGCCTGCGTGAGGCCGGGAATGGTCACGCCCGTCGTCGCGGCGGCCGTGACGAGCTTCAGCTGC
>Ga0207655_1002110_pt1 | contig 16627 bp, 15 predicted proteins | sample KBSM44metaG_FD_184398 | JGI IMG/M metagenome (GOLD analysis project Ga0207655, IMG submission 184398) | Miscanthus rhizosphere microbial communities from Kellogg Biological Station, Michigan, USA - KBS M4-4 metaG (SPAdes) (version 2) | ecosystem: Host-associated > Plants > Roots > Rhizosphere >...
CATCCTACCGCGCAAGCCAATAGCTGATTAGTCGGCAAAAATGCGATAGTTTGTCCCACTCACAGGACAATCAGATTTAACCCATGCAAGATCTCAACGTTTTCCTAGCCGAACCACTTACCCCCCTCTTTTTGATCAAAACCATACCCTCCCTCCTTTAAGCAATTATCTCCTATCTCTTCTGATAGGGAGTGACCCTGAACTGATCTACCTGACACCCCAAAAGCACTCTCAAGCGGGCCGCAATCAAATAGGGTCGAGCGGTAGATCGGGTACAGGTGGCTCTTCACGTTTGCGTAATTCTCCCGAACGACTTGAGAAAAACAAAAGGGAAGCTAGCCTCTGACAACTACACGCCAGCAGTAAAACGGCACATGCGATATCGCCAGTGGAGGCTCTATGCTCGCCAGAATTTGCTGTGGGTTCATGTTACTAACAACAGTATTCCAGTTCACTTCAGCTCAAGCTCAGATTACCAGCGCTCTTGATTTGCCAGTGGGCAATGGTGAGCGCCAAGTCGGCGTCGAACGCGTCCCGAACGAAGAGTGCAGAGGGCCGACCACTATCTCCCCAGCCTCCGACGGGCGTGTGGCCGTCCTGGACAGCGTGAATCAAAAGATTCTGGTGGTGGACGAAATGCAGGTATCGGAAATCAAGCTGCCGGCAGATTTGCTCGATCCAGTCGACTTGATCGCGACAGAATCTGGTTACGTCGTAGCTGGCGCACTTGGAGACGTCGTTCTCGTGTCGCCTCAGTCAGAAGTTACCGCACGCGCATCCACCACTTATGATCCCGAGCTGGGCTCCCCCCGGTTCGTTGTCAAGTCAGAAAACCAGCTCTCGCTGGAAAACCTTGCTGGCGATCAGGTACCCGTTGTTATAGAAAATAAGTTGCTTGGCACTTTCATAGATCAAGGGCAGATTGCTGCCGCGTCATACAGCTTCAAGTTGGAGAAGCCGACCCTCGCGGTAGGTAACAGTGCGCTGTCAACCAGAGGTTTCAAACAGACCACCGTAGCCTCTCAACGGAGGCTCGTTGACGTACGTATGGTTTGGGCGACTAGCGATCACGGAGCTCTGATCGCGTCTCAAGAAACGGTGAAGGCGCCAGAGGAGATGAGCTTCGTCCGTCTCATCGCCACAGATGCGGAAGGCACTCCAATTACCGAAGCGTACGTCCCGGAGCTAGCATACTCGTGCAATACCCGCCGCCCTTTCGCGAGACTGACCAACGGGGTAATTGTCAGCCTTTTGTTCACTAAAGATGGCAAGGTCACCGTTGAGCCCTTGGCGCTGTCCAAGGTCGGAACTGCGACCCCGCTTGCCATAACGAGACCATCCGACATCACACTAATTGCATCTGAACGCGATGCTCTTGATCGTTTGGAACAGTTGAATGGGACGAGTGCAGTAGGACTGGTGGCACTCCAGCAAGTTACCCGGCAAAGTGTCTTGAAAATGGCACGCGAGGCTCTGGAGCTCAGGTGGGTCATGCAGGCCAAAAACTACAGTCGTGCCGAAGTTCAGAACCTGTGTAGCCCCACCGCGAATATTTGGCACCGACCACCCCGACTAAATGGGATGTTGGAAAAAACGGTGACAGGGATTCCTTATCGCTGGGGCGGTTATGCCAGCTCGCTGAATACCTTCAAGAAACATCTTGAGGACGGGAGACTGGCAGGTTCAGATTGCACGTGCCGCAATGGAAACTGCGTTTATCCCGGTGCCACGGGCCTCGATTGCTCTGGCTTCGTTTCCTACGCATGGCAGACGGGAACATACTACACCACTCGCAGCCTTCCAGACGCAAAAGTCAGCTCGCCGGTACGCTGGGAAAACTTGCAGCCTGGCGACATCTTCAACAAAGCGGGGTCACACGTTCGGCTACTAGAGAGTAGCACGATCGGGCCTGCGGGTCGCTTCTACACAGTCATTGAATCTGCAGCCAATGCTTCCTGCGGAGGCGTATGCCGCAAGTCATATAGTGAGACTGAGCTGATGCGATCAGGTTATAAGCCATACGCGCGACTGAATATCACTCTCTGAGGGAGTGGCACATGAACGGTTCGAATTGCGTTATCGCCACGGTGCTGCTGTCGGCTGTCCCTCTGCGCGCATTGAATGCGATGGATGACAGCTGCCTATTTGAAAACAACAAAGACGCCACAGCCAGAATCAGCTACACATGCACCCTTACAAATGGCGATGGCGTCTGTGATAGCAGTGGATCAGGCTTCATCATTTCAGAATCTGGACTGGTCATTACCAATGACCACGTCATCCGTCCACCATCGGGTTTAACGGTCGAGTCCGAGGTAATCAATATCAAGGTCGCTGGTCGGAGCTCAACCAGCCTACCAGCTACGGTGGTCGGTCGTGACAAGGTCAACGATATCGCTCTTTTGCAATTACCTCCTCGTGATAATGGTGAGCCCTGGCAAACCGTGGCGATAGGTCCTTCCGTGCCCACGCAGGTGGGCGCACCTTTGACAGCTTTGGGATTCGCAGGATGGGAACTGGCGATGATACCCTCTGGTAAAAAGACTGCAGAACTGGCCGAAGTCGATGGAGGATACAAGCCTTGGTGGCAGACGAATCTGGCGCTGAACGAGGGGAACAGCGGTGGCCCAGTATTTGGCGATAACGGCACAGTCATCGGTATTTCCGTCGCGTACAAGAAGTCTAGCCAGTTGGTCTCATACGTCATTCCGATCTACTACGCCAAACCTTTCCTGGATCAGGCCGGCGCACAAGCAGTTACGTATGGTAGTTGTGCAGTCTATCCGACCTGCAGATTGAAGATTAACGGGATTGAGAGCTACGGAGTGGAGGTCATAGAAACAGGTGAGTCTCAATCGAAGAAATCAAGCAGCACAGGGTTTTGCACATCATATCTCGCCAAACTACAGGTGCTCCATCCAAATGCTGATTTTGTCTTTCTTGACTCTGGCCCGAGCATACGGAATGATAACGGCCATCAGCAACACATCTATTCATGCAGCTTCAAAAGGCTTGAAAATCCGATATACCACTCAAAGCCATCCGAATTCTGTATTAGGTAACAGCTAGCAGGGCGACAATATATGGAGAGCCACTGGGAACCCCTTCCAAGGAATCCCCCCTCTCACTTTCAAAAAATAATATAGAAAAATGGGTGAATCTGATAAGTCAACGGGATCCACCCATTCTCGGAAAGATGCTTCCTACAGGACGTTCATTACATCAATGAGATGGAGACGATCTTCACATATCTGAATTTCTTACACGCCTTCGGGGTCGATTCCAGCCCTACCAACCGCTTTGCAAAGGGCGGAAGCCTCATGAAGCAGCTCTAGCATCCTAACTTCAGGCTCGTTGCCAACCCGGAGAGCGACACGAAGCCTCTGGGTGGACGAATAAGCAGGTTCCTTGTTAGCCCCTGGGTCTACGGATGATTTAGCGATTACTATTTCTGGAGCAATTTATACCACTACTGAAGCGTACGTCGGAGTAGCGGGGGTGACGTGAAAATATGGGTGCCTCATTACCAAACTCAGACACGGCAGATGTCACCATCAGAACCCAGGCCGACAGTGTTAAGCTAGCATTACAACTCTCTCAGCAACGAATCGTCTCCAAGGGTAGTATTTCTTGAGTATTCCTTTTGCGGTGCTATCCTCAAGCTAGGTCGGCACTTTGGCCAGAGCATTGATACCAGTACGCAATGGAGCCAACCTTACCCGTAAAAGTAGTTCTAATATCATAGCGATCTAGTAGTCTTCTCATGTCTGAGGGATTATGCATGGCCAGCCTAAGAACTGCCCTTCTTGCAACGTTGGTCACCGCATTCAGCGATGCATCACATGCTATAGACGATGGCTGCATATACGATAGCAATAAAGAGGCAACTGTACTCATTGAGTACTCTTGCACTTTGACCGATGGCAATGGCACTTGCTCAAGCTACGGAACAGGTTTTATAATTTCAAACTCAGGATATATACTTACCAACAATCATGTGCTAAGCCCTGAAAAAAATGATCTGGCAATTGCATCAGAGGAGGTAAAAGTTCGCGTAGGAGGCCGATTAGCAAACCCTCAGAACGCGACCATACTATCTCGCGACAAGGCTACAGATCTTGCCCTTCTAAAAATTCCTCTTCCCTCAGATAAACCCAACTGGCCAAAAGTTTCGATCAGCACCGCAGGAGATCTTGCGGTTGGATCCCCGCTGGCCGCTTTAGGTTTTTCCAACTCCGACCTAGCCATTATACCAGGAGGCCAAAAGACAGCAGAAAACACTTACACAGACAATGATTACAAGCCATGGTGGCAGACAAATCTGGCTCTAAACCCTGGAAATAGCGGCGGCCCAGTTTTTGGGGAATCTGGTACTGTAGTCGGCATATCCGTTGCCTATATAAAGTCCTCTCAGCTAGTATCATACATCATCCCCATACACTATGCCCAACACTACCTTGATCTAGCCGGCGCAATCAAAGTTAGGTACGCAAAATGCGCTACTTTCCCAGAGTGCCGAAATGAAGCTCACGGAGTGGAACGCTATGCAATTGACGAGATAAAAGAAAGCTGGAGCGCATGGAGAAGCGGGGGCTACAATCGCCCGGCTTATTGTAATGACTGGCTTACAGAGTTAAGACAAACCTTCCCGAATTCCAGATTTGAATTCGTCAGCGACAACGAGCACTCCAGACAAGATATTTTTCGCCATGCCGAGTATCAATACTATTGCAGCTTTCGACGTACTGAGCAGCCAATTTACAGACTAGCGAGAACCGAATTTTGCTTACCATAACCGCTGTAGACAAGGCCTACCTTTAACGAAATTCAGATCATCCCCACTGTAAATCAGTAACCCACCTTAGTCGCCTTTATTTTATGACGCGCCCGTAAAGTATAATTTTCACCCCGTGCGGCAGCACCTCACGCAGGTAACTTCCCATAGCAACAGGGCGCCTTTGCCCTTTTACCCTTCCCTATTTGGAGGGCGCAGTTCGTGGAATAAATCTTCGGCCAAGCATTAGACTAGCAGAAACTCTACTCAGGCAACGCCAGCCTAATAATCTAATTTCTCAAAAGGTTACGCCAAGACTACTCGCCACATTCACAATATTTGACGCACGAACTTGTCCTGGGGGATGGCTGGGCACCATCTGAACAGGGCCTTGCCCATAAAACCATTGAGCGGCTGCACGCACTGATAAAATATTACCTTGCGATATTAAACGCTGGGTAGCACAAGCATCCGCCTGAAGCTCCAGCGTTTGACTTAACCACGACTTATTGTAGGGATTCGATAGAAAGTATGTCTTCTGAATATGGTTTAAGTCGATATGACAGTACTCATGAGCGTAAAAAAATGCGGTCAGCACCGGTCCCACTTGCGCAGTAACATTGGGATTGTAAATAATGACCGGGCCGTTATACATCGGTATTCCGAACTGTGGCAAAGCACCACTGTACCAGCTCGCCATCGCGATATCTTGAAGACTATAATTTGGAATTTCTGGAACCTGCGCCCAGACTACAGCCGAGCACAGCGCTCCTGTTACTGCTAGCGAAATTCTGGAAAATCTGACGTTTAAGGCAATCATGACTTCTCCTTTAAACCACCGTTCATAGGGCCACCGGCTCCGTTGTCGATGCGATGCGATGCGATGCGTCAAAACTCAACTCCAAGATGATGTGACCCAAACGCATTTTTTTGACGCTACTCACTGATACCGACCACACGTCTAGCTCATAAATATCGTAATAGCTGTTCATTTGTTTTTTCGCCAGTCGACCTCACTGCTACGCTGCCCATTGTCTTACGAACATCCTGGCGAGGAAACGAATGCGATTGCTTATTAGCGACGATCAAACCTCAAGCAGACCAAGGAAGGTTTATCCATTGGCAGGATATTTTCAAAAACAAGTGTTTTTCGCTAAATTCTGCTCCACCCGTGCTTGACAGCTGATGTTAAGTCTATTTTTAAGAGTACGACTCGGCCTGCTAATCGAGTCCGAGATATTTCCCCATGTATGTCGAATTCGATTGATGCAAGATTGCTGAGTTCCCCCTCACATGACACCACAAGTGTCTGGGTCAGTCTGATAGGCTTAAGTCGTCGGGTTGACGCAAAGGAGTAAGCAATTGGTAAATATACGAAGGGCCTCACAGAGCGATTTCAGCACACTCACCTCACGGAAGGGTACTGCCTGATCTGTGGACCCTTCGGCCAGCTCAGTTGGGATCATCTGCCGCCCAAGGGCATTATCACAGTCACGAAGGTTGAGCAGGCGTATCTCACGGAGGTTATGGGCATCAACCCAGATCCTGTTGTCGGGGTAAAGTCTACAAATGGCAGCAAATTCAAAACCATCTGCAAGCATTGCAACAGCTCTCATCTCGGCACCAATGACCAAGAAGTTGCAAGGATCTACGAAGGCATATCAAAGCGGATCAAAAATTATTTCTTGACCGCGAATAGCCCGGTCAACCAGGTGCACATGCCATTTAATGGCTTAAGGTTTTGCCGAGCAATGGTTGGGCATGTTCTCTCGGCAACCTCGGTGAAGGAGTGCCTACAAGAGCCTGCGGCTATCCCCTACTTCGCCCCGCTGTAAAAGTTTGTCACGGGTGACGATGCCGCTACGGATGACGCTCATGATTTCTGCGTCTGGTTCTATCCGCACCGAAGGCACATCAGCATTAAGCTGTTTGCTTGCAAAAATCGCGGGCACATTGCGACCTTGAGTCTTATATCATTTTTCCCGATGGCATTTTTGATTACGAAAAAAGGAAAGGGGATCCAGCGCAGACTCCACTGGCTCTAGCGTCGGGAAGACATGCGACGTGTAGACGTGCTGGATCAAACAACCAGGCCCGACTTGTTGGAAAAAGCAGTTTTCATCGCGGCTTTTAGACCCCCTGATCAGGGCAATAAGTTCAGCAAAAGGTCGCGCGAGCATGGCGGTGGCGCCACTAAATGCCAGTTGGTAGGCGCTCTTGGGGTCTAGCTCCGGGCCCAACGGAAATAGAGGGTCGTAACTGTCATCAGTCGCCCAAGCAGTGTAGAGCAGTGCTTCGATGTCCCTGGTAAGTTCGGGACGCCCCCTGAGAAGTACTTTGATCACAGCTGTCAGGGTGTAGGTAGAAGGTTCATTTCCTGCATTACTAGGCGTGGAGGAACCGAGCTCACGGAAACTACCTTCAATCGCTGTGCCGCATCGCAGATGAGAGATCCTCTAGGGTGATTCCTCCACATTGAGCGCCACAGTAATAGCACGCTGCGATGTAGAGGCTGAGGGCGCCCTCAAGCTGATCCTGAAGATAGGGATCTTCGATGCACCCAAGGCAAAGATGTCGCTGCGTCCACATCGTCCAAAACTCCAAAAAGCTATCGTCTTTGAGGGATAGCTCCGGATTCAGATACCCTTCTCGTTTCAAACAGCGAAGAGCCCGGGCTGGCATCGCGCCGCCAGCATGCCGATACAGTCGTTTGAGGGAAGATCCCAGCGAAGCATCTGAAGAGCTCGTCTTCGTTCAAGGGCCAGTAGTTTTGAAAGACCACGCCCGCCCGATTACCGAGAGTGGGCGCTGCCTGCGGTCGCGGTTTCACATCATCGTGAAGTTCATGCCGACAAGCGGAACCCAATGCATTCGTAAACGTTAGAGCCACAACGCTGTGATAACGTGCGTAAACTGTGCTTTGCCGCCCCTTACACGTCCGTACCAAGGTTGCGGCACTGGCTGGAAATCCCCCCTACCAGGCGGTTTTTAGAATGTTGAGCTCTCTCCAGAAACGTTCAACCAAGCTCTGAGGGCGAACACTTCACGCCGGATACCTACTCACCGCTCTTCATTGGATTTAAAACACGTGCCTACCGGCGACCCCAGAAACCTGAATGATTTGTTTTATTTCGCCAAAGTTGTTGAGTCCGGCGGATTCGCAGCCGCAGGCCGTATCTTGGGAATACCCAAATCACGACTGTCCCGTCGAATCGCTGAGCTTGAGGAACGCCTGAATACACGGCTGATTCAGCGCACCACGCGCAAGCTGCAGTTGACCGCTCTAGGCGAGCGGTACTTGCGACATTGCCAAGCGATGCTGATTGAAGCCGATCTGGCTGATGAGATGGTGGCTAGCGCTGCTAGCGTGCCACGAGGGCCGCTACGAGTGAGCAGCCCGGTGGGTTTGGCGAGTCAATTTCTAACGCCGATTGTGCGGGAATTTTTAGAGAAGTACCCGCAGGTGGAGCTCGATCTGCTGCTGGTCAATCGTCGCGTTGACCTGATCAATGAGGGGATTGATGTCGCCCTCAGGGTTCGCGAGGCAGACGATGAGGAGCTTAACCTGATCACAAGGAGGCTACGTGAAGCCCATACCGAAGTGGTGGCTTCGCCTGATTTCGCGGGCGGTCGAAAGTTCGGACATCCGCGAGAACTGACTGCTCTACCGTTCCTCGGAGCGCTGGATCCGGATCGCTTATCGCGAACGCGGCTTTTCAACGAGACAGGTGAACGGTTTGAGCTGACCATGCCCGCAAGGCTAGGGGTCGAAGATTTTTCGATGCGTAAAGAAATGGCGCTGGCCGGACTGGGCTTTACGGTGCTTCCGATGATGTATTGCGAATCGGAACTCGCCGAGGGGAAGCTCGTGCGACTACTGCCAGAGTGGCACTGCCCTCCTGCATGGTTACAGGCGGTGTACCCACACCGGAGAGGAGTCTTGCCAGCCGTAAGGGCATGGCTCGAATGTCTGGCGCATGCATTCGATCAGTGCGGCGACCGTCCTCTTTAAGTATCTCAATAATTGATGAACCGGAGGGGTTGATTCGGTTGGTTTGAGCGCTAGGCTCAGGGAGAGCATCAGTGACGTTTCGAGCGTTGTTTTTGACGAATCGTCAAAACCTTTTAGGCCTTAACACATTGGTTTTCTTCAATAAATCTAGTTTTGATTAGTGGTGCGGCTAGGAAAACAGGCCATCTCTATTTCGTCCAGGTGGTCGAGTGTGGCGGGTTTGCCGCCGCCGGCCGCGCGCTGGGCATTCCCAAGTCCCGGCTATCCCGGCGTATCGCGGAACTTGAAACCCGACTCAACGCCAGCCTGCTGCAACGCACCACGCGCAAACTGGCCCTGACCACCATCGGCGAGCGCTATCTGCAGCACTGCCAGGCCATGTTGCTGGAGGCGCAGATGGCCGACGAAGCCGTGGCCAGCCTGTCGTCGGAGCCTCGCGGGCGCTTGCGGGTGTCTTGCCCGGTGGGCATGACCCATTGGGGCCTGAGCGACGTGGTGACGGCATTCCTCGAACACCACCCGCACGTGCAACTGGAGTTGTTGCTGGTCAACCGCCGCGTCGATCTGGTCAACGAGAGCATCGACGTGGCCTTGCGCGTACGAGACATCGGCGACGAAGACCCCAGCCTGATCGTTCGCCAGCTCTCGCCAGCCGAAGCGGTGCTGGTGGCCTCCCCGGCCCTGGCCGCCAGCCACAGCATCCATACGCCCCAGGATCTGGCCAGCCTGCCTGCATTGGGCGCCATCGACGCGGATCGCAAGGTGCATTATCAACTGGTGCATCAGGACGGTCGGCGCTTTGAGGTGGTGCTGGAGCCGCGCCTGGCCATCGACGATTTCCCGATCCGCAAGGCGGCCGCCCTGGCGGGGCTGGGTATCACCATGCTGCCGATGATGAACTGCCATGAAGAGTTGGCCGACGGCAGCCTGGTGCGGCTGTTGCCCGACTGGTCAATGCCCGGTGGCAACCTGCAAGCCGCCTACACCCAGCGGCGCGGATCCTTGCCCGCCGTGCGTGCCTGGATCGATCACGTGACGGCGGCGTTCTCGGGCCAGTCCATGGGCTGCGCCTGAATCAACTGAAATCCAGCGGCGCGGCCCCGGTGAAATGCCGATACAGCACCACCGAGCGCAGCATCAACTCGCGCCTGCGTTCATAGGCGCTCGGCGCGCATTTGGCGTATTCGTCCAGTTCACGGCGCACTCGCCCCTCCGCGCCTTCGGCAGCAGCCTCCACAGCGCGGTTGGCACAGGCGGGCAGCGAATTGCGGATGCGCACATTGATGAGCAGTTCCTCGGTCGCGCCCTCCCCGGGAGGCACCACGGCCAGACTCTTGTCCCAGTATTTCGTGAGCCAGGCCTCGAGCAGCCAGATCTGCGCCTCCTTGGTGCGCAGCGCGGCGCGGACCCAGGTACGGAAGGTCTGCCAGTCCAGTGACGTCAGCGCCGGGTTCTTGTACTTTCTGCAGTACCCGACATTGTGCGGGTTGTTGAAATGCTTGAACGCGGCGCCTTCCAGGTCAACGTCGATGGCCAGCGGCGCGCACACGCCTGCCGCCCGCAACTGACCATAAACACCTCCCTGGGTTGGTGGATAGAGCGCGGGACTGGTCAACCGGGCGAACGCCGACCGATGCTCGGCGGGCACCACGCCGCTTTGCAGCACGTAGTCCATGAAGGCGATCAGGTCGCCCTGATCCAGATGGGCGATGCCGACGCCGCCCACGCCGTAGCTCATCAGATGCTTGCCGGCGTTTGCGCTGGTCTGGGCGCTCCAGTCGCTCATGGCCGGGTCCTGGGGCAGGCCTGCGGGGTCGTCGATGCCCCATTGCGCCACGCCGAGGGTCAGCGCCAGCAATCCCAGCCCCAACTGAGCCGCGCGGTCCGTGGGTCGGTCGCGGTAGTCGAGCATCAGGCCCTTGACGAAGTCGGCCTTGAGCGTCTCGCCCTTGATGTTGTCGTCGGCCATGGGCGACCAGCCACCGCGTTCCAGAATCTGCTCGACCACGGCGTCCGGCAACGACACCTGCGCCGCCTCTGCCGGGGCGATGGCAGCCGCAAGTTGCCTGAGGTTCAAGCCGGGCCCCACCGTGGCGCCAGCGGCCCACGGCAGACAAAACACCGCGCCGCCGAAAAGAATGTCGCGTCGTGTCAAAGGCATTGCGTTTCTCCAGATGCTGACCCGCCTGCCTGCAACGGCGTTGACCGGGTATGGCAATGCATCCTGCAAAAATGATGGGCGCGACCGATCCGCTCGATCACACCCTGTCGTAAAGGGTGACAGGCGCTACAAGACTGAATCTGTTAAAACGGACATCGGACAGATTCACTGATCGAACAGGAACCCTATGAACATCGAAGACGTCGCCGAGTTTTGCCTGGGCCTGCCAGGTGCGCGGGAAGATTACAAATGGGGTGGCGTGCGGGTGTTCTCGATTGCGGAGACTAAAATGTTCGCGGTAATGGGCCTTGCCGGCAATGACCTGTCATTCAAGGTGGGGCCTGATCTGTTCCTGGGCTATATCGACCGTCCGGGCGTGCGCCCTGCCCCATACCTTGCGCGGGCGCACTGGGTCACCCTGACCTATCCGTTCGCAATGAGCAGCGAGGAGCTACGCGAGCTGCTGACCCGTTCCCATCAACTGGTGGTCAGCAAGCTGCCCAAGCGCCGGCAAGTGGCGCTCAGGCTCGATGCTTGAACACGTCTGCAAGTTTTGCCACCCCGTAGCAGCACGGCTTGCCGGCGGGGCGATCTTGAGGGCGCCCCCGCCGGCAAGCCGTGCTGCTACGGGATCCGGCTCAATAAAAATGTCGGGCCAGGAAGTTGCCACCCAGCAACAGTCGATCGATCCAGAACAACTGATGCGCCAACACAATCAGCCAGAACACCGTCTGATACGACACCTTGCGTGTCTTGTGTCGAAACACCTGCTGCGCCACCAGCGCACCCGGCCAGCCGCCCAGTAACTCCGTGGCGTGCAGGAGTTTTTCCGGGGTGCGCGGCCCCTGCTTGCGGGCCTGGCTTTTGTCATGGCCATACAGGCCGAAGGCAATCGCGCTGAGCACCGGATAAACCAGCAGCGGCAGCCACGAGCCGCCCCGCAGCCCGATGGAAATCACCCCATACAGCGGCAATGCACAGAGCAAGGCCATGGCGGCGAGCTTCAACTTGAGAAACCGCACGGATGCCTTGTCCGTGCGGCTGGCGGTCCTGGTTTGCGCGCGCGGGTTCACCGCATCAGGCCTGGGCACTGGACCAGTCGACCCAGCCGAAGGCCCAGGTCGCCAGGATCAGCAAGCCGAAGGCAATGCGGTACCAGGCAAATACTGCATAGCTGTGGGTGGCGATGAATTTGAGCAGGCCACGCACGGCGATCATCGCGAAGATGAAAGAGGTGATGAAGCCCACCGCGAACACCGCGAAATCATCGGGCTGAAACAGGTTGCGGTATTTGTAGCCGGAGTACACCGACGCCGCGACCATGGTCGGCATGGCCAGGAAGAAGGAAAACTCCGTGGCGGTCTTGCGCGATAGGCCGAACAACAGGCCGCCGATGATGGTCGAGCCGGAACGCGAAGTGCCGGGAATCATCGCCAGGCACTGGGCAAAACCCACTTTCAGCGCATCGACCCAGGTCATCTCGTCCACGGTGTTCGCATGCACCTGGTGCTCGCGGCGTTCGGCCCAGAGCATGACAAAACCACCCAGCACCAGCGCCGCAGCGACCGTGATCGGGTTGAACAGGTAATGGTGGATCAGGTCGGAAAACAGCACTCCCAGTACCACGGCCGGCAACACGCCGACGATCAGGTTGAGGGTGAAACGCTGCGCCTGCGGCTTTGTCGGGAGGCCTGTGACCACCTCGAAGATCTTGTGACGAAATTCCCACATCACGGCCAGGATCGCGCCCAACTGGATGATGATGTTGAACGCCATCGCCCGTTCGCCACCAAACCCGATGAGGTCGGCGACAATGATCTGGTGCCCGGTGCTGGAGATCGGCAAGAACTCCGTCAACCCTTCCACTACCCCAAGTATCAACGCCTGTGCGGCGGTCCAAAGATCCATCATTCCCCCAAAAAAAATGGAGCCCGCTCATGGCGAGGCTCTCTTGAAATGTTCTGAGCACTGTTACGCGAACGATAAACGGTCCGATGTCAAAAAATCGCATGCACAGTCAAGATTTGCGGTGCCATGCACTCGCGCGCCGCGATCCTACCAGAGCCTTGTGGCAAACGCTCTAGCAAGGCTGTGTCAGGATCGCGGCGCGCAGGGTTCGACAGCTCACACGTCGATAGTTCGCAACCTCTGTCGCAATCGTGCCGCCACAACGCACGCCAAACGGCTTACAATCGCCGGCCGATTCATTCCCCCCTTTTCGAATGCAGGAGTCTTCATGTCCGGGCTTGAGCTGTTCGCCGCAGCACTGGGTGTCATCGCCGTCTGGCTGACCGTCAGGCAGAACCCCTGGTGCTGGCCGATCGGCCTGGTGATGGTGTTGCTCTACACCTGGATTTTCTTCGACGTGAAGCTCTACTCGGACATGCTGCTGCAGGTTGTCTACGCCGTGTTGCAATTGTATGGCTGGTGGCAATGGACACGCCGCGGCCAGGTCATCGAGGGCCGTCGCGTGACGTCCCTGGGGGCCGGCCCGCTGGCCCTGAGCCTGGCCATCGGCGCGGTGGTCAGCCTGGCGCTGGGCGCTGCGATGGCCCATTTCACCGACGCCGCCCAACCCTGGCTCGACGCGGCCCTGACCGGTTTCAGCCTGGTGGCCCAGGTGTGGATGGCGCAGAAGCGCCTGCAGTGCTGGCCGTTGTGGATCGTGCTGGATGTCATCTTCGTCGGACTGTTCCTCTATAAAGATCTGTATCTGACGGCGGCCCTGTATGGCCTGTTCACCTTGCTGGCCGTGCAGGGCTGGCGAGACTGGCGCGCCGATCCGGCCATGGCCCGTTGACGCTCCCATGAAGGTATTGGTACTGACAGGCCCGGAGTCCAGCGGCAAGAGCTGGCTGGCCGAACACATCCAGCGGCATTTCGGTGGCGAACGGGTTTCCGAGTACGTGCGCTATTTCATCGAGCAGGAAGAGCGCGACACCTGCTACGCCGACATCCCCGCCATCGCCCAAGGGCAATTGGCCTGGGAAGATGCCGCCCGCGCCCGCGCGCCTGAACTGTTGATTCTGGACACACACTTGCTCAGCAATATCCTGTGGAGTCAGACCCTGTTCGGTGACTGCCCGCCCTGGCTCGATCAGGCCCTGGCCTCAAGGCACTACGACCTGCACCTGCTGCTGTCCCCGGACGGCGTGGAGTGGGTCGGCGACGGCATGCGTTGCCAGCCGGGCTTTGCCGAGCGCTGGGCGTTCTTCGAAGAGTGCCGGAGCTGGCTGGTCGAGACCGGGCAACGGTTTGAAGTGATCGACGGCAGTTGGAGCTACCGCAAGGACCGGGCGTTTGCAGCGGTGCAGCAGTTGCTGGAGACTGCGCAAAGCTGAGTCGAATGGCGTGCATTCGACTGGTTTCTTATCACCCGCCTGTCATTCGCGAATGACTTCGCTCTCACAAGACAACAGGCCGGGTTCAACGAATCTGGTGTTTGTGCAATAACCGGTAAAACGTTGGCCGGGATATGCCCAGCACCTTGGCCGCCACGCTGAGGTTGTCGCTGTGGCGGGTCAGCACGTCGCACAGGGCCTGGCGTTCGGCCCGTGATTTGTACTCGTCCAGAGTGCCCATGCTGGAGCTGATTTCTTCCTCGCCCAGCAACCCCAGGTCAAAGGCTTCGATCTGTCTGCCTTCGGCCAGTACCAGGCCACGGCGCACCCGGTTTTCCAGTTCGCGCACGTTGCCGGGCCAGTCGTGCTTGCCCATGGCCACCAGCGCGTCCTGGCTGAAATTGCGCGGCCTGCGCCCGGTTTCCTGGCTGTAGAAATGGGCGAAATGATTGGCCAGCAACGCCAGGTCACCATGGCGCTCCCGCAGCGGTGCCGTCCCGACTTGCAGCACGTTGAGGCGGTAGTACAGGTCTTCGCGAAAGCGCTTCTTGCGAATGGCGGCTTCGAGATCCACATGGGTGGCGGCCAGAATCCGCACGTCCACGGCGACCCGCTCCCCGGCTATTTCGATGTGCCGGTCCTGAAGAAAGCGCAGCAGATTGGCCTGCACGTCCAGCGGCAGATCGCCAATCTCATCCAGGAACAGCGTGCCGCCATGGGCCGCTTCAATTCGCCCCGGCCTGCGCTGGCCGTCTTCGTCCTGGCCGAACAACTCCACCTGCAATTGCTGCTCGCCGGTGACGCTGCAATTGATCGACACGAACGGCTGATTGCGCCGCTGGGACTGCATGTGCAGGGTACGCGCTACCAGCTCCTTGCCGGTGCCGGGTTCGCCACGGATCAGCACCGGTGACTCGGTAGGCGCAAGCTTGGTCAGCAGGCGCCGCAGTTCGCGGATCGGGCGGCTCTCCCCGAGCATTTCATGCTCCGGCCCACTGCCGTAATTGGCGCCCTGGGCACGCAGCCGTGCCATGCCATAGGCGCGACCCAGAGTGACCTGCACCCGAGCGACGTCGAACGGCAAGGTGTGGAAATCAAAAAACCACTCGCAGACGAAATCTCCGATCAACTCTCGGCGCAGGTCGTCGGCAGTCAGCACCGCGATCCATTCAGTGTTGCTGCGGGTGATCAATTCCTTGATCAACTGCGGCTGCTCGAAATGCTGCGGCATCAGGCGAATCAGGCCCACGTCACACGGATGGGAGGCAGCCGACTCCAGCGCGCAGCTGTCCACTTCCCATCCGGCTATGCGCAGGCCGGGAATCAGGCGCAGACATTCATCACAGGGTTCGACAATTAACAGGCGGCGGATTGATGCCATCTCATGCATATCAAGTTCCTTGGCGCCACGATTCGAATAATATTCCGTAGCAAAAACATTTTTAGAAACAGTGTCTTGGCAGCCTTGAAATGTACATTAGCAATGTTTTTGACGCGCGCTTGGACCGTTTGAATCTAAGGCTCAGATCGAAAGGTGCTTAGAAAGATCAAAAAGGCATTAAAAAGGTAATCAAACTACTGGATCAGTATTGAAACACCCGTCCACAGGCAGAAACGCCGGCTGTAAACGGCACGGATCGCAAAAAAACGTAGATAAATTGAAAAATATCGAAATATCTTGTGACTCAACACCGGGGGCCGGTCATCAGTACAAGTAGCTGAACCAATGACTCTGCCGACTGGGAAGCCCGCCATCGGTGATTGAATGTTACGGGCACTTGAGGACTTTCCATGAACGCCCCTTTGCGCTTTAACGATGCTTTGCTGATCGCCGGTCACGCCTTCGAACCCTTCCAGTGCGTGGCCTGGTCCGCACAGGATGGCAATGGCGAGCTGAGCCTGACGGTCGTCGATCGCACCAGCACCCGCATTGGCCGCAAACAGATTCCAAGCAGCACCTATCGCGATCCACAGCAACTGGCCCAGGCACTGGAACAGGCCCGCGCCGAGATCAGCGGTGAAGGTTACCGTCTGGAGCCGTGGACCATGCCAGCCTGACAAGCGGCAGCGCCCCCAAGATCGCCCCGCCGGCAAGCCGTGCTGCTACGGGGGCGAGGTGAAGCGCAAATGGCGTGAACACCCAGCGCCCCGACGCCGGCAAGCCGGACTTCTACGGGACTTCGGTGAATGCGTATCCCGAGCACACCACATCCCCGTAGCAGCCGGGCTTGCCCGCGGGAGCGATCTTGGGGGCCCCGACGCCGGCGAGCCGGACTGCTACGGAAAAGGGGGTGTATGCAAAATTGGCGTACGCAGGAAACCTCGTAGCAGCCGGGCTT
>Ga0207655_1002112_pt1 | contig 16623 bp, 14 predicted proteins | sample KBSM44metaG_FD_184398 | JGI IMG/M metagenome (GOLD analysis project Ga0207655, IMG submission 184398) | Miscanthus rhizosphere microbial communities from Kellogg Biological Station, Michigan, USA - KBS M4-4 metaG (SPAdes) (version 2) | ecosystem: Host-associated > Plants > Roots > Rhizosphere >...
TGCAGCTGCTGGCGCGCATCAGCAAGAGCAGCGAGCAAAGCATTGCCGAGCTGGCCGGCGAGGAAGCCGACATTCAATTCGCCGAGGAAGAAGAAGCGCCCTCCACCGTGGCCGATGCCGGCGCCAACGATGTGGAAGACGCGCCGGTGGTGCGCTTCCTCAACAAGATGCTGATGGACGCGGTCAACATGGGCGCCTCCGACTTGCACTTCGAGCCGTTCGAAAAGTTTTACCGCATCCGCTTCCGCGTCGACGGCGTGCTCATCGAGCATGCCCAGCCGCCGATCTCGATCAAGGAAAAGCTGGTCTCGCGCATCAAGGTGCTGGCCAAGCTCGACATCTCGGAAAAGCGCGTGCCGCAGGATGGCCGTATGCGCCTGATCGTGTCGCCGACCAAGACCATCGACCTGCGTATCTCCACCCTGCCCACCCTGTTCGGCGAAAAGACCGTGATGCGTATCCTCGACGCCACCCAGGCGCAGATGGGCATCGACTCGCTCGGCTACGATCCCGACCAGAAGGAATTGCTGCTGGACGCCATCCAGCGCCCCTACGGCATGGTGCTGGTGACCGGCCCGACCGGCTCCGGCAAGACCGTGTCGCTGTACACCTGCCTCAACATCCTGAATAAGCCCGGCATCAATATCTCCACCGCCGAAGACCCGGCCGAGATCAACCTGCCCGGCGTCAACCAGGTCAACGTCAATGACCGCGCCGGCCTGACCTTCCCGGTGGCGCTGAAATCCTTCCTGCGGCAAGACCCGGACATCATCATGGTCGGCGAGATCCGCGACCTGGAAACCGCCGACATTGCGATCAAGGCCGCGCAGACCGGCCACATGGTGTTCTCCACCTTGCACACCAACGACGCCCCGTCCACGCTGACGCGCCTGATGAACATGGGGGTGGCGCCGTTCAACATCGCCTCGTCGGTGATCCTGATTACCGCCCAGCGCCTGGCGCGCCGCCTGTGCAGCTGCAAGCAGCCGGTCGATATCGCGCCGGACCTGCTGCTCAAGGCCGGCTTCAGGCCGGAAGAGCTGGACGGCACATGGAAACCCTACGGCCCGGTCGGCTGCGAGCGCTGCAACGGCGGCGGCTACAAGGGCCGGGTCGGCATCTACCAGATCATGCCGATCACGCCCGCGATCGAGACCCTGATCCTGGCTCACGGCAACGCGATGCAGATCGCCGCCCAATCCGAGGCGGAAGGCGTGAAGTCGCTGCGCCAGTCCGGGCTGGTGAAGGTCAAGGCCGGCCTGACCAGCCTCGAAGAAGTGCTCGGCTGCACCAACGAATAGGAAAGCGATCATGGCGACATCGGGCGGCAATCAGATCAAGGAGTCGGTCTTCGCGTGGGAAGGCAAGGACAAGACCGGCAAGACCGTGCGCGGCGAGCTGCGCGCCGGCGGCGAGGCGGTGGTCAACGTCACCTTGCGCCGCCAGGGCATCATGGTCACCAAGGTCAAGAAGAAGGCCTACCGCTCGGGCAAGAAAGTCTCGGACAAGGACATCACCCTGTTCACCCGCCAGCTCGCCACCATGATGAAGGCCGGCGTGCCGCTGCTGCAGTCGTTCGACATTGTCGGCAAGGGCCACGCCAATCCGTCGGTGTCCAAGCTGGTGATGGATTTGCGCGCCGATATCGAGACCGGCACCAGCCTCAACCAGGCGTTCCGCAAATTCCCGCTGTACTTCGATCCGCTGTTCTGCAACCTGGTGGGCGCCGGCGAACAGGCCGGTATCCTGGAAGACCTGCTGACCCGGCTGGCCATCTACAAGGAAAAGACGCTGGCCATGAAGGCCAAGATCAAGTCGGCGCTGATGTACCCGGTGTCGATCCTGGCGGTGGCCTTCATCGTCACGGCGGTGATCATGATCTGGGTGGTGCCGGCCTTCAAGGAAGTGTTCACCAGCTTTGGCGCCAACCTGCCGGCGCCGACCCTGTTCGTGATGGCGCTGTCGGAATTCTTCGTCAAGTGGTGGTGGATGATTTTCGGCAGCCTGTTCGCCGCGATTTACTTCTTCTTCCGCGCCTGGCAACGCTCGCTGCAAGTGCAGCGCTTCATGGACAAGCTGCTGCTCAAGCTGCCCGTGTTCGGCGAGGTGATCCGCAAAGCCACGGTGGCGCGCTGGACCCGCACCCTGTCCACCATGTTTGCCGCCGGCGTGCCGCTGGTGGAGTCGCTCGATTCGGTGGGCGGCGCAGCCGGCAACGCGGTCTACCTCGACGCCACGCGCAGGATCCAGACCGAAGTGAGCACCGGCACCAGCCTGACGGTGGCCATGCAGAATGCCGAGGTGTTCCCCAACATGGTCACGCAGATGGTCTCGATCGGCGAGGAATCCGGCTCGCTGGATGCCATGCTGGGCAAGGTGGCCGACTTCTACGAGGAAGAAGTGGACGAAGCCGTCGCTTCGCTGTCGAGCCTGATGGAGCCTGCCATCATGGTCATCCTCGGCGTGCTGATCGGCGGCCTGGTGGTGGCCATGTACCTGCCGATCTTCAAGCTCGGTTCGGTGGTCTGACGGCCAGGCCAGGCTAACCCTGGCTGCCGGTGCGGCCCAGCCACGCGGCCAGCCGGCACTGCCAGCCGGTCTTGCGCGGCGCCTGGTAGCACATCTCGCCTGGCACCTTGAGGATCACTTCCGTGCCCCGCTCTGGCAAGCTGAGCACTTCCAGCGTGCCGTCCATGCGCGCCGCGCGTTCGCGCATGCCGGCCAGGCCGCGCGGCGGCTGCAGCATGCCCTTGCCGTCGTCACGTACGTAGACCAGGAAAAATTCGCAGCCATACACCAGCTCCAGCTCGATGTTGCCCGCCTGCGCATGCTGGAAGGCGTTGTACAGCGCTTCGCGCGCGATGGCGTAGATTTCCTCGCCGCGGTCGCCATCGATGAACGCCCGCTCGCCGCAGACCACCATGCGGAACGGGATGTTGAAGTTGTCCTGCAAGGACTGGCCGATGGCCGCCAGCGCCTGGCTCAGGTTGTCGCCGTACACCACCGGCATGCGCAGCGCCAGGATTTGATGGCGGCCCTCGGCCAGCACATCATCAGCCTGGTCGAGGATGTGCTCGATGGTGGCGCGTTCGGCGCTGTCGGCGGCCAGCCGGTGGCTGACGCCCTGGAAGCGCAGGATCAGGCCCTGCATGCTTTGCAGCAGGGTGTCGTGCAGGCCGGTGGCCACGCGCTCGCGTTCGGCCAGCAGGCGCAGGCGCGCCTCGTAGCCGCGCCGCACGCGGCGCAGGCAAATCGCGAAGGCGGCCGCAAAAGCAAAGCACGCCAGCACGAGCCCGAGCAGCAAAAATAACGGTGTCTGGGAAAACGACGGCAAGATAGCTCCGGGCGGAAAAACAGAACTGCCACCTTGCCATTGTTCCAATCTGTTGCCCATCTCCCCGAGGGGATAAGGGTGTCCGGAAAAAGCATCCGCAATGTTGCTGTAATGCTTTAAACTGAGCCCGTGATTATTAACGTATATTGACGACCATGGCGGAATCCACCCTGTTGTTCGCCCCTGCCGGCATGCTGGCCATCAGCCTGATTGCCGGCCTGTTCGGCCTGCTGTTCGGCAGCTTCCTGAACGTGGTGATCCACCGCCTGCCGATCATGATGCAGCGCGAAGTGGACAACTACGTGGCCGCGGACAGCGGCAAGCCGCTGCCGCACACCACGCGCTACAACCTGGTAGTGCCGCGCTCGGCCTGCCCGCACTGCCAGCACCAGATCACGGCGGCGGAAAACATCCCGGTGGTGAGCTGGCTGGTCCTGCGCGGCAAGTGCAGCAACTGCAAGGCGCCGATCTCGGCACGCTACCCGGCGGTGGAACTGCTGACCGGTGCGCTGTCGGCACTGGTGGTGTGGAAGCTGGGCAGCGGCTGGGCAGGACTGTCGGCGCTGTTCTTCCTGTATTCGCTGATCGCCATGACCTTCATCGACTTCGACAGCCAGCAATTGCCGGATGAGCTGACCTACCCGCTGCTGTGGGCCGGCCTGCTGATGAACGTGAATGGCACCTTCGTGCCGCTGCAAGACGCGGTGATCGGCGCCGCTGCCGGCTACCTGGTGCTGTGGTCGATCTACTGGCTGTACAAGCTGGCCACCAAAAAGGAAGGCATGGGCTACGGCGACTTCAAGCTGCTGGCCGCGCTCGGCGCGTGGATGGGCTGGGCGATGCTGCCGACCATCATCCTGCTGTCGTCGGTAGTGGGCGCGGTGGTAGGCATCTGCCTGATCGTGTTTGCCAAGCACGGCCGCGACACACCGATCCCGTTCGGCCCCTACCTGGCGGCGGCCGGCCTGATCGCCCTGCTGTACGGCGGCCCGCTGTTGACCTTTACCATGAACGTCGTCCATCCATGAGCCAGCCACCGTTTGCCATCGGCCTGACCGGCGGCATCGGCAGCGGCAAGAGCACCGTGGCCGACATGTTTGCGGCGCGCGGCGCCACCATCGTTGACACCGACCTGATCGCCCACAGCATGACCGCGCCCAACGGCCCGGCCATGCCCGCCATCGTCGCCGAATTCGGCCCCGAATTTGCCGACGCCAGCGGCGCCATGGACCGTGCCCGCATGCGCCAGCTGGTGTTCAGCGATGCCGGCGCCAAGGCACGGCTGGAAGCCATCCTGCATCCGCGCATCCGCGACGCCGCGTTGGCAGCAGGGGCTGCCGCAACCGGTGCGTATGTGATTTACGCGGTGCCGCTGCTGATCGAATCCGGCACATGGCGTGCACGGGTCGCGCGCCTGTTGGCGGTAGACTGTCCGGAAGAAGTGCAGATCGCCCGCGTGATGGCGCGCAACGGCCTGCCGGAAGCGCAGGTGCGCGCCATCATGGCGGCGCAGGTGAGCCGCGCCGAGCGGCTGGCGGCGGCGGATGATGTTATTGTCAATAATGCAGGAATCGACATTTTGGAAGCGCAAGTGGACCGTTTGCACGCCTTCTATCTGCAAATTCGCTGGTAATTTGGCGTAGAAAGGCAATAATGCCTTCGCAACGTTTGTAATTTTGCTTGGCTTGCTTCAAAATCACGAGAATTCTTTGCAGGTCCATCTATAGAGGGATGTTATTTTGATCGTCTACGAATATCCTTTCAACGAGCGCATACGCACGTTGCTGCGCCTGGAGGATTTGTACGAGAAATTCAAGTTCTTTGTGCATCAAGAACATCCCATGCAACACCACGTTGCGCTGGCGACTATTTTCGACATGCTCGAAGTGGCCGGACGCGCGGACCTGAAATCGGACCTGCTGCAAGAACTGGAGCGCCAGCGCCAAACGCTGCTGGGCTACCGCATGAATCCCAATGTGCAAGCTGAAACGCTGGACGCCATCCTCAACGAGCTCGATGGCGTGAGCAGCGCGCTGGTCGCCGCGCAAGGCAAGACCGGCCAGAACGTGCGCGACAATGAATGGCTGATGAGCATCCGCGGCCGCACCATCATCCCTGGCGGCGCGTGCGAGTTTGATTTGCCGTCCTACTACGCCTGGCAGCAGCGCCCGGCCGAGCAGCGCTTCAACGATATCGCCAACTGGTTTGCGCCGCTGGCGCCGCTGTTCGATGCGCTGGGACTGGTGCTGCGCCTGCTGCGCGATTCGGGCGGCCCGGTCAAGATGATCGCCGTGGCCGGCAGCTACCAGCAGATGTTGCAGGGGAAGGTGTACCAGATGCTGCGTTTGACGCTGGATGAATCGCAGGGTGCGATCCCGGAAATTTCGGCCAACAAGTACATGCTGTGGGTGCGCTTCACCTCACAGGGCGGCGACCTGAAACCCAAGCCGCTGGAAGATGATGTACCATTCGAGCTTACCCTTTGTAACTTCTAACGTAAGCTCATGACCACTGTAGTTGAATGCCCGACCTGCTCCGCCAAAGTGGAGTGGAAGCCGGAAAACAAATTCCGCCCGTTCTGCTCGGAACGCTGCAAGAAAATCGATTTAGGCGCGTGGGCCGAAGAGAAATACGCCATCCCCGCCGCACCGCCTAAAGATCCTCACGAAGAAGAGTAACTCAGTTGTAGCGAACCTGCTCCAGCCACTCCAGCAATGGAATTGTCGCTGGCAGCAGCGGCTCCACGCCTACCGTTCCCTGCCACGCGAACGCCTGCCCTTCCAGGCTTTGCGGCTCGCCTGACCAGTCGCGGCTGATGAAAAAGTGCAGCCGCACATGCGCGTGCGGATACACGTATTCAACGCCGCACCACTCTTCCGCCGAGTGAATCGTCAGGCCCAGTTCTTCCACGAACTCACGCTTCAAGGCTTCTAAAATAGTCTCGCCCGGATCGACTTTACCGCCGGGGAATTCCCAGTAGCCTTCATACGGCTTGCCGGCCGGGCGCTGGCCCAGCAGCAGGTCGCCGTTCGGTTTGATCAAGACGCCGACCGCGACATCAACAGGCTTGCTGCTCATGCCAGCTTCCCCGCGTAATCCTTGGCGAACTGCCACGCCACGCGCCCCGAGCGCGAGCCGCGCTGCAAGGCCCAGCGCAAGGCGTCGCCGCGCGCATCGGCAATCTGCTGCTCGCTGCAACCCAGCGACGCCAGCCAGTGGCCGACAATCGTCAGGTAGTCGTCCTGCTTGAACGGATAGAACGTCAGCCACAGGCCGAAGCGCTCGGACAGCGAAATCTTTTCTTCCACCGTCTCGCCCGGATGCAGGTCGCCATCCTCGTCATGCTTGTAGCTCATGTTGTCGGACATGCGCTCCGGCAGCAGATGGCGGCGGTTGGAGGTCGCGTAAATCAGCACATTGTCCGACTGCGCCGAGATGCTGCCATCCAGCGCCACCTTCAGTGCCTTGTAGCCGCTCTCGCCCTCTTCAAACGACAGGTCGTCGCAGAAGATGATGAAGCGCTCCGGCCTGCCCGCCACCAGATCGACGATATCAGGCAGTTCGGCCAGATCGGCCTTGTCCACCTCGATCAAACGCAGGCCATCCTTGGCGAACTGGTTCAAACAAGCCTTAATCAGCGAGGACTTGCCGGTGCCGCGCGCGCCGGTCAGCAGCACGTTGTTGGCCGGCTTGCCGGACACGAACTGGCGCGTGTTCTGCTCGATCTGCTGCTTCTGCGGGCCGACGTGTTGCAAGTCGTCCAGCGCGATGTTGGACACATGCGCCACCGCCTGAAGATAGCTCGGACCGTTGGAGCGTTTGCGCCAGCGGAAAGCGTGGCCGCTGTTCCAGTCGGTCTGCGGCGCGGCCGGCGGCAGGATGGCTTCCACGCGCGCCAGCAGCGCCTCGGCGCGCGCCAGGAATTGTTCGAGGGCGTCCGCCATCTTACGAGCGGTAGTCGGCGTTGATGGAGACGTAATCGTGCGACAGGTCGCAGGTGTACACCGTGGCCGATGCCGCGCCGCGCGCCAGCTTGACGCGCACCGTGATCTCGCTCTTCTGCATCACGCGCTGGCCGTCTTCTTCCTTGTAGTCCGGGTTACGGCCGCCGTTCTTGGCCACCCACACGTCGTCCAGGTACAGGTTCAGCTTGGACACATCGAGGTCGTCCACGCCGGCGTAGCCGATCGCAGCCAGGATGCGGCCCAGGTTAGGATCGGAAGCGAAGAAGGCAGTTTTCACCAGCGGCGAGTGGCCGATCGAGTAAGCGATCTTGCGGCACTCTTCGACGCTGCCGCCCTCTTCCACGATGATGCTCATGAATTTGGTCGCGCCTTCGCCGTCGCGCACGATGGCCTGCGCCAGGAACAGCGACAGTTCGGTGACGGCGTCGCGCAGCTGTGCGTATTCCGGCTGGTCGAGCGAAGTCACTTCCAGCGAGCCGGCGCCGGTGGCGATCAGCATGAAGGAATCGTTGGTCGAGGTATCGCCGTCGATGGTGATGCAGTTGAACGAGTGGTTGGCCGCGTGTTTGACCAGCTCATCGAGCACCGGCTGCGCCACCTTGGCGTCGAGCGCCAGATAACCCAGCATGGTCGCCATGTTCGGCTTGATCATGCCGGCGCCTTTCGAAATGCCGGTCATGGTCACGCTGTGGCCGCCGATGGTGACGGTGCGCGAGCCGGCTTTCGGCTGGGTGTCGGTGGTCATGATGGCTTCGGCCGCGTTGTACCAATTGTCGGCCTTCAGGCCGGCCACGGCTTGCGGCAGGCCGGCGATCACTTTGGCGGCCGGCAGCGGTTCGAGGATCACGCCAGTCGAAAACGGCAGGATCTGCGACGCGTCCACACCCAGCTGCGCCGCCAGCGCGACGCAGGTTTCATTCGCCAGCGACAGGCCCAGCTCGCCGGTGCCGGCGTTGGCGTTGCCGGTGTTGACCAGCAGCGCGGCAATCGGCTTGCCGCTGGTTTTGGCGGCCGCCAGATGGGCCTTGGCGATCTGCACCGGCGCGGCGCAGAAGCGGTTCAGCGTGAACACGCCGGCCACGGTGGCGGTCGGCGCCAGCTTCATGACCAGCACATCCTTGCGGTTCGGCTTCTTGATGCCGGCTTCGGCAAAACCGATCTCAACGCCGGCGACCGGCTTCAGTTCGGAGGCAATGGGCAGGGGGGAATTGACGGCCATATTCGTGTTCTCGTGGGTGAAAAGTGGGAGCCGCTATTGTAATGCCTCGCGACCACGATTGCGGTTTTGCATAAAAACTACAGAAATTAGTACAGTCGTTCGGTTTAACGTTTTTCCATTTGGTGCCGTAGGGAAATATGGTTAAGGTGTGAAGCGAATGCCCCATCCCCGCATTGCCACGAGACGCACCTGACGGCACAACCGTCAATACCAACAATAACCCCCATTGGACTGAACACATGAAAAAGCACTTGTTAGCAGCAGCAGTACTGGCCGCCACCGCCGCCCTGTCGGCGCAGGCTGGCGTCCTGGACGACGGCAACCTGAGCATCAGCGGCTTCGGCACCGTCGGCGTCGCCCAGAGCAATACCGATGACGTCAAATTCGCGCGCTACAACCAGGCCGACGGCGTCGGCAACAGCGCCCGCATCGGCCTCGATACCAACCTCGGCCTGCAAGCCACCTACAAGATCAACGACTGGCTGTCCGGCACCGCGCAGGTGCTGACCCGCAAGGCCACCGAACACAGCTTCACCACCGACCTGACCTGGGCCTTCCTCAAAGCCCGCATCAACGATGAAGTGTCGGTGCGTGTCGGCCGCGTGGTGGTGCCGACCTTCCTGATTTCCGACTACCAGAACGTCGGCTACGCCAACACCATGATGCGTCCGCCGATCGAGATGTACGGCCAGGCCCCGATTGAAAACTCGGACGGCGCCGACATCAACTACCAGCACGCCTTCGGCGACCTGAACTTCACGGCCCAGGCCTTCGCCGGCGTCAGCCGCGGCAAGCTGTTCGTCTCGACCGGCGCCGGTTCGACCGCCACCTACCGCGCCCCGGCGCGCGGCATCAGCCTGGCCGGCGAATACGGTCCGTTCCTGCTGCGCGTGGCCCACGCCCGCGCCGACATGGAGATCAACGACATCCAGCCGATCAACGCCCTGACCAATACCCTGACCAGCGTCGGCTTTGGCCAGCTGGCCTCGGACATCACCTTCAGCACCGGCAAGAAGATCGCCTTCACCTCGATCGGCGGCACCATGGACTGGAACAACGTGGTCGGCCAGGCCGAGTACGCCCAGCGCCGCGCCAAGGACAAGGTCTACCTGCCGGACACCAACGCCTGGTACGCCATGCTCGGCTACCGCTTCGGCAAAGTGCTGCCGTACTATGCGCACGCTTCGGCCAAGGGCGCGGGCAGCTCGATCACCGCGCCAGCTGCACTGGCCAAGATCCCGGCCCTGAACGCCGGCGTCGCCAACCTGCTGACCTCCGCCGAGCAGACCACCGACATCGTCGGCGTGCGCTGGGACTTCGCCAAGCAACTGGCGCTGAAAGTGCAAGTGGACCGCGTCAAGCCGGGCGCCAAGTCGGGCCTGCTGATCAACGTGCCGGCTGCCGGCTACACCAAGGACGTCACCGTGGTAGCGGCCGGCGTGGACTTCGTATTCTGATCGGGAGACTATAAAAATGAAAAAAATCGCAAGCGCTCTCCTGCTGTCGGCCATCGCTGCAGCAGCCGTGCCGGCATCGGCCGCGGAAATCGTGGTCATCGTCAGCAAGCAGAATCCGGCCACCCGCATGTTCTCGGAACAGGCGTCGCAATTCTTCCTTGGGAAATCCAACCTGTTCACGCCGGTCGACCAGGCCGATGGCTCGGCCATCCGCAACGAGTTCTACCACAAGGTGGCGGACAAGGATGCGGCGCAGGTGAAAGCCCTGTGGTCCAAGCTGGTATTTACCGGCAAGGCCACGCCGCCGAAGGAATATCCGAATAGTGCCGAGGTCAAGAAAGCAGTTGCTGCTGATCCGAAAGCAATCGGGTATATTGATAAATCGGCAGTTGACGATACTGTAAAAGTGATCCTGACCCTGCCTTAATCCCAGGGCGTCCGCGTTCGCTCCTGGTGTCACCTAACTGGGAGTGAACGTTTTGAGTCTTTCGCTACGCGCGCGGTTCCTGATGCTGAGTGCCGTGATCCAGGCACTGGTGGTCGGCGTCCTGATCTGGAACAGCCTGCGCCTGATGAACCACGCGGTCAATACCAACGCCGAACGGGTGGCACAGGAATACGCGGTCACGCTCAACCTCTCCCTCAGCGCCTACGCCGTCAGCGGCCGCCTGCCCGAGCTGAACAGCTACCTCACTGAAATGCTGTCCGACCCGGACGACAGCTTCCTGCGCTACCTCACCATCCTCGACGAACACGAGCAGCCCATCATCGCGGTCGGCAAGCGCGACATGCCGCTGCCGGCCATCCTCAAGCAAGGCGGCGGCACCGGCCACCGGGGCGTGCGCACCATCATCAGCGGCGCGATCCTGCATGCGCGCTCGCCGCTGCTGCTGGCCGACAACCGCATCGGCAGCATCAACTTCGGCCTCACCACCAAGGACCTCAAGCAGGCGCGCGACGAAGTGATGCTGCAGGGCGTGCTGATTTCGCTGATCGGCTTTGCGGTGGGCGTGTTCATGTTCTACATCTTCACCCAAGGCATCGGCCGGCGGCTGGAAGCGCTGACCGGCGATTCGGAACAAATCGCGCGTGGCGACTTCAGCAAGGCGCTGCCGGTGCAGGGCGACGATGAAATCGCCGTGTTCACGCGCGCACTCAACACCATGGGTGCCACGCTGCGCGACCGCATCGCCCAGCTGGAGCAATCGCAACTGCGGCTGTCGGAATCGGAGGCGCGTTTTAAAACCCTGTTCGACATGGCGCCGCTGCCGCTGACCGTGTCCGACCGCGACGGCCGCATCATGGCCGCCAACCGCGCGCTGATCCACACCTTCGGTCCGGCCGCCACCGAGCTGGTCGGCAAGCGCAGCGACGAGGTAGCGTTCTGGGCCAGCCCGCTGGAGCGCGAGCGCATCTGGAATATCTACCGCGCCGATGGCGCCGTGCAAGGCGCGATTGCCGGCGTGCTGCTGCCGGACGGCAGCGTGGGCAGCGTGGCGATCTGGTCGTCCTCGCTCACGCTGGATGGCAACCCGGCCATCATCTGGGCGCTGCTGGACCTGACCGAAGAACTGAACGCCAAGCGCGAACTGAAAGACCTCAACGTCTCGCTGGAAACGCGCGTGCGCGAACGCTCGGCCGCGTTGGAGCGCGCCAACGCCGAGCTCAGCGCGGCACTGGCGACGTTGCAGCACACCCAGGAAGAACTGCTGGCGTCGGAGAAAATGGCGTCGCTGGGATCGTTGGTGGCCGGCATTGCGCATGAGTTGAACACGCCGATCGGCAACAGCCTGCTCGCCTCCACCGCGCTGGGCGACCGCGTGCAGGAATTCGACGCCCACGTTGCTGCCGGCGCCCTGCGTCGCTCCGAACTGACTGCGCACCTGGAAGAAGTGCGCATGGCCAGCGAACTGATTTCAGGCTCGCTGCACAAGGCAGCCGAGCTGATTTCCTCATTCAAGCAAATCGCGGTCGACCAGACCAACGACCAGCGGCGTTCGTTCGATTTGCTGGCGGCGGTGCAGGACACCATCGCCACCTACATGCCGCGCCTGCGCCGGGTGCAGTGCGAAGTGGTGCTGCAAATTCCCGAGGCGATGGTGTTCGACTCCTATCCGGGCGGCCTGTACCAGATCCTGAACAACCTGATCAACAACGCCATCACCCATGCGTTTGAACACCGCCACGGCGGCACCATCACCGTGCGCGCGGAAGCGGTGGACGACGACATCATCGAACTGATGTTCAGCGACGACGGCTGCGGCATGCCCGAGGACGTACTCAAGCGCGTGTTCGATCCGTTCTACACCACCAAGATGGGCCAGGGCGGCACTGGCCTCGGCATGAACATCGTCTACAACATCGTGACCGGCATTCTGGGCGGGCGCATCAGCATCGATTCCGCACCCGGCATCGGCACCGCAGTGCGCATGCTGCTGCCGCGCGTGGCGCCACAACGTACATAAAAACGCACATAAAAAAACGGAGCCCGAAGGCTCCGTTCTTGTTTTAGGCCAGCTTGCCGTGGCAGGCTTTGTACTTCTTGCCGCTGCCGCATGGGCATGGATCATTGCGGCCGACTTTCAGGCCCAGCTCCATCAGCTGTTCGCCCGTCAGGCCTTGCAGCTCCGGCGGCAGGCCGGTGAATTGCGGCGGCGCCAGCAGGTCTTCCGGTGCGGCGTTCGGGTTGAAGTCGGCGTGCTGATAGCTGACATTCTCCAGGTGCGACTGCTGCATCGCGGCTTCCGCTGCGTCGATCTCTTCGCGCGACTGGATGCGCACGGTCATGATCAGTTTGACGACTTCGTTCTTGATCATGTCCAGCATCTGGCCGAACAGTTCGAACGCTTCGCGCTTGTATTCCTGCTTCGGATTCTTCTGTGCGTAACCGCGCAGGTGGATACCCTGACGCAAGTGGTCCAGTGCCGCCAGGTGTTCGCGCCAGTGCGAGTCCACCGATTGCAGCATGACGTTGCGCTCGAAGCCGCCGAACGATTCCTTGCCGACGATATCCACTTTCGACTGGTACAGCGCATCGGCCGCAGCCAGCACGGCGTTCAGGATGTCTTCGTCGTTCAGGTTCGGATCTTTTTCCAGCATGGCGCGCAGCGGCACGTCGATTTGCCAGTCCGCTGCCAGCACCGCTTCCAGGCCCTTGATGTTCCACTGCTCTTCCACCGATTCTTCCGGCACGTATTCGCGTACCAGGTCGGTGAAGGCGCCGTGGCGCAGCGACTGGATCAGTTCCGAAATATCGGTCGCTTCCAGCAGCTCGTTACGCTGCTGGTAGATGACCTTGCGCTGGTCGTTGGAGACGTCGTCGTATTCCAGCAGCTGCTTACGGATATCGAAGTTGCGCGCCTCAACCTTGCGCTGCGCCGATTCGATCGAGCGCGAAACGATGCCCGCTTCAATTGGTTCGCCTTCCGGCATTTTCAGACGGTCCATCACGGCGCGCACGCGGTCGCCGGCGAAGATGCGCAGCAGCGGATCGTCCAGCGACAGGAAGAAGCGCGACATGCCCGGGTCACCCTGGCGCGCGGCACGGCCACGCAGCTGGTTGTCGACGCGGCGCGATTCGTGGCGCTCGGTGCCGACGATGTGCAGGCCGCCCGCGGCCACCACTTGCTCGTGCAGCGCCTGCCAGCCGTCGCGCAGCGCCTGGGCTTGCTTGGCTTTCTCTTCGTCGCTCAGGTCCGGATTGGCTTCGATGAACTGGATTTGTTTTTCCACGTTACCGCCCAACACGATGTCGGTACCGCGACCGGCCATGTTGGTGGCGATGGTGATGGCTTTCGGCGAACCGGCCTGGGCGATGATTTCTGCTTCGCGGGCGTGCTGTTTTGCATTCAGCACGTTGTGCGGCAGACCGGCCTTGGTCAGGATGCCCGACAGCAGCTCCGAGTTTTCAATCGAGGTGGTACCGACCAGCACTGGTTGGCCGCGGTCGTAGCACTCGCGGATTTCCAGCATCATGGCGTTGTACTTTTCCTGCGCCGATTTGTACACCTGGTCCTGGCGGTCTTTACGCTGCGACGGACGGTTCGGCGGAATCACCACGGTTTCGAGGCCGTAGATTTCCTGGAATTCGTAAGCTTCGGTATCGGCCGTACCGGTCATGCCGGCCAGCTTGGAATACATGCGGAAGTAGTTCTGGAAGGTGATCGAGGCCAGCGTCTGGTTCTCGTTCTGGATCTTCACGCCCTCTTTCGCTTCGACTGCCTGGTGCAGGCCGTCCGACCAGCGGCGGCCCGTCATCAGGCGGCCGGTGAATTCGTCGACGATCACCACTTCATTGTTCTGCACCACGTAGTGCTGGTCCTTGAAGTACAGCGCGTGCGCGCGCAACGCCGCGTACAGGTGGTGCACCAGCGTGATGTTGGCCGAGTCGTACAGCGAGGCGCCTTCCGGCAGCAGGCCCATTTGCGTCAGGATGCGTTCGGCTTTTTCGTGGCCGGCTTCGGTCAGCAGCACCTGGTGGGCTTTCTCGTCCTTGGTGTAGTCGCCCGGGACTTCGACCTTGCCCTTGCCATCCGGGGTTTCTTCGCCAACCTGCAGGGTCAGCAAGCGCGGCACTTCATTGATCTTGTAGTACAGGTCGGTGTGGTTCTCGGCCTGGCCGGAGATGATCAGCGGGGTACGGGCTTCGTCGATCAGAATCGAGTCAACTTCATCGACGATGCCGAAGTTCAGCACGCGCTGCACGCGGTCCTTGGCGTCGAACACCATGTTGTCGCGCAGGTAGTCGAAGCCGAATTCGTTGTTGGTGCCGTAGGTGATGTCCGAAGCGTAGGCCTGCTGCTTGTCGGCGTGGGCCATCTGCGACAGGTTGATGCCGGTAGTCAGACCGAGCCAGCCATACAGCTTGGCCATGGTTTCCGCATCGCGCTGCGCCAGGTAATCATTGACGGTGACGATGTGCACGCCCTTGCCGGACAGTGCGTTCAGGTAGGCCGGCAGGGTGGCGGTCAGGGTTTTACCTTCACCCGTGCCCATTTCTGCGATTTTTCCGTAGTGCAATACCATGCCGCCGATCAGCTGGACGTCGAAGTGGCGCATCTTCATCACGCGCTTGGACGCTTCGCGGCAGACGGCAAAGGCTTCCGGCAGGATCTGGTCCAGCGTCTCGCCATTGGCGATACGTTCCTTGAAGGCCGGCGTCTTCGCTTGCAGTTCAGCGTCCGACAGTGCTTCCATGGCCGGTTCGAGCGCATTGATCTCGCGTACCGTTTTTTGGTATTGCTTGAGCAGGCGCTGGTTGCGGCTGCCGAAAATCTTGGTCAGAAAGGACATGCTTAATAAGGCCGGTTAAAGGTTCGACTACGACAAAAGACGGTGATTTTATCACGCGCCCGAAGCTACATTGGGTTCTTGCCCTGGATAACAATAGCCGAGGCTACCACAATGTCACAAAATCAACCGATTTTAACCGGTGGTGACGATTTTGGGGGCGTGTGATAAGGTTCGCCGCATGCGTTTCAACTCCTCCAACATCTCGCTCAAACGGCCGACCGCCGTTGGGGCTACCGATTTCCTGCGCCGCAACGACCGCATGGCCGCCCTGCTGCCGGCCGTCGAACGCATGGCGCGCCTGCAAAAGGACTGCGCCGACTGCCTGCCGGCCATGTTCAAGCATTGTGAAATTCTGGCCTTCGAGGACGGCCAGCTGCTGCTGTCGCTGCCGACCACCGCACTGGCGGCCAAACTCAAGCAGCAGTTGCCGAAGTTGCAAGATACGCTGGCCCGGCGCGGCTGGCAGGTACACGGCGTCAAGCTCAAGGTGCAGATGGCCAAGCCGGCCGAGATCAAGGAAAAGATGCGGGCGCTGGAATTGCCGCCGGCCGCAGTCGAGGCGTTCGACCAGCTCAGCGCGCAGCTGGAAGCCAGTCCGCAGAACAGCCCGCTGATCGACGCGGTCAAGGCCATGGTGGCCCGGCGCCGCGCCGGCGGTGGCTGAGGTCAGCTCAAGTTAGCGCCCACTCGCGCGCCATCTGGCGCACATAGGATTGCGGTGCGACGTCATTGCTTTCAAACGTCACGATTTCGTAGGCATCCGGGTGTTTGAGCAGTTCCAGCAGCAGCTGGTTGTTCAGCGCATGGCCGGACTTGTGCGCTTCGTAGCTGGCCAGCAGCGGATGGCCAACCAGGTACAGGTCGCCGATGGCGTCCAGGATCTTGTGGCGCACGAACTCGTCCTCATAGCGCAGGCCGTCCGAGTTGAGGATGCGGTACTCGTCCATCACGATCGCGTTTTCCAGCGAGCCGCCGCGCGCCAGGCCGATGCCGCGCAACATTTCCACGTCCTGCATGAAGCCGAAGGTGCGGGCGCGGGCCACGTCGTGCACGTAGGAGACGTCGCCGAAATCGACGTGGGCGCGCTGCTGCGTGCCATCCACCGCCGGGTGGTTGAATTCGATGAAGAAGTCGAGCTTGAAGCCGTCGTGCGGCAGCAGGCGTGCCCACTTTTCCTTGTCGCCCGTGCCTTCGCGGATTTCGACCGGCTTCAGCACGCGGATGAATTTCTTAGCGGCCGGCTGTTCCAGCACCCCCGCCTGCTGCAGCAGGAAGACGAAGGACGAGGCCGAGCCATCCATGATCGGGATTTCTTCGGCGCTGACTTCGATGTACAGATTGTCAATCCCGAGGCCG
>Ga0207655_1002115_pt1 | contig 16614 bp, 14 predicted proteins | sample KBSM44metaG_FD_184398 | JGI IMG/M metagenome (GOLD analysis project Ga0207655, IMG submission 184398) | Miscanthus rhizosphere microbial communities from Kellogg Biological Station, Michigan, USA - KBS M4-4 metaG (SPAdes) (version 2) | ecosystem: Host-associated > Plants > Roots > Rhizosphere >...
TTCAGATGGCACAGGTGCGAAACCCTCGTTATAATCCGGCCACTTACTGAGGGCCTATAGCTCAGTCGGTTAGAGCAGAGGACTCATAATCCTTTGGTCCACGGTTCGAGTCCGTGTGGGCCCACCAGATACGACAAAGCCGCGCAAATGCGCGGCTTTTTCATGCCTATCGATCAGCCGAGCAATTACGCTCTTCAATGCATCGCCTGCCCCAACCAAACCCGTTGAGTGCGGAGGTGCGACAAAGCACGCCATTTGCCGGCGCCTGCTGCTCGCGCGCAAAGCCCATTCAGTCGCATCACTCATCCCGCGCTGGAAAACCCCGCATCTCGACCTGTCGCGGGTTGTAGAAGGTCATGCCAGCCGGAATATCCCGCGTAACCAGCGACATAGCGCCAATCACCACGTCGTCGCCAATATCGATGCGATCGGCAACAATGCAGCTATTGGCGCCCATGCTCACATTGTCGCCAATGCGCAGCGCGTATTCCTCCAGGCCAAGGGTCTTGATGCCGATCGAGCAGTTCTGCCGGATGAAGAAATTGCGCCCGATGCGCACGTGCCGGGTGATCACTACCCCCGGTAGGTGCGCGATGCGCAGGCCGGGCGCGATGTGTGCACCTATATCGATGTCCACGGCGTACTTGAGGTTTAGCCGCTGTTGCATGCGCCGGGCGTGACGCCGTGCCAGGCCACCATGGGCGTCGAGGTACTGGGCCAGGCGGTAGGCAAAGAGAAAACGCAGTTTGTTGTCCTTGCGGGCGCGGCGCAGCACGTTGAACAGCAAACTGATTCGGCGTCCGGGCCTTTTCTTGTTGGAGACTTCCAGTCGCCAGCATTCGAGCAGGTGGTCGAGGTTCACACTGAGGTTCTCGTTGGACTAGCGCTTCATCATGCCGAAGGCAAAGTCATCGGGCCAGCGTGGTCAGCTGTGACGGCCCTTGCCCTCATCGGCATTGGCTGGCTAGGCTAGCGGGCCAACCGCAGAGACTCGCCATGTCGGATTCCCGCTCCATCACGCTGGATGAAATCGATCGCCAGCTGATCGCCCTGTTGCAGATCAACGCCCGCGAAAGCGTCGCCACCCTCGCCCGCCAGCTGGGCATTGCCCGTACCACCGTCAACTCACGCCTGGAGCGGCTGGAGAAGAACAAAGTCATCTCCGGTTATGGCGTGCGCCTGGGCCAGAGTGTGATAGGCGGCGGGCTGCAGGCGTACGTGGGGATCAAAGTACAGCCGCGTTCCGGCAAGGAAGTTGTGCGGCGCCTGAGTGCCATGGGGCAGGTGCAGCAGCTGTGTGCGGTAAGCGGAGAATTCGACTACGTGGCCTGGCTGCGTACGGACTCGCCCGAACAGCTTGACCAGTTGCTTGACCAGATCGGCAGTGTCGACGGCGTGGAGAAGACCACCACGTCGATCATTCTCAGTAGCAAGGTAGATCGCGGGCAGCCGCTCTGAATTCTAAGTCGTCGTAATGCATATGACGCATGTTATTCCGACGAAACAAACTACATTAAGACACCACTCTGCGCCTTAATTACGAAAACCCCACGCCCTAAAATGACCCCCAGGCATCTCCTATACTCAGGCTCCGCTCCCCGCGCAGCCTCTCTGGCAAGGTCACTTCATGAACAAGAAAAACCGCCACCCCGCCGACGGCAAGAAGCCGATCACCATCTTCGGCCCGGACTTCCCGTTCGCCTTCGACGACTGGTTGGAGCACCCCGCGGGCCTGGGCAGCATTCCGGCTGATCGCCAGGGTGAAGAAGTAGCCATCATAGGTGCCGGTATCGCCGGCCTGGTGGCGGCCTACGAGTTGATGAAGCTGGGCCTCAAACCGGTGGTGTACGAGGCTTCCAAGCTGGGTGGCCGGCTGCGCTCGCAAGCCTTCAACGGCACCGATGGGATCATCGCCGAGTTGGGTGGCATGCGCTTCCCGGTGTCGTCCACGGCCTTCTATCACTACGTGGACAAGCTGGGCCTGGAAACCAAGCCTTTTCCCAACCCGCTGACTCCGGCCTCGGGTAGCACGGTGATCGACCTGGAAGGCCAGACCTACTACGCCGAAAAAACCAGCGACCTGCCCAAGCTGTTTCATGAAGTGGCCGATGCCTGGGCTGATGCGCTGGAAAGCGGCGCCCAGTTCGCCGAAATCCAGCAAGCCATCCGCGACCGCGACGTACCGCGCCTGAAGGCACTGTGGAACAAGCTGGTGCCGCTGTGGGATGACCGCACCTTCTACGACTTCGTCGCCACCTCGCGCTCTTTCGCCAAGCTGAGCTTCCAGCACCGCGAAGTGTTCGGCCAGGTCGGTTTCGGCACTGGCGGTTGGGATTCGGACTTCCCCAACTCGATGCTGGAAATCTTCCGCGTGGTGATGACCAACTGCGACGACCACCAGCACCTGGTGGTTGGCGGGGTGGAACAAGTGCCGCAAGGCATCTGGCGTCATGTACCGGAGCGCTGCGTGCATTGGCCGCAGGGCACCAGCCTGAGCGCGCTGCACGGCGGCGCGCCGCGTACCGGGGTCAAGCGCATCGCCCGCGCTGCCGATGGCCGCCTGGCGGTCACCGACAACTGGGGCGACACCCGCCACTACAGCGCGGTGCTCGCCACCTGCCAAACATGGTTGCTGACCACCCAGATCGACTGCGAGGAATCGTTGTTCTCGCAAAAGATGTGGATGGCCCTGGACCGCACCCGCTACATGCAGTCGTCGAAGACCTTCGTCATGGTCGACCGGCCGTTCTGGAAGGACAAGGACCCGGAAACCGGCCGCGACCTGATGAGCATGACCCTCACCGACCGGCTTACCCGCGGCACTTACCTGTTCGACAACGGTGACGACAAGCCGGGGGTGATCTGCCTGTCCTACGCCTGGATGAGCGATGCGCTGAAGATGCTGCCGCACCCGGTGGAAAAGCGCGTGCAGCTGGCCCTGGATGCGCTGAAGAAGATCTACCCGAAAACCGACATCGCAGGGCACATCATCGGCGACCCGATCACCATTTCCTGGGAAGCCGACCCGCACTTCCTTGGCGCTTTCAAGGGGGCGCTGCCGGGCCACTACCGCTACAACCAGCGCATGTACGCGCACTTCATGCAGCAGGACATGCCCGCCGAGCAGCGCGGCATCTTCATTGCCGGTGACGACGTGTCGTGGACCCCGGCCTGGGTGGAAGGCGCGGTGCAAACGTCGCTGAATGCGGTGTGGGGTATCATGAACCACTTCGGTGGCCACACCCACCCGGACAACCCCGGCCCAGGCGACGTGTTCGACGAAATCGGCCCGATCGCCCTGGCAGACTGAGACAAGGAGGCACCATGCGCATCGCTCTGTTCCAGGGTGCACCCAAGCCACTGGACGTGCCCGGCAACCTGCAACGGCTGCGCCACCAGGCGCAGCTGGCGGCCGAACGCGGCGCACAGTTGCTGGTGTGTCCGGAAATGTTCCTGACGGGCTACAACATCGGCCTGGCCCAGGTCGAGCGCCTGGCTGAAGCCGACGATGGCCCGACGGCGATGGCGGTGGTGGAGATCGCCCAGGCGCAGCGCATCGCTATCGTCTATGGCTACCCCGAGCGCGGCGACGACGGGGCAATCTACAACAGCGTACAGTTGATCGATGCGCATGGCCGCAGCCTCAGCAACTACCGCAAGACCCACCTGTTCGGTGACCTGGACCGCTCGATGTTCAGCCCAGGCGCCGACCTGTCCCCGGTGGTGGAATTTGACGGTTGGAAAGTCGGCCTGCTGATCTGCTACGACATCGAGTTCCCGGAGAACGCTCGGCGCCTGGCGCTCGATGGCGCAGAGCTGATACTGGTGCCGACCGCGAACATGACGCCGTACGACTTTACCTGCCAGGTGACCGTGAGGGCGCGGGCGCAGGAGAACCAGTGTTACCTGGTGTATGCCAATTATTGCGGTGCGGAAGACGAGATTCACTACTGCGGGCAGAGCAGCCTCATCGGGCCGGATGGCAGTGTGCTAGCCATGGCCGGGCAGGATGAATGCCAGTTGTTGGCGGAGCTTGAACATGATCAGGTGGTGCAGGGGCGCTTGGCGTTTCCTTATCTGAACGATTTGCGCCAGGAGCTTCACCTGCGTAAAGGCTGATAGCCCTTTCGCGGGCCCGCTACACAAATGGGTTAGCATGGACAGCAGCAACCGGAGCCCCCATGCCTGACGCCACCCGACACCTCACCCTCGCCAACGGCCTGCAGCTTACCCTGCGCCATGCCCCGCGCCTGAAGCGCGCGGCCGCCGCATTGCGGGTGCACGCGGGTAGCCATGACGCGCCGGGAAAATGGCCAGGGCTGGCCCACTTCCTCGAGCACCTGTTCTTCCTCGGCACCCCGCGCTTCCCCCTGGACGATGGCCTGATGCGCTACGTGCAGGCCCTCGGTGGCCAGGTCAACGCCAGTACCCGTGAACGCACCACCGATTTTTTCTTCGAAGTCCCGCCTAATGCCTTGGCCGCAGGCCTCGAGCGCCTGTGCCAGATGCTGGCCGAGCCTGACCTGGGCATCGCGCGCCAACGCCGCGAGCGCGAAGTGATTCACGCCGAGTTCATCGCCTGGTCGCGCAACCCACAGGCCCAGCAGCAATTCGCCTTGCTGCAGACGCTGTCGCCCGCTCATCCGCTGAGCGCTTTTCATGCCGGCAACCGATACACCCTGGCCCTGCAGGACCCAGCCTTCCAGCAAGCGCTTGGGGGCTTTCACCGGTGCTTTTACCAAGGCGGCCAGATCGTCTTGAGCCTGTGCGGCCCGCAACCGCTGGTTGAACTGGAGCAACTGGGCCGGCAGCATGCTCAGCAGTTCGCCACGGGCACGCGAGTACCGCACCTTCAGCCACCGCCCCTGTCGGCGGCGACCATGCCACTGACCTTTAACCACGAGCACCTTCCGGCAGGTACCGAGCAGGCGCTGGAACTGCTGATTGCCTGCCTGAATGACAGCCGCCCAGGTACCTGGCTGGGTACGCTGCGCGAGCGGGGCTGGCTGCAAGGCTTCAAGGCCGAAAAGCTGTATGCCTTCGCCGGGCAGTTGCTGTGGCACCTGGACCTGAAGCTCAGCGCCGACGCCTGCCCAGATGAAGCCAATGACCTGCTGCACGGCTGGTTCAATTTCATCCGACAAGCCGATCTCGCACAGCTGAACCGTGACTTCGGCTTGCTGCAGCACAGCGGCGAACGCAGTGCCAGCGCACTTGAACTGGCCCGCCGGGACAGTACCGGGTTGCCGTTCAGCCAGTTGGATACACAAGGTTTGCAGGCCCTTCGTGCCCTGCTGGATGACCTGCCATGCAGCAATCATGGGCAATGGCAGATACCCACGGTCGAGCCGTTGCTGATGGCTGACTTACCCACCGCCATGGCGCAGCCTCTACCGAACGCACTGAAGATCAGTGACCAGCTCCCCGGCACCCGCCAATATGCGGCACTCTACTTACGCTGGCACGTGCCTTCGCCTGTGCGCCAGCGCTTGCAGGGCGTGCTTGAACAGGCCCTCGCGCCGCTCCAGGAGCGATGTGAACGCGCCTCGGTGCAACTGCAATACACCACCGCAGGGGAATACTGGCAGTTGCGCTGCGCCGGGCTGCCGGCCGCGGTGCTGCGCGCAGTGCCGCAGGCCTTGGCTTTGATGCTCACCCCCCCTGCCAGTTGCTGGCTGCCCAGCGCGGCGCCGCCCCCGGCACTGATCCCTATCAGGGCCTTGCTCAAGCAACTGCCAGACACGGTGCTGCATACCCCGCCCACAGCGGCACCGGCCGGCACGCTGAAACAGCAGCAACTCGACAGCCTGTGGCAGCACGCAAACTGGCATGGCCTGGCTGCGGGCTTCGACGATGCCGCGCTGAACGCCTTGGCTACCGCGTTGCAGCACTGCCCCGGGCAAGGCGCACGGCCTGGCTCCCTGCCCACATGGGCCAACCGTCGCTGGCAGCATGCCGAAGTGGCTGGCAGCGAATATGCCCTGCTGCTGTTCTGCCCGCTGCCTCCCGCCAGCGAAGCCGCAGGCCGCCTGCTAGCGCAACTGCTGCAGGGGCCGGTTTACCAACGCCTGCGGGTAGAGTTGCAACTCGGCTACGCGGTGTTCAGCGCCTTTCGTCAGGTCGAGGGGGTCGGCGGTCTACTGTTCGGCGTGCAGTCCCCCCATACCGGCCAAGCGCAGGTCCTCGACCACCTGCTCGCCCTGTTGCGCCAGGGTGTCACCCTGGACCCGGCCGCCCGCCAAGCCCTGGCCGAGCAATTCGACGAGCCCGCCATGGCCAATGCCGACGTCGCCGAATGGGCGTGGCAGACACACCTGGCTACACAACCCGGCAGGCTGGATGCACTGCGCAGGGCTATCCTGAACACGCGGCAGACGGATCTGGACCACCTGCTGAGCAACCTGCTCGACACAGGTTCCACTTGGCTATGCCTGGCCAACGCTGCCGCGCCAAACCCTTCCTGGCAAGGCGCTGCACGATGATTGTTACGCGAACTGCAACGGCGCTTTTCGAATAATTAACCTTTCGGTACAAATTTTTCTTGTAAGATAGCGCAATCCCAGTTTCAGGGAACTGCCGACGCGTGGCGGTACCCAAGTAGTAGCTGAGCATCCCAACCCTCATCCGGAAGGAGTAATTCCATGTGGACCAAACCTGCATACACTGATCTGCGTATCGGCTTCGAAGTCACCATGTACTTCGCTAACCGCTAAGCCCGGCTTAGGGTTTCACGCCTCGGCCTGCCGGGGCGTTTTCGTTTTTCCGATCCGGTTTTTTGCATAGAGAGTGGCCATGTACATCCAGGTTCTCGGCTCCGCCGCCGGTGGCGGGTTCCCACAGTGGAACTGCAACTGCGTCAACTGCAAGGGCTACCGTGACGGCACCCTGCGCGCCACGGCACGCACCCAGTCGTCCATCGCCCTGTCCGACGATGGCGTGCATTGGGTTCTGTGCAATGCCTCGCCCGACATCCGCGCCCAACTGCAGGCCTTTGCGCCCATGCAACCGGCCCGGGCCCTGCGCGACACCGGCATCAACGCCATCGTCCTGCTGGACAGCCAGATCGACCACACCACTGGCCTGCTCAGCCTGCGCGAAGGTTGCCCGCACCAAGTGTGGTGCACCGACATGGTCCACCAGGACCTGACCACCGGTTTCCCGCTGTTCAACATGCTCAGCCACTGGAACGGTGGCCTGCAGTGGAACCGCATCGAGCTGGAAGGCAGCTTCGTCATCGAGGCCTGCCCCAACCTCAAGTTCACCCCCTTCCCCCTGCGCAGCGCTGCACCGCCGTACTCGCCGCACCGTTTCGACCCGCACCCAGGCGACAACCTGGGCCTGTTGGTCGAGGACACTCGTACCGGCGGCAAGCTGTTCTACGCCCCAGGCCTGGGCCAGGTCGACGGCAAGCTGTTGGCGATGATGCACGACGCCGACTGCCTGCTGGTCGACGGCACCCTGTGGGAGGACGATGAAATGCAGCGCCGTGGTGTCGGCACCCGCACCGGCCGCGAGATGGGCCACCTGGCGCAAAATGGCCCTGGCGGCATGCTCGAAGTGCTGGACGGCTTCTCGCGCCAGCGCAAAGTGCTTATCCACATCAACAACACCAACCCGATTCTCGATGAAGACTCCCCCGAGCGCGCCGAAGTCCTGCGCCGCGGTGTGGAAGTTGCCTTCGACGGCATGAGCATCGAGTTGTAAGGAGGCCCGATGAGCGACGCACTGCCCATGTCCCCTGCCGAATTCGAGCAGGCTCTGCGCGCCAAAGGCGCCTATTACCACATCCATCACCCGTACCATGTGGCGATGTACCAAGGCCGCGCCACCCGCGAGCAGATCCAGGGCTGGGTGGCCAACCGTTTCTACTACCAGGTCAACATCCCGATGAAGGATGCCGCGATCCTGGCCAACTGCCCGGACCGCGAAGTGCGCCGAGAGTGGATCCAGCGCCTGCTCGACCACGACGGCGCACCCGGCGAGGACGGTGGCATCGAAGCCTGGCTGCGCCTGGGCCAGGCCGTCGGCCTCGACCCCGACCAGCTGCGCTCCCAGGAGCTGGTACTGCCCGGCGTACGCTTTGCCGTGGACGCCTACGTCAACTTCGCCCGCCGCGCCAGCTGGCAGGAAGCCGCCAGCAGCTCGCTGACCGAACTGTTTGCCCCACAAATCCACCAGTCGCGGCTGGACAGTTGGCCACAGCACTACCCGTGGATCGACCCGGCCGGCTACGAGTACTTCCGCACCCGCCTTGGCCAGGCCCGGCGCGACGTGGAGCACGGCCTGGCGATTACCCTGCAGCACTACACCACCCGCGCGGGCCAGGAGCGTATGCTGGAGATCCTGCAGTTCAAGCTGGATATCCTCTGGAGCATGCTCGACGCCATGAGCATGGCCTACGAGCTGAACCGCCCGCCTTATCACTCCGTCACCCAGGACCGGGTGTGGCACAAGGGGATCACCCTATGAGTCTTGATCGCAATCAAGTGCCGAACTGGCGCCCCGGCTACCGCTTCCAGTACGAGCCGGCGCAAAAGGGCCATGTGTTGCTGTACCCCGAGGGCATGATCAAGCTCAACGAAAGCGCCAGCCTGATCGGTGGCCTGATCGACGGCCAGCGTGACGTGGCAGCGATCATCAGCGAACTCGAACAGCAATTCCCCGATGTCCCGGAAGTGGCCGATGACATCGAGCAATTCATGGAGGTGGCCCGTGCCGAACACTGGATCGTCCTCGCCTGAGTTGCCGCCTACGCCTGCGGTCGGCCTGCCGCTGTGGCTGCTGGCCGAGCTCACCTACCGCTGCCCGCTGCAGTGCCCGTACTGTTCCAACCCGCTGGACTTCGCCGCCCAGGGCCAAGAGCTGAGCACCGAACAGTGGTTCAAGGTGATGGCTGAAGCACGGGAAATGGGCGCCGCGCAAATCGGCTTCTCTGGCGGTGAACCGCTGGTGCGCCAGGACCTTGCCGAGCTGATTGGCGAGGCTCGCAGGCTGGGTTACTACACCAACCTGATCACCTCGGGCATTGGCCTGACCGAGGCGCGCATCGCCGATTTCAAGAAGGCCGGCCTGGACCATATCCAGATCAGCTTCCAGGCCAGCGACGAGCAGGTGAACAACCTGCTGGCTGGCTCGAAGAAGGCCTTTGCACAAAAGCTGGAAATGGCCCGCGCGGTGAAAGCCCACGGTTACCCGATGGTGCTCAACTTCGTCACCCATCGGCACAACATCGACAAGATCGACCGCATCATCGAGCTGTGCATTGCCCTGGAGGCCGACTTCGTCGAGCTTGCCACCTGCCAGTTCTACGGCTGGGCGCACCTCAACCGCCTGGGCCTGCTACCGACTCGCGCGCAGCTCGAGCGGGCAGAACGCATCACCAACGAATACCGGGACAAACTCAAGGCCGAGGGCAACCCGTGCAAGCTGATCTTCGTTACCCCGGACTACTACGAAGAACGCCCCAAAGCCTGCATGAATGGTTGGGGCAACCTGTTCCTCACCATCACCCCGGACGGCACCGCCCTGCCCTGCCACGGCGCGCGCCAGCTGCCGGTGCAATTCCCCAATGTGCGCGAGCATGACTTGCACCATATCTGGTACGAGTCGTTCGGCTTCAATCGCTTCCGTGGTTATGAGTGGATGCGCGAACCGTGCCGCTCCTGCGACGAGAAAGAAAAGGACTTCGGCGGCTGTCGCTGCCAGGCCTTCATGCTGACCGGCGATGCCAGCAACGCCGACCCGGTATGCGCCAAGTCGGCCGACCACGGCATCATCCTCAAGGCCCGCGAGGAGGCAGAAACCGCCCAGCTCGCCATTGAACAGATGACCTTCCGCAATGATCGAAACTCACGTGTCATCGCCCGCGGCTGAATTCAGCGCGGCCCAGGCGGTGGCCGCCGGCACCGACTTCGCCGAACTCAAAGTCAGTGCCGACGGGCTGTTCTGGATCGAATTTCGCCCGGCCGATGGTGCTTGCCGTATCTGGCACTGGCTGCACTACCAGGCCCGCTGCCTGACGCCAGATGGTTTCAGCGTGCGCAGCCGGGCCTACGAGTATGGCGGTGGCAGCTTCTGCCTGGGTGGCGACGGGTTGGTGTTCGTCAACGAAAAGGACCAGCAGGTCTACACCCAGCCGCTGGACGATTTGCTACCGCGTGCTCTGACCCGCGATGCCAGCTGCCGCTATGGCGATGTGCAGTGGCACGACAGCCAGGTGCTGGCCGTCGAGGAGCGCCATGCCGAGCAGGTGGAGCATCGCCTCGTCGCTTTGGGCGAAAGCCGCCGTGAGGTACTCGCCGAGGGTGCCGATTTCTACGCCGCACCCACCGTGAGTGCCGATGGCCAACGCCTGGCGTGGATCGAATGGGACCGCCCTGCACAGCCCTGGACCGTGACCCGCCTGATGAGCCGCACACGGGATGCCAGCGGCCACTGGGGGCCGCCGCAGTGTGTAGCCGCCGCTGACGAATCGCTGCAACAACCGCGCTTCGATGCCGAAGGCCGGCTCTACTGCCTATCCGACCGCAACGGCTTCTGGCAGCCCTGGGGAGAGGTCGAGGGTCACTGGCAAGCCTTGCCCGCCAAGTCGGCGGACCATGCAGCAGCGCCTTGGCAGTTGGGCACCTGCACCTGGCTGCCACTGGGGCCGCAAAGCTACCTGGCCAGCTGGTTCCAGGATGGCTTCGGGCAATTGGGGCTGCGTGGCGATGATGGCCGCATGGCGCGGTTTGCCAGTGCTTATACTCGTTTTCGCAACCTGGCCATGGATGCCGAACACCTCTATGCCATTGCCGCCTCGCCTATCAGCCCGCCGGCAGTGATTGCCATCGACCGCGGCAACCACGAGGTCCGTGTGCTGGCCGGTGGTGCCGAGGTGCTACCGGCAGGGCGCATCAGCCTGCCGCAGCCCATCCACTATGGCAGTGACGGCGAGCAGGCCCATGGCTTCTTCTACCCGCCAGTGCAGTCGCAAGGCGCCGCACCGCTGGTGGTGTTCGTCCATGGTGGGCCGACTTCGGCCTGTTACCCCGTGCTCGACCCACGCATCCAGTACTGGACCCAGCGCGGCTTTGCCGTGGCCGACCTGAACTACCGGGGCAGCACCGGCTATGGCCGGGAGTACCGCCAGGCACTGCACCTGCGCTGGGGCGAAAGCGATGTGGCCGATGCCTGCGCAGCGGTCGAATACCTGGCGGCTCAGGGCTGGGTCGACAAACACAAGGCGTTCATCCGCGGCGGCAGCGCCGGTGGCTATACCACCTTGTGCGCCCTGGCATTCCATGATGTGTTCCGTGCCGGCGCCAGCCTGTACGGGGTCAGCGACCCGGTGGCCCTGGGCCGTGCCACCCACAAGTTCGAGGGCGACTACCTGGACTGGCTGATCGGCGACCCGCAGCAGGACGCCGAGCGTTATCGCCAGCGCACGCCTTTGCTGCATGCAGGGCAGATCAAGGTGCCGGTGATTTTCTTCCAGGGCGAGCTGGATGCGGTGGTGGTGCCGGAACAGACCCGCGCGATGCTGGCGGCGTTGCAGGCTAACGGGATCGAGGCTGAGGGGCACTTCTATGCCGGAGAGCGGCATGGGTTCCGCAAAGCGGAGAACCTGGCGCATGCATTGGAAGAAGAGTGGAAATTCTATTGCCGGGTGTTGAAGCACTGAGAGTTTGGGGCCGCTTTGCGGCCCCGGAAAACCTCATCGCTTGGCGATGATATAGACCGCGTGCACGATCCCCGGAATGTAACCCAGCAAGGTCAGCAGGATATTCAGCCAGAATGCTCCGCCGAACCCCACCTGCAGAAACACACCCAGCGGTGGCAGAAGGATGGCGATAATGATGCGGATAAAGTCCATGCGAGTCTCTCCTGAAGGGTTACATCAAAGACTAGCCGCGCGCCACAGAGGTTCCACAGGCAAAAAAAAACGCCCCGGGCCGAATGAAACAGGCCAGGGGCGATGCGCAGGAACGCCAGACGGTTCGTAGAATTCTCGGTCTTGCTAAACAGCTACGCCGGCATCTCGCGGCGGGCCTGCTGCTGGGCATGCAGGCGGGCAAAGGCGCGGGCCAGGCGCAACAGCATTTCATCGATGTTGCCCTTGCTCACAGTCAGCGCTGGCGAAAAACGCACTACATCCGCTTGCGGTACGTTCAGCAGCAGGCCTTCGTACAGGGCGGCCGCTACCAGTTCGCGGGCCAGGTTTTCTTTCAGTTGCAAGGCCCACAGCAGGCCTTGCCCGCGTACTTCGCCCTGGCCATAACGCCCAGCCAGGCGGCTTAAGCCTTCACGCAGGTGGCGGCCGTTGTCCTGCACCTGAGCGAAGAAGCCAGGCTCCAGCACGGAGTCCAGCACCGCCAGGCCGGCGGCGCACATCAGCGCATTGCCGTGGTGGCTGCCTTCCAGTTCACCAGGCTCGGCGCAGCACGCCGTGCCCCGGGCCAGCAAGGCGGCCAGCGGCACGCCACCGCCCAGGCCCTTGCCCAGGGTGATGATGTCGGCGCGCACGCCATAGGTCTCTTCTGCCAGCAGCGCACCACAGCGGCCAATACCGGTCTGCACCTCATCGAGGATCAGCAGGATACCCAGTTCGCGGCAGAGCGTTTCCACGCCCTTGAGGTATTCCTGGGTAGCCGGAATAACGCCCGCCTCGCCCTGGATCGGCTCCAGCATGATTGCCACGGTGCGCGAGTCCACCGCCGCGTGCAGCGCCGCCAAGTCATTGAACGGCACCTTGCTGAAACCGGGCAGGCCCGGTTCGCAGCGATTGCACGGCAGCGGGTCGGATGCTGACAGCGCACCCAGGCTGCGGCCATGGCAGGCCTGGCTGGCGGTGATGATGTGATAGGCACCGTTGCGGTGCAGCTGGCCCCACTTGCGCGCCAGCTTGATCGCACCTTCGCAGGCCTCGGCACCGCTGTTGAGCAGGTAGGCCTGGTCACTGCCGGTGCTTTGGCACAGGCGATTGACCAGGTCCAAAAGGCCGCGGCTGTGGAAACCCGAACCTGGGTTGATCAGCGCCTGGGCCTGGTTACCCAATGCCTTTACCAGCACACTGGGGCTATGGCCCAGGCTGTTGACCGCGCCGCCTTGGGTGAAGTCCAGGTAGGCGTGCCCTTCGTTGTCCCACAACCAGGAGCCCTGGCCACGCACGAATACCTGCGCTGCACGCTCGGCACTGGGCATCAGGCGATCACGCGACAGCTCGGAAGCTTGCGGCACGATCACCGGCGCACGCTTAGGCTCGGCGACGGCGGCAGGGGCCGAGCGGCGCAGGTTGAACAGGTTCATCAGGGCTCCAACCAATCACGGTAAAGGGCGGCACGGTGCGGTCTTGTCGCCGACACTCGATATTTTGCCTTGCCTATCAAAAGTGTTTTTCATCCGGGGTAACAATCGACCTATTCATCGCTGTAACCCTTTGGAATACGGCGATAGACTAGGCTTCACAAGGGTTTTCGACCATTTCGTTTTTCCAGCATTTTCGATAAGTGTTACTTATGGATTTCCGCCAACTGCGTTATTTCGTCGCGGTGTATGAAGAAGGCCACGTGGGCCGTGCCGCCGAACGCCTGTCGCTGTCCCAGCCTGCGCTTTCCCAACAGATCCGTCAGCTGGAGCACAGCCTCGACCTGAGCCTGTTCGAGCGCAGCAACAAGCGCCTGCTACCGACCCTGGCCGCCCACACCCTGTACAACCATGCCTTGCCGTTGCTCGACGGCCTGCAGCGTGCTCACGAGGCCATGCGCAATTTCAAAGGCCAGTCGCTGCGTACCTTGGCCATCGGTGTGCTGCAAACCGTGCGCCCCAGCCTGGTACCGCAGCTGCTTGAACGGCTGCGCAAGGCTCAGCCTCATCTGGTGGTGCAGATTTACGAATTGTCAGGGCTGGAGATCGAGCGGCGCTTGCTCAACGGCAGCCTGGACATCGGTATCAGCTACCTGCCGCCGCGCCAGCCAGGGCTGCATGGCCTGCTGCTGTACGAAGATGAGTTGCAACTGGTGATCCCCGATACCCACCCATTGAAGGACTTCAAGAAGGTGTCCATCCGCCAGGCCGCCGAGCTGCCCATGCTGATGTTGGGCGAGGAGTTCCAGATCCGACAGATCTGGCAGGCGCAGCTGGCCAGTCAGGGCCGACGGCCGCAGGTACAGGCCGAGATGAACAACATGGCGGGGATTCTCGACAGCCTGGCGCACACGGCGCTGGCCACTATTCTGCCGGGGCGGGCCAAGGAGGCCGCCGAAGATGACCAGGGGCTGCTGTGGAAGCCGTTGAGCGAGCCGCGCGTGCCGCTGAAGGTTGGCCTGGTGTTCCGCGATGCCCAGCGCCAGCAGGCCTCTGTGGAGTTGTTGCGCACGCTGCTGGAGGAAGAGACCGATGCCCGCCTTTTGGGGGCGTCACCGCTGGATGTGCTGGCCTGAAAAAACGCGCACAAAGAAAACCCCGCCGAAGCGGGGTTTTCCAGACTGTTTCCCTGTGACATCCGTATCGCCCCGCCATCCTGGCAGGTGGTCCTTCGTCGTCTTCCTTGATCTGTCCTTTGCGCTTCCTGCGCAACGTCCATGTGGTAAAGATTAACCGTGGATCCAATCTGAGACCAGTGGTGAAAAGTCACCACGTCGTGTAGGAAAAAGCTTACAAAGAGGGCCTATTCCCAGACACACCGGGAATTGGGGCTGCTGCGCAGCCCATCGCGACACAAGGCCGCTCCTACAAGGGCCGCATAAGCCTTGCGCCCTGTAGGAGCGGCCTTGCGTCGCGATGGGCCGCAAAGCGGCCCCAAGAACTGTCAGAACTGCTCAGCATCCAGCAGGTACAGCGACTCACTCCCCGCCTTCACCGAAGCCACCAGCGAATCCACCCGTGGCAGCAAGCGCGCAAAGTAGAACCGCGCCGTCCCCAGCTTGCCCGAGTAGAACGCCTCATCGCCCTCACCCGCCTTGGCCGCCCGCGCCATCAGTGCCCACATGTAGCCATACGCGACATAGCCAAAAGCATGCAGGTACTCGACCGAAGCCGCGCCAATTTCATTCGGGTTACCTTTGGCCTGTTCCAGCACCCATTCGGTCAACCCGTCGAGCTGGTCGAGGCAGGCCGCCAAAGGCTTGGCAAATTCGTCTAGTGCGCCATCTGCGCTGGCAATGAACTGGCGAATCTCGTCGGAGAACAAGCGGTAGTACGCCCCACCGCTGGCCACCACCTTGCGCCCCATCAGGTCCAACGCCTGGATACCGTTGGTGCCTTCGTAGATCTGCGTAATGCGCACATCACGCACCAGCTGCTCCTGGCCCCACTCACGGATATAGCCATGCCCGCCGAATACCTGCTGGCCGTGCACCGCGCACTCCAGGCCCAGGTCGGTGAGGAACGCCTTGGCCACCGGCGTCAGCAGTGCCACCAGCTCTTCGCTGCGTTTGCGTACGTTGGCGTCTTCGCTGTACTTGGCACTGTCCAGCTGCATGGCCACGTAGGTGGAGAAGGCGCGGCCACCCTCGATCAGCGCCTTCATGGTCAACAGCATGCGGCGCACGTCCGGATGGACAATGATCGGGTCGGCGGCCTTGTCCTTGGCTTGCGGGCCGGTCGGGGCGCGGCTCTGCAGGCGGTCGCGGGCGTACTCCACGGCGTTCTGGTAGGAGCGTTCGGCCGAGGCCAGGCCCTGGATGCCAACACCCAGGCGCTCGTAGTTCATCATGGTGAACATGGCCGCCAGGCCCTTGTTCGGCTCACCGACGATGTAGCCGACCGCCTCGTCGAAGTTCATCACGCAGGTAGCCGAGGCCTGGATGCCCATCTTGTGCTCGATCGAACCGCAGGTGGCCGGGTTGCGCGCGCCGAGGCTGCCGTCCTCATTGACCAGGAACTTCGGCACCAGGAACAGCGAAATGCCTTTTGGCCCCGCCGGTGCATCTGGCAGCTTGGCCAACACCAGGTGGATGATGTTCTCGGTCAGGTCGTGCTCGCCACCGGTGATGAAGATCTTGGTGCCGCTGACCTTGTAGCTGCCATCAGCCTGGGGCTCGGCCTTGGTGCGGATGATGCCCAGGTCGGTACCGGCATGTGGCTCGGTCAGGCACATGGAACCTGCCCACACACCGGCGTACATGTTCGGCAGGTATTTTTCCTTCAAGGCTTCGCTGGCGTGGGCGTTGATCGACAGGCAGGCGCCAGCGGTCAGCATCGGGTACAGGCCGAAGGCCAGGCTGGAAGCGTTGACCATTTCCTCGACCTGCGCCGAGATGGCCTTGGGCATGCCCATGCCACCGAACAGCGGGTCGCCGCCCACGCCCACCCAGCCGCCTTCGGCATAGGTGTTGTAGGCCTCGATGAAGCCAGCTGGGGTGCGCACTGCACCATTGTCCCAGTGGCAGCCCTCTTCATCGGCGGCGCGGCTAAGCGGCGCGATGGTTTTGGCGGTGACTTTGCCGGCTTCTTCCAGCACGGCCATGGCCGTGTCGGCGTCGACAACCTCGGCCAGCGCGGGCAATTGCGCCCACTGCTCGGCCACGTTGAAGACTTCATTCAGTACGAAGCGCATGTCGCGCAGGGGCGCTTTATAGTCAGCCATGACAACCTCTCGCTAGTCGGGTCGGGGCGGTCTCGGGGAACCGCGAC
>Ga0207655_1002116_pt1 | contig 16610 bp, 20 predicted proteins | sample KBSM44metaG_FD_184398 | JGI IMG/M metagenome (GOLD analysis project Ga0207655, IMG submission 184398) | Miscanthus rhizosphere microbial communities from Kellogg Biological Station, Michigan, USA - KBS M4-4 metaG (SPAdes) (version 2) | ecosystem: Host-associated > Plants > Roots > Rhizosphere >...
AAAAATCAGCATCGACAGCAGGCACAACAAGATACCGAGTTGAGGTCTCGCAGCTTCATGGGCGCGCGCAGCGCCTTGCAGCGGAGTGCTCATAGAGGGTCAGTCCAGTGGCGGGCTTTGGGGATGGGTCGCAGGTGTTGATACTTGCTGGGCATTTAAGCCAGAAAAGCGCGGGGGGCGCATGTCTGGTAGCGACGTGGAGGCGTCGGTAGTGGCCGGGCAAGCGAAGGCAATAGATAAAAACAGGGGCGACTATCGAGATGGTGTCCCAGGGCAGGTTCGAACTGCCAACCTTCCCCTTAGGAGGGCCAATTTAAGAGCAATGGACAAAGGGAAACACCAGTAATTACGGGACCCACAGTCCGATTGCGTCCAACAAGACAGCTCCGTATAGTGTTTTTTGCACCCATTATTGCACCCACGGGAATCAGGTGAAAGAAAAGCTAACCGGCAAACTACTGTCATCCCTGGAGGTCACCGGCAAGGAGTACGAGGTCCACGATACCATCGTGATAGGCCTATACGTACGTGTAACAGCGGCCGGGGCCAAGTCATATATTGTCAGGTGGGGACGCGCACGCAAAAAGGCGTTGGGACGAGTCGGTATCCTTACTCTCGACCAAGCCCGCCAGGAAGCGACTCAGTACTTATATGAAGCGCGTAAACACGGCGAGCCTCTTGCAGTCACCCACGGCCGAAAAGGTACTGCCCTCCCCTCGCTACGCGAATTCATCGACGACACCTATATGCCGTGGTTCAAAACTCACCACAAGGGCCACGAAAAAACGCTGCACACGTTGGACAACAATTTCGACACGATCATGGCTCAGCGGATCGACGCAATCACCGGTCGCGACCTCGCCCAGATCCGCACCACCTGGATGCAGGCCGGCAACAAGCCCTCGACCGTCAACCGCAAGATGGGCTCAATCAGCGGCGTGTTTAGTCGGGCGCTAGAATGGGAATACATCACCACCCACCCAATGGCAAAACTGAAGCAGCTAAAGGTCGACTCGATTGGAGTGGTACGGTATCTGTCCGTCGACGAGGACAAACGCCTACGTGCGGCTTTAGATGCACGCCAAGACGAAATGCGAAGTGAACGTGAAAGCGCAAACATATGGCGAGGAGACAGAGGTGAGGAGCCGAAGCAGAGCTTACTAGACCTACAATTCACGGATCACCTGAAGCCGATGGTTATCGTTTCGCTGAAGACTGGCATGAGACGTGGGAGCTGTTTGACCTCAAATGGTCATCGGTAAATTTCGACACAAAGACAATTACTGTCACTGGCAACACAACAAAAACCAGCGATACACGACACATTCAAATGAATACGGAAGTCTTTACCGTCCTTGAAGAATGGAAAAAGCAATCAGGTGCGAGCCCCTATGTTTTTGCAAACCGAGAAGGCGGCCGCTTTGAAGACGTCAAAAGCGCATGGCTCAAACTACTCGAGCGAGCCCAGGTGATAGGCTTTCGGTGGCATGACATGCGTCACGACTTCGCTTCACGACTGGTGATGGCCGGAGTGCCGCTTAACACGGTGCGGGATCTGCTAGGCCATGGCGACATAAAGATGACATTGCGTTACGCACACTTGGCACCCGGAACCAAAGCAGCGGCTGTCGAACTAATCTGAATTCAATGGCTTTAGGGCTTTGCCTCAATCATCTTTAGATATTCCCCAAAAGATGCTGATACCGACTTATTTTTTAATCGAAACTCTGCATAGTCCTCCAGCGATGGCATAAACCGATTGATCGCATCTAGATCCACCTTGAAAGTTCTAAGTTTGTCGGCGTTTGTGATAACACCCTCCGACTTAGGAAAGATCTCTGTATCGCCAGAAAATACATCCCGCGACCACAAAATGGCTTCGACGAGCATATGGTCCCTAGGGCTCAATGCATCACCTGCCAAAAAGTAGGTCCGCAGCTTCTTCAGAATCGGCTCATCGGGTAAATGAGCCAACTGCAAAGCCTCCAGCAACCTCCAATCCCCACCATCCCAAAAACGGTCGTCAACATCTGAATCGACTTCTTGAACCTTGAATTTCGTCGCAGCTTCGAAAATCAAATCCTCAAGCACACGAGTTGCCGTCTTCCCCATCGCATTCGCTAACCCTTCAAGACAAGCCTTTGAGGTCGCGCTAACGCGCAGATGAATTGTTTCTGATTTCTTCCTAACTGCCATAGCTGGGTTCCAGACGTCTGTGGATTTCAGCAAGGTTGCCACATCGCAAGCGGACACACAATGCAAACGTGTTGACACTATAGTGGCACCACATTTACTGTGGCGCCACAGACACACAATCCCGTTGTGTCATGAAGCAACGAAGGCCGCTCGATGAACCAAAATAGCTCCCTGGACCCGATATCAGTCGGGGTGGACGATGCCGCACGCTTGATTGGCGTCGCCAGATCTATGTTCTATGAAATGATTGCTAGCGGTGAGATTGATACGTTCAAGCTCGGGAGACGGAGGTTGGTGCGGGTGAAAACCCTAGAAGCATTCATCAAACGACGGGCCCAGGAAAACAGCCGATGAGCCTTCGCATAGTGGATCTCAGTGGAAACGTGCTTGGCATATTGGTACTGCCAGGAACTGTTCTATTAGCAGATTTGGAAGCCCTCCGGCGCCTCGGTGCTCACAGAATTGAGGTAGTACCCACCCAAAGTTACTGAAGGACCGTTTCATTAAAGGTAAGACTGTGGCGGACGTGAATAGCGACCTTAAGCGTTGAGGTCGCTGTTGACACGTCTAACCATAAGACGGTGAGGCGCTGAGCTCTTTTTTGATTCTGTAAACCGTGGCTTCTCCGACATTCGCAGCTTCGGCAATTTCTTTGACTGTCATGTTTGAGGCCGATTGACCCTTGAGAAGCTTTTCAACCCGCTGCCATTTCTCAATGTTCTTCTGTTTCCCTACTGCTTTCCAAGAGGGATCAGCCGCTCTCTTGTTGGCTATACCTTGCCTGATCCGTTCGACACGTTTTTCTTGATCAAGACGGGCCATCGTCGCCATCAGATCTATAAGCATGTTATTGATCACATGCATTACAGAGCCTGCAATGTCGCTGTGGCCCTCGAGGCCTCCGTTCAGATGCTCCCAGCTAGTAGGTAAGTCTGCCACTACCAACCTCAAACCTTTTGAATTGATCGTTCCTTTTAGGGTTTCCCAATCCGTTTGGCTGAGCCGGGAAAGACGATCCACCGATTCAACACACAACACTTGTCCAGGCTCCGCGCTCGTCAATAGACGGTGGAGTTCAGGCCGTTGCAATTTAGTGCCGGAGAAATTGTCGGCATAGATTCCCGCGACCACATAATTTTGGCTGGCTGCAAAAGCGAGCAAAGAAGCACGGGCCCGGTTCGCATCCTGATCTTGTGTTGACGCTCGTAGATAGAGGTGTGCAACAACCATGAAGAAGAGCTCTCATTAAGACATAAAAACAGATAGTCAAATGATAATTTATCATTTGGAGATCTGCCAATAGCTTTCTGATAGCCATTCTTTCTGCTCCAGCAATTCTCGCAGCAGTAGACCTATTTGAGAGATGGTCCGACAAACATCAAGGGTATCAAATTGCGTTTAATTACTGGTCTAGTAATTGATCTAGAGTCTGCGGAAACTCTAAAAACCACATCATCCTCTTTCGAAAAACCTTAAGGTCATGCGTAGCGCCCTGTAGCACCATAAAGACAGTATCATATATAAAGTCTTTAAAAACCGACCAAGCATCACGATCAATCAACCTTGCATAAGCAAATCAATATCAATTAACGGCTCATACTGTACATAAAAGTATTTATTGTTAGTATTACTCTCGCCAACTCGTTCCAGCGCCATGTATGCGATCACCAAACTCGCCCTGACCCTACGAAGCATTTTAACGCGCTCACCACCATAAGAAATAAAGCGCGTCAAGCCGTCCATATACGCCAAAAACTTTGACTCGTGGTGATGAGATACTTTGCAAACAAGACGCTTTTGAATCCTACCCAATCTCTTTAACAGATTATTATAGCTTACGGCCATCATCCCTTCATGATCACCACCCCCTTCGAGCATAACTATTTTTTCGATAATCTGATATTTTTTTGACTTCCGCACAGGAGTAATTTCAAGATATTTTGAGATCACGCCCCCCAAAAATTTCTCGATTTTAAGGAGAACATCATTAGCTGAAGTTCCCCGATCAACTTGCCACACCTTCTTAAGATTGCAATTACGGATATACAACCCACCATCAATATAACCATTCCCAAACTTGTTGTTTTGAAATTTACCACCATAGAAGAGATTTTTACAATGAAATAACCCAGTGAATTTTTTTCCTTTTCCAGGTGCTATATGACACAAGACCACCTCACCTTTCGGCCGCTCCCTAACCAACCGCATAGTCTCCACAAAAGAATCCAACGTATGTCCAGTGAGTATCTGGACAGTACCTGCATTTCTACACTGACGAACCAAGTATAGGGTTTCTTCATTCTGGCGCATATTCGCCCTGCGCTACTGTATACGTAGGTTCTGAGACTTATTTTTACGATAAGCCAACTTACGACATTTCTGATCACAGTATATTTTGTTAGCCCACTGACGCGAACCTTGCTCGAATATAGAGTTACAGACAGGGCATTGCTTACTCATGACTACCTTCCACATATGGAGATAGTCAATATTTACAGTTTATAGATTCAAGGCGTCTACATATCCTGACTAGCTAGCCCATAGCGCAAGAAAGCACTCATTTGGCTTTGGGAGCAAAAACAACACAAGATAGAGTTTTACAAGATGCGAGGAGCGAAAAAACTTTCTGCAACATTGATCAATTTCGCACAACTAAACCCAGGAGAGTAAATTATGCGCAAATAAAAAATCCCGTCTAAAACGGGATTTCATGACGCCACTTACACTTATTTAAATATTAGCGAGTTGCACAGTTGCTGCAGTCCAGGAGCTTCGAGGTATCGCATAGTTAATCGAAGCCTGTTGGACGGAAACACAGGTATTGACAGGATCACGCACCCAGTATATGAAATTTGGAGTAGTAGGGTTAAAGTTTTCAAGGACTGCCAAGATATAGTTGCCCCTGTAGTGCGCAGCCTGCTGCCACTCCCTTGCCGTTAACGATGGAGAGCAAAGACCCAGCGAACTTTTGACTTCCACATATCGCTTTTGTAGTCCTCGCTGAGCAAAAATATCATACCCAACCTGTTGACGTGAGACTCCATAGACTGTCCAGCCTGCTGCAGCGAGAGCCATTGCAACATACTGCTCGGCCTCCCAGCCATTGTTGATACCAGGAGGAGGGGCTATCGTACCACTTAAGTTTGGAACTTGAGGTACGTAGGGCTGAACAATTGGAGCAGCAACCGTTTGAAACGGTAACGTAACAGTATTAGTTGGATTAAGCTGTGTTCCAACATTTGTCCAATTTAGCGACTGCATCAACCTGGCGTTTAATGGATTTGAAGGAGAGTCATCGAAATAAGCAGACACCTCTGCCATCGACATATTAAAGTCAGCAGCAAAATCCATTATAGATACTGCAGCACGAGTACCAATCACCAAACCAGGATCAGAGTCGTGATACAACGCTACAATTAACGGAAAGAGTGGTATACGGTACCCAGACGGAGCAACATACGGGGTATAATTAGAAATATTTTGCAAATCAGTGACTGCGTACCCTGCGCCATTTGGATCAATACGAAGCCATTTCCGGTGACTTTCATTTCGATATCCAGCACCAGTAAAACATAGGCCACATCGAGCTCCGGCTAATCCTCCCCCACCCGAGTGCTGAAGATATCGACAGTTACTACGATCTTCATTAAGGAATGACATACTAGAAAGGTCTGCTGCAGGCGCATAGCATCCTATCCCTTTTTGAAGGTTAAAATTATTTCTCCACGTATTCTGCGGATAGTTATTTCCCGGAGCAACAAGACCAGTCCTAGCCAGGAAATTTCCTTCAAAGAGCGAAAGCACACATTGATTCGCGGGCAAACTAACCTTTGTAAAAAGATCATCAAGAAGCAACTGAAGCATCTCAGTGCTAATGAAAGATCCAGAATACATGCTGGGGATTCCGTTCTGAAAAAACTTCATCCCCAGAAACATCTGTACAAACCTTCCTTTAAAGCCCGCCCCTACTTGTCGCTTGTGCAAACTCAGGCAATCCAGCGCATCTCTGAACAAGCCTTGGCTATTAACTGGAATCATTTCAGCACCCAGAAAAACTCATAATTACGTAGAGAGCCCCTCCACTGGGGCTTCAACCAAAATTCATTAACCAAGAGCCCAACGCCTTTCACCAAGCTGTAGACGTCTCAAATACTCATCTGGCCCGATAACTCCTCGCATAAGCGCTTGATATATAGTCGTAGGGCTATTTGTATATGGCTTATTGCTTCCATCCTCACCAGGCTCGAGAGAAGGAAGATCATTAATAGCCTCCTCCACAGAGATACTAGGGTAACCAGTAGAGAAGAAATCCGAGATTGGTACGGCTATGGTCACAGGTGTAGGTGGTGTCCATAATGCTTTGCCATCATCTTTGGTCCCGACCAAAATGACCCTTTTCCGACGCTGGGGGATTCCATAGTGATCGGAGGAAACCACCGCACCCGAAATCGAAGACATAACAGTAGAAAAAGCATCTTTGACAGCAGAGAATATTTTCCCGCCTTGCATATTAAGCAAGCCCGTCACGTTTTCGAAAACGAAGCCATCCGGGCGAACCTGTTCCAGGAACTTTACATAATCCCAGAACAGATGATTCCTAGGATCATCCATAGTCCTACGTCCTCCAGCAGTCGAGAATCCTTGACAAGGTGGCCCCCCCAAAACCCAAAGCGGCTCCCCAGAAGCTTTGAACTCTTTAGCAATCTCCACAAGCTCTTCAAATACACAGGGATCAGTTATACTACCAACGACTGTTTTTTCGTGAACATTCTGGGCATATGTCGCAAGAAACCTTGGCTCTATATCATTTGCAACAACTGGATGCCATCCCGCCCACTTAAATCCGAGCCCCATTCCGCCCGCGCCAGAGAAAAGATCAATATACACCCCTGGCCGCCCAAGTGTTTTAGCAATCTGGTACGCTAAAAGAGGAGGAACAGCATTACCAATCTGCGTAGAAACTGCTCCCTGCGGCCCTATAAATTTGAAGTAATCAGGGAAACTCTGGAGCCTTGCTGCCTCCCGCTGAGAGATAACTCTATCTTGCGAAGGATGCACATGACACCCATTACCCGGGCGATTAAAATAGGTATTAATAGTATAGGAAGGCATATCACGACGAAGCCTTCCATAGTAAGTTGACCTACTACCTTCACCCCTCTTAAAGCTTTCTCTAATCTGCTCGAGACGACGAGAAGGCACACTTTCTGGAATGTCTTTCCAGTTCCCTCCCTCCGGAATAGAGCGCACCATGCGAAGGTCCAACTCACTCAATCTAGCGCTATAGTGATTATGAATTATTTTTTCCGGCAGATTGATATCATGCTCTTCAAAACGGGCAAGGAACCCATCTTCATTTAGATTAAAAATACTCATAATGACGCCCTCTCAATGAGCTGCTCATAAGCCAGGCGCCTATTTCCTCTTTCAACGCTACCCATCTTTGGAAATAAATCCAGAATCATTACATACTCATCGAACTGTAGCCCGTAAACACTAAATGCAACGTAAGCGTCAACTACAAGCTCAGCATCAACATCTCCCGATATGACTTCGGCCACAAGATCCTGAAGCTTTACATCAGCTTCCAGACTCCCCACGCTAGGCAAAGGCACTTTACGGAGCGCACTTAAAGATATATGCCCTGTTGCCAAATGGGACCGAAGCATAAATTCAAATACCGTTGAGTTCATAACCCCCAACAAGGCACGAATTGCACCACTTTTAATATTATAAAAATGAGCAACGCCTAAGGAATTACCAAGTACCCAATCTGGTGGGACTAAAGCAGCTACCATCCTTCGTTTCTGACTTGGCCTAGACACATCCCTCCATGCAATTCGTTCGAATTTCACCGAGACTGGGGGAGTCCAACCAATTTTCGCGACACTTGATACCGGCTCGTCACGAATTTGATATCTATCTATCATTCGCCCTTTTAAAAATGGCGCAAAACCTTTAGAAAGCGGAACAAGCCAGTTGCCGCTACCGGTTTCATCGACTTCTCGGCCTGCCCAAAACCCACCGTTCGAATCCCCCTCTAACTCACCCCAAGTAGAGAACCTTTCGGATAACCGGTAAAGCAGTTTAGCAGCCTGGGCACCAAAAGAAATAGGCAGCGCAAAATCAAACTTCTCAAGATGATCAAAGTTCAAAAAGATCTCGGTAGACCCGGCTGCCGAAAGTAACTTTTCATGTGAATATATAGGCACAGATTGCAGAGGGCAGCGGAATGCTTCTGCGACTAGCGTAACCGATTCTACATCTGCACACTCATACAACTTAACCTCAGCAGAGTAGTACGCAAGATCCCGCAAGCGGTGCGAAGTTAACAGGTGCTTTCGAATATTAAGAGACTGATCGTCCGCCAGAACGCTAGCAGGCAGCACAATACCAAAGACTCCACCTTCACCTGCCAGATTTATACTTAACTCAAGCCCAACTCTAGATAGATTAGTCCCCCAACCAGCAAACTTGCGTCGCGGCTGCGAAAGAGGATAGTGCTCTGCGAGCCAGCTATCGTACCGCCGCATGTCGGCGACGTAGGCCATTTTGACATCACTTTTAAGATGCTCAATTTCTCTTCTGTCTGGCTTAAGTAGCTCCCAAGGTGGATTCGTAATGACAGCATCAAAGTTTTTCGAGCAAGCTACTCCGCGATGAAACGCATCTGCAGTTAAATATTCACAGACAACATCTACACCTTGTTCACGCAAACGTTGTACGTGGGAATTGGCCACGCCGAAATCAGTATTATCTAGATCCCAGAGCTCTAACCGCCAAGCTGATTTAGGCAACGAAAGATCAATCCAAGCCTCTATCAACCATATCAGAAGCCGCCCATCCCCTCCAAAAGGGTCTACTACGCGGATCTCATGCTTTCCTTGGCAAGAGATTGCTAGCTGGCGAGCTACAACATTTGCAAGACGGCGTCCCACTGGCTCCCCAGTATAGTAACGCCCTGAAGCCTTCTTCATGAGCTCGCCGTCGGACCCGGCAATTTTCGTACCAATATGATTCAGATGGAGCACAGCGGTTCCATTATTTAAGAAGACTGGAATTTTATAAATGACAGAACGGCTACCTTCTCACAGTGGAGGCAATGCTCAGCCAATCAATGGGCAGCGTGAGATTCTATACCATCAAGCGACGCTTGAGGCCCCAATCTCGTCTACGGAAGAGTCACTGATTCATAACCCACGCCACCAACCACCGTAGCGCTTATGGATGAATTAACGGCAATCTGACCGTGCCTGCAGCGACTGCAGGACTGGGGACGGGAGTTTGAGGGAGGAAAATCCGAGGCAAATGCTATGGCACCATTAGAGGCTAGGCAGAAGTACCAATCGTGAGCTGTTGAGAGTATTGCACCCACATCGCACCCACGCATTACATCCGATCTCTGCAAAAATCACTCAAACCCTTGAAAAATATGGTGTCCCAGGGCAGGTTCGAACTGCCAACCTTCCCCTTAGGAGGGGGATGCTCTATCCAATTGAGCTACTGAGACGCAGTGCCAACGCGCCAATCGGCGTCAGCGGGACGGCGAGCATGTTAACGGTAAGCCTTTGTTTTGTCATGTCGTCATTGTCATTTCAAGCTGTAGCCTCTTTCCCACGGACGCCCCCGCCCGAGCATCATCATGCAATTTGCAATGCACCACATTGACATCATTGCAAAGTGCAATCCAAACCCGCGCAAATTCATTCGTAAACCATTGATTTTATTGATTATTTTTTCACTAAAAAGCTGGCATGCAGGCTGCATTACTCCTGTTCGTGCAAATCCCCTTCAAAATCAATTCCAAGCGAAGGTAACCGACATGAACATGACTCTCTCGCTGTTGAATGCTGCGGCCCTGGTCGCTCTGGTGGCCTTTCACTTCCACGATGCTGGCAGCAAGACCGAGACAGTCGCCGTTCAGGCACAGCCTCATTATCTGATCAAGCAGGCGCCTCGCTACGCTGCAATGCCAAGCCAGCATTCCGACGCCATGCTGGCCAACGATACCGATGAAGCTATTCCTGTCGACCGCTCCGAACGCTGGGTGTTCTGATTTTTTACCAGCTGAAGCGGATTTGCCTGCTTTTCACTGACTACGACTACGAGAACCGCCATGTCCAAAGCAGCATTGTCCTTCTTGATTCTGAGCATCATGGCCATCGCGACGGATCAATTGCTCCCGACATCGATGGACACCCTGGGCACTATCGCCAAGGTTTCAGCAGGACTGTTCGCCTGCCTGTTCGTGATGGCGTTGATCGTGGGACGCCGGATCAAGTTCGACCCTGTACTGCGCCAGGCCAAGCCGTGATCCACGGCGCTGCCATCTGATACGCTTTTTTCAACTCGATCTGAGCTGCTTTCCTACACCCGCGCCCTACGCACCCGCCTGCCCCGCCCGAAGACCCTTCGTCTCTTTCTTGAGCCTGTGCTCGTATTTTGACCCAGACGCTTCTACTCTGAAGACAGATAGCCATCATGGCGCAAAGCCGCGTCTACGGCGGTTATCGCCTGGAATGTGGCAACCGGGAACTTTGCAAACCAGAACGCATTTCTGATAATTGGTGCTGGCTAAACGCCTTTATCTAGTTCAATATTGTCACAGATTTGACGCCAAGGATCCGACGTATTGAGGCATGATGGCGGACCTTTATGTTGGCTGGTTGAACATTTCGCCAAAATGACAGTCAGACGATGACATCACGCGGCTGAATGCAGAACCGCCTGCCCCTTTGAACTAAATCGGTTAAATATATGAGCCCTATGAAACAGGCCAATTATTCCAGTCGCACAGCTGACAAGTTCGTTGTCCGCCTCCCGGAAGGCATGCGCGAGCGTATTGCGGAAGTCGCCAAGCAGCATCACCGCAGCATGAACTCGGAAATCATTGCGCGTCTTGAGCAAAGTCTGATTCAGGAAGGCGCACTGGGCGACGAGCCAAGCCTGCGTCTGGACAGCCCGGAGCTGTCTCTGCACGAGCGTGAGCTGCTGCAGCGTTTCCGCCAGCTGGCTCATCGTCAGCAAAACGCCCTGGTGTCGTTGATTGCCCACGACACAAGCCTGGCAAACGACGACGAATAAGTCGCCCTTGCTCTCCCGAAAGCCAGCCTGGTGCTGGCTTTTTCATGCCCGCCATAAATGCACTGCACGCTGCCATGAAAAAACAAAAACCGCCTCCCAGGGCGGTTTTTTGTTCGCTTGCGCGGACTAGAGCAGGAACAGCGTGGCCAGCCCCAGGAAGATGAAGAAGCCGCCACTGTCGGTCATTGCAGTGATCATCACACTGGAACCCATGGCCGGGTCGCGCCCCAACCGCGCCAGGGTCATCGGGATCAGCACCCCCATGAACGCCGCCAGCAGCAGGTTCAGCGTCATCGCGGCGGTCATCACCACGCCCAGCGACCAGCTGTGGTACAGCAGGTAGGCCACGACACCGATCACCCCGCCCCACAACAAGCCATTGACCAGCGCAACGCCCAGCTCCTTGCGCATCAGGCGCGAGGTGTTGCCGTTGCCGGTGCTGACCTGGTCCAGCGCCATGGCGCGAACGATCATGGTGATGGTCTGGTTGCCCGAGTTGCCGCCGATACCGGCCACGATCGGCATCAGGGCCGCGAGCGCCACCAGCTTCTCGATGGAGCCTTCGAACAGGCCGATCACGCGGGATGCGAGGAAGGCCGTGATGAGGTTCACCGCAAGCCAGGACCAGCGGTTGCGCAGCGAACGCCAGACCGAGGCGAAGATGTCTTCCTCTTCCCGCAGACCGGCCATGTTGAGGACTTCGGTCTCGCTCTCTTCGCGAATCAGGTCGACCATTTCATCGATGGTCAGACGGCCGATCAGCTTGCCGTTCTTGTCCACCACCGGCGAAGAAATCAGGTCGTAACGTTCGAACGCCTGGGCGGCCTCGTAAGCGTCGCCATCAGGGTGAAAGCTGACCGGATCGTCGGCCATGACTTCCGACACCTGTTTCTCCGGGTCATTGACCAGAAGGCGCTTGATCGGCAGCACACCCTTGAGCACGCCGTCGTAATCGACCACGAACAGTTTGTCGGTGTGGCTTGGAAGCTCCTTGAGGCGGCGCAGATAACGCAAGACCACTTCCAGGCTGACGTCCTCGCGGATGGTGACCATCTCGAAGTCCATCAGCGCGCCGACCTGTTCCTCATCGTAGGACAGGGCCGAACGCACGCGCTCGCGCTGCTGGGTGTCCAGCGCTTCCATCAATTCATGCACGACGTCGCGAGGCAGTTCAGGCGCAAGGTCGGCCAGTTCGTCAGCGTCCATCTCCTTGGCGGCTGCGAGCAGCTCGTGATCGTCCATGTCGGCGATCAGGGTTTCACGGACGGAGTCGGATACTTCCAGAAGGATGTCGCCGTCGCGCTCGGCCTTGACCAGTTGCCAGACCGTCAGGCGGTCCTCAACAGGCAGGGCTTCAAGAATGTAGGCGACGTCGGCGGAGTGCAGGTCATCGAGCTTGCGTTGCAGCTCGACCAGGTTTTGCCGGTGAACCAGGTTTTCGACGCGATCCTGATGCTGACCTTCCTGGCGATGGGTCAGATCTTCGACGACACGCTGGCGCTGCAGCAGATCGACCACTTGGGCAAGGCGATCCTGCAGGCTTTCCTGCGTCTTTTTTACTTCGATTTCAGTCATAGGCGAACTCCACTCCCAGCAGTGGAACACGCCGGAAGATCAATCAGTCGATTCTTGATTGGTACAGCTTGGATTTAAGTTGCTACTGGGTAAGTCCATGGAGGTATTCCACAAGCCCCGGCGGGGCTGACGGGCGCAATCATACACCGCTTGTCGAGGCTGCATGTTAAAAATTCAACACGGAACAAGCGCTTGCAACGCAATGCTGACCGCGGGATGAGTCTCTCTATCCTGCGACGTCACATCCGGTGAAGAAAACACGCTCGCTCCCGAATAATCATCTGGCTAGGCTGCGCTGACCCCGTCAAGGAGGACGCGCCTGTGCCATTGGACCTTCGAAAAGCCATTATTGCTGCCCTGTTTTTCATTCCCGTGCCTACATGGGCAAACAGCGTGCAGCGCTGCACCGATGAAAGCGGCAATCTCACCTTCACCACCCTGGGCTGTCCGCCCGGCCATGACATGCAGTTGCACCAGGCTTACAACGCCCCACCGGGAACGATAGCACCCGGCCCTGCTCCGCCTGCGCCAGGCGCCAAGACTGGCAGCAGCCACGAACTGGTGATCGTCGGCCAGCGGGACGACGGCTGCGGCAACGTGCTGAGTGCTGAACAGCGGCGCAAGGCGATCATCAACTACCAGACACCTGCCGGCATGACCAAACGCGATGTGGAAAGCCTGCTGGGCAGACCGGACAAGGTCGTGAGCCGCAACGGCGAGGTGAAGTATGTGTACGAGGAGAAAAAAGGCAAAAGCCGGCAGGTGTCATTCGATGAACACGGCTGCGTGAAAGGCAGGATTCAGAAGCAGGAACGCTAGAAAGACAAAAGGCCCGCATTTTCATGCGGGCCTTCTGATTTATGGTGCACTCGACAGGATTCGAACCTGTGACCGCTCGGTTCGTAGCCGAGTACTCTATCCAGCTGAGCTACGAGTGCAAGTGGCGCTTGTTAAACCAGATCACCACTGGTTACTGCATTTTACTTCTGGAAGTGAGTGGTGCTTCCGAAGACCTGTTGAAGCCAGGCTCTTTCTTAAAGCAGTTATCTGTATCACTACAAACAACGCTTAAATGGTGCACTCGACAGGATTCGAACCTGTGACCGCTCGGTTCGTAGCCGAGTACTCTATCCAGCTGAGCTACGAGTGCATTTGTTGCCGCGCATTATAGGCCGTTGAATCTGCTTGTCAACCACTTTTTCTAGTAAATTCAACAACTTACCGAAGAAGCCAGATTACAACGTACTACGCAAATAATGGCGGAGAACGGGGGATTCGAACCCCCGACACCCTTTTGAGGTGTACTCCCTTAGCAGGGGAGCGCCTTCGGCCACTCGGCCAGCTCTCCGCAACACGGGGCGTATAATAACCACCCTTTTCCCCGTTTGCAAACCAAAAATTCAATAAAAATTAATGGCTTGGTTCCTGGCCCTTCTCTTTCTTGATGCGCTCGTAGATCTCTTCACGGTGAACAGCCACTTCCTTGGGCGCATTGACGCCAATTCGTACCTGATTACCTTTAACGCCGAGCACGGTTACGGTGATCTCACCGTCACCAATAATCAGGCTCTCCGCGCACCGACGGGTCAAAATCAGCATGCCTATCTCCTCAATCTACATTCAGGGACTACAGTCTGCACAACCAAAAGGCATCGTCCGGAACCTGTACCAGCAGCCCGGTCAGCCTTGAGTATTGACTAGCGGCGGAAAAAAAACAGTTTTATCGCGCCGTTCAGAAACACGAAAGGCGCGGTATTCACCGCGCCTTTCGGTCAACGCTTACTCGCCCTGGCGAGGCGCGTCGAGTTCAAAGGCAGTGTGCAGGGCGCGCACGGCCAGCTCCAGGTACTTCTCTTCGATCACCACCGAAACCTTGATTTCGGAGGTGGAGATCATCTGGATGTTGATGCTTTCCTTGGCCAGCGCTTCGAACATGCGGCTGGCAACGCCTGCGTGGGAGCGCATGCCGACGCCAACGATCGAAACCTTGGCGATCTTGGTGTCGCCGATCACTTCACGGGCACCGATTTCGCTGGCGGTCTTGTTCAGCACGGCCAGGGCCTGGTCGTACTCGTTGCGGTGCACGGTGAAGGTGAAGTCGGTGGTGTTATCGTGCGCAACATTTTGCACGATCATGTCGACTTCGATGTTGGCGGCGCTGATCGGGCCGAGGATCTTGAAGGCAACGCCTGGAGTATCCGGGACACCACGAATGGTCAGCTTGGCCTCGTCACGGTTGAAGGCGATGCCAGAAATGATCGGCTGTTCCATGGATTCCTCTTCATCAATGGTAATGAGGGTACCTGGACCCTCCTTGAAGCTGTGCAGCACGCGCAGCGGGACGTTGTACTTGCCGGCGAATTCCACCGAACGGATCTGCAGGACCTTGGAACCGAGGCTGGCCATTTCCAGCATCTCTTCGAAGGTGATCTTCTCCAGGCGCTGTGCTTGTGGCACTACGCGCGGGTCAGTGGTGTACACGCCATCGACGTCGGTGTAGATCTGGCACTCGTCGGCCTTGAGGGCCGCCGCCAGGGCAACGCCCGTGGTGTCGGAACCGCCACGCCCCAGGGTCGTGATGTTGCCGCTCTCGTCGACGCCCTGGAAACCGGCGACGACAACCACGCGACCTTCCTTGAGGTCAGCACGAATTTTCTGATCGTCGATCTGCAGGATACGCGCCTTGTTGTGCGCGTTGTCGGTCAGGATGCGCACCTGGTTGCCGGTGTAGGACACCGCAGGCACGCCACGCTTGATCAGCGCCATGGCCAGCAAGGCGATGGTCACCTGCTCGCCGGTGGAAACGATCACGTCCAGCTCGCGCGGGACCGGTTGATCGCTGATCTGCTTGGCCAGGTCGATCAGGCGATTGGTTTCGCCGCTCATGGCCGACAGCACGACCACCAGATCATCACCCGCCTCGCGGAATTTCTTGATCTTGTCGGCCACCTGCTCGATGCGCTCTACCGAGCCCACGGAGGTGCCGCCAAATTTCTGTACGATTAAAGCCATCTCAAAGCCGCCTCAGCCCGTGAAGGGCGCCCGTTAAACATTCAAACCACCAAGCGCTGCGACCTGCCGGCAGGCAGGCCGCAGTGGGTCGACCAAGGGTTTGTTACAGTCCCTGATCGGCGAACGGAACCGCCAGCGCGAGCGCTGCGTCCAGGCCTGCGGCATCGACACCGCCGCCTTGCGCCATATCAGGACGACCACCGCCTTTACCGCCAACGGCAGCAGCCGCTTGCTTCATCAAATCACCGGCTTTGAGTTGGCCAGTCAGGTCCTTGGTGACGCCAGCCACCAACACGACCTTCTCCTCATGCACACCGCCGAGCAGGATCACTGCGCGGCCGAGCTTGTTCTTCAACTGGTCAACCAGGGCTAGCAGCGCCTTGCCATCCTGACCGTCGAGACGGGCAGCGAGGACCTTGGCGCCCTTGACGTCCACCGCAGCGGCAGACAGATCGTCGCCCGCAGCGCTGGCCGCCTTGGCCTGCAGTTGTTCCAGCTGTTTTTCCAGCAAGCGATTGCGTTCCAGGACAGCCGACAGCTTGTCCAGCAGATTGTCGCGGTTGCCTTTGACCAGGCTCGCGGCTTCCTTCAGTTGTTCTTCGGCACCGTTCAGGTAGGCCAGCGCCACGGCGCCGGTGACCGCTTCGATACGACGCACGCCGGCAGCGACGCCGCCTTCGCTGACGATCTTGAACAGCGCGATGTCGCCAGTGCGGTTGGCGTGAATCCCGCCGCACAGCTCG
>Ga0207655_1002119_pt1 | contig 16593 bp, 16 predicted proteins | sample KBSM44metaG_FD_184398 | JGI IMG/M metagenome (GOLD analysis project Ga0207655, IMG submission 184398) | Miscanthus rhizosphere microbial communities from Kellogg Biological Station, Michigan, USA - KBS M4-4 metaG (SPAdes) (version 2) | ecosystem: Host-associated > Plants > Roots > Rhizosphere >...
TGCTGAACCCAGGACGTGGGGATCTCCTCTTCGACATGCCCTGTCTTGCTCGCCCCTGAGAGATGTTATTATTCAAAGGGAATTCACTATGTCTTACGCTATTCACAACCAAAATCTGGCATTCAACGACAGCGCGGTCGCGCAATATATGAATACCGATTTTATCGTCCTCGATATTTCATTATGCGTGGCGCTGGCGCGCGAGCAGTTTTTCGAAAAATTAAAAGACGACGATATTCCTTCGCATATTTTTATTGAAGATAACGGACGCCTGGCGGGCATGATTGCGGTGCGCAAATTATTGCAGACCGCGGATACGCTACAGCCGGTGAAGGCACTGATGATATCGGAATTTATCCAGGTTAAACCCGACGATGAACGTGCCGATGTTGCCGGACTGCTGGCTCACGGCAGCGCGGATGTGGTGCCGGTGGTGACGCACGGCAAGCTGGTCGGCTGCCTGACCGAGCGCGAAATTGCCCACCTGCTGGAAGACGACGTCACCGAAGACGCCCAGCTTCAGGGCGCAACGTTGCCGCTCGAAAAGCCGTATCTGGAAACCAGCGCCTTTAACCTGTGGAAGAAACGCTCCGTCTGGCTGCTGCTGCTGTTCGTCGCGGAAGCCTACACCAGCTCGGTTATCCAGCATTTCGAAGAGGCGCTTGAATCCGCCATTGCGCTGGCGTTTTTCATTCCGCTGCTGATTGGCACGGGCGGGAACAGCGGCACGCAGATCACCTCGACGCTGGTGCGCGCGATGGCGCTGGGCGAAGTCCATCTGCGCGACGTCGGGCGCGTGCTGCGTAAAGAGATGACCACCTCGCTAATGATCGCCGTTACGCTGGGCATTGCCGGCTGTATTCGCGCCTGGATGATGGGTATAGGGCTGGAAATCACGCTCATCGTCAGCCTGACGCTGGTGTGCATTACGCTGTGGAGCGCGATTGTGTCATCCATTATCCCGATGGTCCTCAAACGCTGCCGTATCGATCCTGCCGTGGTCTCCGCGCCGTTCATCGCCACGCTGATTGACGGCACCGGGCTGATTATCTACTTCAAAATTGCCCAGTACACGCTGGGGCTGGAATAACCCACCGCACCGCCCCAAAGCAAAAACCCCTGCGATATTGCTATCGCAGGGGTTTTCTAATTTGGCGGAAGCGTAGAGATTCGAACTCTAGAACCCTTTCGGGTCGCCGGTTTTCAAGACCGGTGCCTTCAACCGCTCGGCCACGCTTCCAAAGTGAGGCGCACTATAAACATCTCTCGGCGCTATGTAAAGCGGGAAATGAAGGAATTTGAATGTCTTCCGTCAGAAATCCCACTTCACTCCTCTCTGTTGCTCTGAATATAAAATTATGTATTATGTTATAACATAACAATTTGGAGTTCAGGATCGTGTCTATAAATAAAGCGCTGCTGCTGGCTACACTGCTGACGTTTACGCATATCACATTTGCATCAACAAGTTATCCGTTAACGATGGAAAACTGCGGGCTCAAGGAGACGTTTACGCAGCCGCCTCAGCGGGTCGTAACCGTCGGCCAACACGAAACTGAACTGCTGCTGGCGTTAGGCCTGGAAAGCAACATCAGCGCCACGTCGGTTTGGTTTGGCAGGCTGCCGGACGCGCTGGCTGAGAAAGGCAAAAACCTTCATAAGCTTGCCGATAATTCGCCGTCATTTGAAGCAGTCGTGGCGCAGAAACCCGACCTCGTCCTCGCGCAGTATCACTGGCATATCGGCCCGCAGGGTGAAGTGGGCACCCGCGAACAGTTTTCGTCGCTGGGAGTAAAGACGTGGATCTCCCCTGCCGACTGCATGAACAAAGGGGTTACGGAGAATTCGAACGCTGACGGGGCGCGCACCGCACCCTTTACGCTGACGGAAATCAAACGCGAAGTTACGGAGCTGGCGGCCATTTTTAATGTTTCAGCGCGAGGCGAGCAGCTCAACCGCGAGCTGACGGCGCGCATTGATAAGACAAAAGCCCGGGCTCGCGCCTCCTCCACGCCGCTGAAGGTCGTCTTTTGGTTCTCCAGCAGCCGCCTGAACGGCGATCCGTGGGTTGCGGGTAATTACGGTGCGCCCGGCTGGATCGCCAGCACGCTCGGTTTACAGAACGTCATCGATTCCCACGATGAGTGGCCCGCCGTGACCTGGGAACATATCGCCCGGTCGCAGCCGGACGTCATCGTGATTGCGGATATGTCCCGTCGACTCTATCCGGCCGACGACGTGGCGGTAAAAGAAGCGTTTCTGCGAAGCGATCCGGTGACAAAGAACATTCCAGCCGTTCAGAAAGACCGCATTATCGTGGTCCCGGCGATGTCGCTAAATCCCTCGCTGCGCAACGTCGATGCGGTTGAACACATCAGCCAGCGGCTGGCAGCGTTTCAGCGCGAACGATGAGAAAATTGTCATCCACTTCCCGCCAGCACGGGCTGCTGGCGGCTGGTGTCCTGGCATTGCCCCTGATGCTGATTTTCGCCGCCAGCATTGGCGATATCACCATCTCTTTCACGAGTACGGGTAAAGCCATCCTCAACGGGCTGGGACTCACCTCGTTCGACCTGCCGCAGATAGAGGAAGGCATTATCTGGCAATACCGCATGAGTCGGGCCCTGATGGCGGCGTGCAGCGGCGGCGGCCTGGCGCTCTGCGGTCTGGTTCTGCAGTCGATACTGCGCAACCCGCTGGCGGAACCCTATCTGCTGGGCATTTCCGCCGGCGCCTCGCTGGGCGCGGTGTGCGTTATGCTCCTGGGGCTCGGCGGCAGCACGCTGGGCGTCAGCAGCGGTGCCTTTATCGGCTCCTGCGCCGCTTTTGCGCTTATCATGGTGATTACCAACGGCATGACCGCCAGTCCGCCACGGATTTTGCTGGCGGGGATAGCCGGTACGCAGCTTTTCAACGCCCTGACGGCGTATGTCGTCAGTACGTCCGCCAATGCCGAACAGTCCCGCAGCGTAATGTTCTGGCTTTTGGGAAGCCTGAGCGGCGTTCGCTGGCCCGACGCGCTGCTGGCGCTGGCCGTCACGCTTTCCGGCTTGCTCGCCGTGTTCATCTTTTCCCGGGCGCTGGATACCTTCACCTTTGGGGATGAGGTTTCAACGACGCTGGGTATTCCGGTGACCCTGGTGCGCATCGCGCTGCTGCTGGTCTGCGCATTGGTCACGGCAACGCTGGTAAGCGCTATCGGAGCCGTAGGATTTGTTGGGCTGGTTATCCCGCACGCGACGCGCATGCTGAGCGGATCGGGCCATCGCCATTCCATCCCGCTGACGTTTCTCACTGGCGCCCACTTTATGATCCTGGCCGATATTGTGTCGCGAACCCTTATCGCAAACCAGGTGCTCCCCATCGGCGTGGTGACGGCCCTGGTGGGCGCTCCTGCGTTCGTCATACTTCTCTATCGCAACAGGGAGGATAAAAAATGAATATTTCTGTTTCCGGACTGACGATGACCCGGCAGGCCCAGACCGTGCTGAACAATATCACCCTCGAGTTTTCATCCGGGCAAATTACCGGCCTTCTGGGCCCTAACGGCTCGGGTAAATCCACGCTGCTGCGCTGCCTTGCCGGCCTTTTTCCACGCCACGCCCATCACGTTGCGATCGGGGACGTGGCGCTGGGGGAAATGCCGCTAAAAGCGCGTGCCCGCTGCATGGCGTTTGTCCCTCAACACGTGGAGGTCGACGGCGATCCGTCCGTCGAGGAAATTGTGCGCCTGGGGCGTACGCCTTACAAAAGGGCGTTTCAGAGCACCAGCCGCGAGGATGAAGCGGCGGTGAATGCATCCTTAATCCAGATGCAGCTGTGCGAACTGCGTAAGAAAAGGTGGCGGCAATTATCGGGAGGCGAGCGCCAGCGAACCCAGATCGCCCGCGCGCTGGCCCAGCAGCCGCGCGTGCTGTTGCTTGATGAACCGACAAACCACCTGGACATTCAGCACCAGCTGGAGCTGATGCGGCTCATTTCTCGCCTCCCGCTCACGGTGGTCGTCGCACTGCACGACCTTAACCTGGCGGCAAATTTCTGTCAGAGACTGGTGCTTCTGAAATCCGGGCGGGTTTCCGCCGCAGGAGAACCGGACGAAGTCCTGACCCCGGAAAAAATTGAAATGACCTGGAACGTCAAAGCCCTGGTCAGGCGGGAAGCGGCACGGATCGCGATTGGGTATCAGATGGCGTAAACGAAAAAACCCTGCGATATTGCTATCGCAGGGTTTTCGAATTTGGCGGAAGCGTAGAGATTCGAACTCTAGAACCCTTTCGGGTCGCCGGTTTTCAAGACCGGTGCCTTCAACCGCTCGGCCACGCTTCCTAAGTGAGGCGCACTATAAACACCTCACCGCGTGCTGTAAAGAGCACGCCCATTCGTTCGCTTTAAAAATAGCCAAAATGCGTTTAATCGGTTGAATAGACAACATATTGGCCATTTTCTCAGCATAAAATACACCGTCCAGCCTTAGTGCTTTTTGATGTACATATCTTTAGTGAAATAGTACCCGAGCTTGTCCGGCGTGAATCCCCCCACCCACGGCTTCACCAGGTGCGTGCGAACATAGTGATAAACCGGGATCGCGGGAACATCTCGCCCGAGCAGATCTTCTGCCTGCTGGTAGAACTTACCGCGCTCTTGCGGAGTTTTCGCTTTGGCAGCATCCATCAACGCCTTGTCGTAGTCAGGGTTGCTGTACTGGCTGGTGTTTTCGCTGTCGCCGGTGCGGAAGTTATTCAGGAAGGTTGCCGCGTCGTCGTAATCGGCGATCCAGGCATAGCGCACCGCGTCAAAGTTGTGGGTGTGCATAGTGTCCAGCATGGTTTTCCACTCCTGATTTTGCAGCTTCGCGTCCACGCCGAGATTTTTCTTCCACATCGAGCTGGCGGCAATGGCGATACGCTGGTGCGATTCAGAGGTGTTATAGAGCAGGTTGAAGCTGAGCGGATGATCGGCGTTAAATCCGGCCTCGGCCAGCAGCTTTTTCGCCTCGGCGATGCGTTTGTCCATCGGCCAGCTGGCGTAGTCCGGGTTCTGTAACTTCACGCCACCGATATCCGGCTGGCTAATTAGCCACGCCGGGCGCTGCCCCTGCCCCAGGACTTTCTCTGCGATGATGTCCTTATCCAGCGCCATGTTCAGCGCCTTACGCACGCGAACGTCGTTGAACGGCGGTCGGGTGGTGTTGAACTCGTAATAATAAGTGGCAAGCTGCGGAGAAACGTCCAGTTCGCTGCCCAGCGTTTTCTTCAACTGGGCAAACTGGTTGATCGGCACCGTATAAACGATGTCGATTTCACCCGCCTTATAGCGGTTGACGTCCGACGCTTCGGACGTAATGGGCAGATAGGTCACTTTGTTGATAACGGTATGTTCGTTATCCCAGTAGCGCGGATTACGCTCGGCCACGATGCGCTCGTTAACCACCCACTGCGACAGTTTATACGCGCCGCTGCTGACAAAATGGTCTGGTTTGGTCCACTTATCACCGTAGCGACCAATCAGGACCTTATCCACCGGGACCAGCGACGGGTGCGCTAGCATCGCCAGGAAGGCCGCGTTGGGCTGCGTGAGCGTCACCTCCAGCGTGGTGTCGTTGACCGCCTTCACGCCGAGCGTGTCGGGGGCTTTTTTGCCCTGGGCAATATCCGCCCCGTTCACAATGTGCATATTGCCCGGATAGCTGGCGTACGGTGAGGCCGTTTTAGGATCGACCAGACGCTGCCAGCTCCAGACGATGTCCTCGGCGGTAATCGCGGTGCCGTCGCTCCAGGTGATGCCCGGGCGCAGATGGAACGTCCAGACGGTGTTGTCCTTGTTCTCCCATTTCTCCGCCAGGCGCGGCTGTATCTCGCCCTGCGGGGATACGCTCACCAGCCCGTCGAATAAATCGCTGATAATATTGAATTCGACATCGCTTTCGACTTTATGCGGGTCCAGCGATGAGGGCTCACTGCCGTTATTCCTGACCAGTTCCTGCCTGTCCGCCAGCGGGGTTCCTGCCGGCACGTTAGCCGCCCGGCCTGCCGTGCTGGCGCACAGTATGGCGGCGGCTAACAAAGAGAGTGTAAAGTTAGTGCGTGTTTGTGGTTTCATTTCCTTCGCCTTATTGTCTGTTTTATGACGATCCGGAAATAACTCTTAGCGCTCGGGCTTAAATAAGGCAATATATTTCAGTAACCTATAAGAGGTTGATCTGAATAAAACCGTCAAACCGCTGTTCATACGGTTGAAAGGGATTTCTTTAGAATAAATCACCAGCTTCAGCGCTAACGTGCTGAGTAAAGATGGGTAAAACCATTTTGAGTCTGGCGTCCCGTTTCCTATTCTTGCCGTTAATTACATCTGTCATAAGAGAGTGACTCATGGATCGTATTATTACGTCTTCACGCGACCGCACATCGCTACTCAGCACCCACAAGGTGCTGCGCAATACCTATTTTATGCTTAGCCTGACGCTGGCGTTTTCCGCAATCACCGCAACCGCCAGCACCGTGCTGATGCTGCCGTCTCCGGGGCTTATCCTGACGCTGGTCGGCATGTATGGCCTGATGTTCCTGACCTATAAAACCGCTGACAAACCGGTCGGTATTTTGTCTGCATTCGCCTTCACCGGCTTCCTGGGCTATATCCTGGGGCCAATCCTTAACGCTTACCTGTCTGCCGGAATGGGTGACCTGATCGGTATGGCGCTGGGCGGCACCGCGCTGGTGTTCTTCTGCTGCTCGGCCTACGTGCTGACCACGCGTAAGGATATGTCCTTCCTCGGCGGGATGCTGATGGCGGGTATCGTGGTGGTGCTGGTCGGTATGGTGGCGAACATCTTCCTGCAGCTGCCTGCTCTGCATCTGGCGATCAGCGCCGTGTTTATCCTGATTTCATCGGGTGCCATCCTGTTTGAAACCAGCAACATTATTCGCGGCGGCGAGACGAACTACATTCGCGCAACCGTGAGCCTGTACGTGTCGCTGTACAATATCTTCGTCAGCCTGCTGAGCATCCTGGGCTTCGCAAGCCGCGATTAAGCAGAACGTGAATAATAAAAAGGAGAATGCCCCGGCATTCTCCTTTTTTTATGCCTTAATCACCCCGGCAAATATAGGTGGGGTAACGCCGGTCCTGAATCAGCCACACCGAGGGCGAAAGCTCGGAGATCGTGAGATAGTAGCGGGCGGTCGGCCAGGCGAAGCTTCCCCACTGGGCATCGGGGGTATTGTCATTGTGTCGACGCCAGGTTTTGGTGTAGCTCAGGACAATAACCTTATCATCGTCCCGTCGCTCCCACGTAAAATCCACGTCCCTGTCAACGATCAGGCTCCGGCCCTCAGCCTTTGCCGCACCTTTATAGGTGGTCAGGCCGGTGCCGTTACGATGAAAATAGAACTGGGCAACGGCGTTGACCTTCACTTCATTTGCCTTTCCTTCATTGCGCGTAAAATTAAACTCGGTGCTGCAGGCCAGCGCATCGCGCTTATAGGCCCCGCCCGTGTAGATAAAGAGCGCAAACGCTCCGCCAATAACCGCGCCACCCAGCCCGAACAGAAGTTTGTTTTTCATTCTTCCGCCCCGCTTTTATAGCGAATAGTTTTACACAGGCTGGCTTCACTTACCGGGCAGGCACCGATGAACACCTCATCGGCGGCGGCAAGCGAAAAGCGGGCGCTGAAATAATAAATGTTGTACTCCTCACGCTCGCACGCGACGTTATTTTTCTTCAGCAGCTCGGTCAGTTTCGATAACACCAGCGGTCGGCCATGATCGTTAACCACCCAGAGCCGACAGCCGGCTATTTTTTCCTTAACGGGTTTTAGGGTCGCGGGCACGGTTATCTCAAGCTGTCGGCTAAAAAACAGGCTAAGCCCCACGGCTGACGTCGTTAATACCGCTAAAACCAGCCACCACTTTTTGGATAAACGCTTATATCCTGACGGCTGTTCGACGGACGGCTGAGGCACTTCGGGCGTAACGCTCTCTACGGGCTTAAAAATAACGTCGGCGTCAAAGCGGAATCCAAACCGGGGCACGGTCACGATAAACTCGTGGCTGTCGCCCAGGGCGTGGAAACTTTTGCGTAATTCGCTTACCGCCTTATTGAGGTTATTTCCCGATGGCGTAAAGCCGAACTCCTCCCACACGCGAGTGATCAATTCCTCCCGGCTCAGGTCGCGCCCTTTATGGCGAATAAATTCCTGTAAAAGACGAACGGCCGGAGCCGAAAGCGTTAATACAGACTCGGGTTGCCCAACAATACTTATTGCATGTGCTTCAGGATCGAATAACAACGAATTATTGCATATAAAAAACATCTTTCATTCTCGGCTGTTACCGCATGCTTTTTAATCCCTGATACAACGACAAGAAAATCGCCTCCTGAACTGATTATTTTTTCATCAGAAGGAGTTTTCTCCCCATCCCGGATCGCGGTATTTTCGCTTAACTATACAACCTTAAAGCCAGGAAAGCAGGATAAAAAACTGTATATAACGAGTTAATTAATACAAATTTTCACAAACCGCTGTTCTGGTTAAAGTTTCCCTGCCCTGAAGCAATACGTTAGCAGAGGGTGTCCCGTTGTGAATGCGCCGGGAAAGAACTCAACGCAGGCGGACCGAAAGTGAAACAGAAAAATAGTGTGAATAAGAAAACTGCCTTTTATATCGCCGCGCTGTCAGCGTCATTTTTCTCGGAAATGACAATGGCCAATATGAGCGTGTATCCCATGGAACTCAACGTGGACAGTTCCGGTGCGGCGCAAATAAAAGTGGCATCTAAAACGGATGATATTCAGTTCATTCGAGTGAGGCAAAAGAAAATTCTTAATCCGGGAACGCCGCAGGAAAAAGAGATTGACGTGGCTTCGTGGAAAGAAGGCGGCGTAGTGGTCACGCCCGAAAAATTCGCCCTCTCGGCAGGCGCAATGCGCGTGGTTCGTCTGGTATCACTCACGCCGCCGGCGAAGGAGAGTACCTGGCGGGTCTATTTTGAAGGCGTGAAGCAGCCTGACAGCATTATTCCAGGGCATTCAGAAGAATCTGGCGCAACGGCAAAATTGGGGGTCAACGTTATATGGGGTGCGCTCGTCCATCTCGCCCCGGAAAAAAGCCTCGTTTCGCTGTCAATCGACCCGGCTCGCGGGACGTTAAAGAACAGCGGCACGCTGCGCGTCCCGCTCAGGGAGATCGGTATTTGTCAGTCGGATGAAACCTGCAAATGGGTGAAAGAAGACGCCACGATTTACCCGGATACCGAGCGGAAATTAAAAACGCTCGCGCAGGTTAAAGGCCAAAAATATAAATTCCGCTACTTCAACTGGGTGAAAAAAACCGCTGAGGAAGCTGATTTACCCGTCGTGCAATAACACGACGTCACTGTAAAAAAACCACGTGTGGTTTGTTTAAAGAGCCAAGGTGCTCATTTGTAAATATAGAGATATCAATGCGTAAATTAATTAAACCTCTGATGATTGCTGCCGCGATGACCACGTCCGTTAGCGTCCTGGCGATCCAGAAAGATATTACCGTCAACGCCAGCGTTGATTCGCAGCTGGACCTGACCCAGGCCGATAATACGCCTCTGCCGGCCAGCATCGATATGCAGTATCTGCCTGGCCGCGGGCTGGAAAGCTACCGCGTGAATACCAAGGTATGGTCAAACTCCGCCACCAGCAACGTCAAGGTTCGCCTGGTAAGCGCTGCACAGCTGAGCAATACGGAAGGCGATCAGGCCGTACCGATGACCGTGAAGCTGGGTGATAAAACCCTAACCACCGCCGATGCCGAATTTACCGGAACTGAACTGTTCCCGGGCAGCATTGAAAACGGTTCTGCGGTACTGCCTCTGACCATTTCTCAGACCACCAAAGGCATTCTGAAAACCGGCCAGTACAGCGGCGTTGTTAGCCTGATGCTGACTCAGGCGACCACCACGGAAGGCGGTGCGTAACACCCAGCACCTACGGAATAACGTCAGAGGGTATTCACCCTCTGACGTCAGGATGATGTCGAGGCTCGTTCATGGCGTTTCACAGAAATACTCTCCTCTTTGTTGCTTTGTTACCCGCATCTATCCAACTCGCCTGCGCCGAGATGGCCGTTCCGGCAGGGTTTGAAGATCTCGCAAAAACGCAGCGCCTGTGGACGGAAGTCAGCCTGTACGGCGAATCGCTTGGCCTTTTTGAAACGGATATTAATCTTGAAACGGTGAGCTTTGTCGCGCCGGATACCGTAGTCGCGGCCATCAAGCGCCAGTTTAATGACGACCCTGCCCTGATCGCCACCGTCTCTGCCGCACTGGCCGTTCCGCTTGCCCGTAACGGCAACCTTGCCTGCAGCAGCAACGGCTCGGCGACGGGATGCGATTATATCGACACCCGGCGCGCGGCCATTATTTATGACGAAAACAACGCCCGTATCAGCCTGTTTTTGGACAAAAAATTCCTGCCAAAACCGACGGCGGAGAATCAGTGGTATCAGCCCACGCAGGGCACCGAAAATGCGCTGATACATCAGCAAAACATCAACTTTGTCGCCGACCGGGATTACCAGTCAGCGACGGTTCAGGGCAACGGCGCGCTTGCCGTCACGCAGGATGGCTACCTCAATCTGGACTGGACCTGGCTGGGCCAGCGTTCCCGTCACGAGCAACAGCAGGAAATGACCGTCAATAACGCCTGGTTCCGCCAGGATTTACTGCGTCAATATTATGTGCAGATGGGCGCGATGGATACGCGAGACCTGTTCAGCAACGCCGGGGGGAATATTACGCTCAGCCAACTTCCGCTGGGTAAAATTCGCGGCCTGCGCACGGGCTCAACTAGAGCATGGATCAACCCGGTTCAACAGTCGAAGGGAACGCCCATCACCGTGCTGCTTTCCCACGATGCCCGCATTGACGCACGCCGGGGCAACCAGCTGCTGGCGAGCTTTTATCTCAACGCCGGTGCGCAAAACCTGGATACCCGCGCGTTCCCGGACGGAAGCTATACCGTGACGCTGTCCATCTACGAAAATAACCGGCTGACGCGCACCGAGCAGGTGCCGTTTACCCGAACGGGCATTACGCCGTTTGACCGCGTCGAGTGGTTCCTGCAGGCGGGCGAAACGGACAATAGCGACACAGACGAACAGCGCCGCGCCGTCGCGCAGGCGGGCGTGCGCCTGCCCGTCACGCCGACGCTGGCACTGACCAGCGGCGCAACGGTGATGAGAAACCAGCGCTTTATCGAAAACGCCCTCGACTGGAGCCGCGGCTTCAATGCGGGCCCCGTCGACGGCGTGTTAAGCACCCGGTTTAGCTACCTCTACGGCAGCGAAGGACAACGCGGCAATATTCAGCAAATCAGCTACAGCGATGGATTTTCCCTGAGCGTCTATCGCAACGCGCTGTCGGCGGACAATTGCAATACCCGCAGCGCGGGATTCGACGCGGTGAACGGCTGTTATCGCAGCCTGTCGGTGATGTTCTCCGTTCCCGTCGGTTCCTGGTACGCCAGCCTGGGGTATTCGGACAACCGCAACGAAGGGCGGTACGTCTCCCGGCGAGAGCTGCCGGACAATGACGATCGCCACGACGCGGGCCTGCCGTGGGAGTCGGTCTATATGACCCGCTCCCGCACGCGGGCCTGGCAGGGCGGTCTGAGCAACGCGTTTAGCGCCCGCGGCCTGAACGTCAACAGCAGCATCAACCTGTTCATGCGTCGGGATGATTCCCGCGAGGGCAAGGACAAAGGCGGCTACCTGAGCGTGAGCGTGTCGCTGGCGCATAACCGCCAGGGCGATGCCTCAAGCTATACCTCCGTGGGCGCGACCTGGCAGCACCAGCAGCGGGAAAAGAATCAGCTGAGCTATAACGTGGCGCATAACTGGTATGCCGACGCGCGCGGCGAGAATGAGTATGGCCTGAGCGCCTCGGGCATTAACGGCGATTCGCTCAATACCTCGGCCTACACGCGCCAGGGTGGGCGATACGGCAACGGAAGCCTGACGGTGAGCGACGCCTGGGATCGTCAGGAGCAGCGGCATACGCTGAGCAGCAGCGGCAACTACAGCTCTACCCTCGCCCTCTCGCGCTCGGGGCTGTGGATGGGCCGCTGGAGCGACGGGCGCCCTGCGTCTGCGGTCGCCGTGCAGGTCGCTACGCCTGAGGATTCGCAGGACCCTCGCGTCGCCGTATCGCTGGACAACGGCGGCAGCGCGGATATTCCGGCAAACAGCCGCGCCCTGTTCGCGGTGCCGGGCTATCAGCAAACCACGCTGACGGTGAACGAATCGCTGAATGTTTCCCACGGCGTCAGCAGTGAAATTACGCAGGGTTCGGGCAGCAGAACGCTGTTTATGGTGCCGGGCAAAATGCTGCGTCGGGACGTGCAAACCACCGCGAGCTACACCTGGCTCGGCCAGCTCACCGACGAACGCCATACGCCGTTTATCGGCGGCGTGCCGCTGAACGTGAACGGCTGGAGCGATCTCGGCAACGGTGGGTTTAGCGCCCACAGCGATGCGCTGCTGCATAACCTCTACCTGGTGCGTCAGCAGCAGTTTTATCAGTGCGCGCTGAACGTGAAAAGCATGCGCGACGTGGTGCGTTACGTGGGCTCGATCCCCTGTCGGGAATTGACCTTCTCTGCCCTGCCGGATGCCGTCCAGCAGCAGGCGCAGCTAATGCTTGCCGGACGTTCGGTGCCGACTGGCCCAACCGCAATGAATGCAGAGAACCTTACCAAAGGGAAATGATGTGAATAAGTCTCTCTTAATTTTAACGATCTTTATCCTGTGGGCAGGCCAGGCGCAGGCGGGCGCCCCTGCCGGGCGTAATACCAGCGTGGGAATTAGCTACGATCGCTCCGCGCCCCCGGCACGCTTTGACATCTGGGTGCATGAGCCGAGCGGCTACGATACCGCAGATCCGCAAAAATGGGGGCGAAATACCCTGACCTGTCGCTCCCGCACCGACCCCACCTACGGGGCCTGCATGACTGCCCCGGTCTGGTTTTCGGCAAACCCGGCTGCGCCTTATCCCATCTCGCTCCGTTTTACCCATGCCCTCACCAAAAAAACGGTGGATATCAAGGTGTACGGCGAACACCACATGTTTATCAACAGTAAAGTCTTTACCTTCGCCAGCTTTGTTACCGGCGGGACGGGCGATATCACCGCCTGGAACAGAGAGCCCTATTTCGATTACTACATTGTGAGAAGCGAACTGGACAAGCTCGCCCAGCCGGGCATCTGGACCGCCACGCTGAGGCAGGACCTGCGTCAATGGGGAAGCGCCGACTGCGGAGGGAACTTCAACGATGTGAACGTGGGATGCCCTGGCTATCTCAGCATCGCCACCTGGCAGGCGACGGTGCGTATCGAGGTGGTCGACCCGGGCAATCAGCAGATTTACCTGCCCGCATTTCCGCACTCGACGCCTATTGTAAACCTCAACCTGACCAACTTCCCGGGACGGCCCGGCGGGAGTGAGATCCAGGGTGAAAGCACGGTGGACATGTGCCTGTACGACGGCAATAACAGCGCCAGCACCCGCGCGTACCTGCGGTTTGAGGACGACGGGCTCGCCGCGGCTGGCCGGACCGAGGGGGCGTTTTCAATCCGCCGTCGCGGTGGAAGCCAGACCGACGCGCGGGATCGTCTTGATTATCAGGTTTTTGTGACCAATCCGATCACCGGCGCAACGGAAACCGCTGCCAATGGTAAAACGCTGGTATGGCAAGGCACGAACGATCCGCAGCATCTGCGCCAGGTCATTCTGCCCGGCGGCCGCGAAAGCGTGCTTTGCATCCCCGCGCCGATCGTCCTGAAGACGCCTTCGTTTGCCGCCAGCAGCAAAAATGCGGGCGATTACACCGGCACGCTGCGCGTTATCTATACCCCCAGTACGCTATAACGAGGTCCCCGTGAGCTACGCTATTCTCGACAATAACCGTTTTTACGCCGAAGGATTGCGCTATGCGCTGCTGCGCCGTGGCGTTCCGCGTCAGGTGCAGAGCGACACCGTAAGGTGGCAGCCGTCGCTGCTCGCCAGGCGCGTTTTGGTCATCCGCTGTCGTTTCTCGGTTGCGGCCACGCATCAGGCGCTGATTAACATCTTGCTCAGACTGGAAGCCGCCCGCTGGCAGGGCAGCCTTTATCTGGTCTGTAACGAAAAAGGCTGGGCGCTGGCCACGCACCTGCGTAAACGCTTCTCTACGTTACCGATTTACATCATCGATGACCGGATCTCCGTTGCGGATGCGGCATATTTGCTGGCTAAAGAGCCTCGCCGCGTCCGCAGTCTTGACTGCTGCCTGACCGGGATTGAATTCAACGTGCTTGATCTGATGCTTACCGGGCTGCCCGTGCGCCATATAGCCATCGTGACCCACATGTCGGAAAAACAGGTTTCAACGCACAAATGCAATGCCCTGAAAAAACTCAACGCCAACAACCTGCTGCAGCTGCTCCTGTAGGTCGCGGTTTATCCCCCCGGCCCTTTTTTGCTACACTGGGGCCGATATTTTTCACACGACAGAAGATTATGTTCATTTTTGCAGGCCAGGAAATTGAGACCGATAGCGAAGGCTATCTGAAAGATACGACGCTCTGGAGCGAACCGCTGGCGGAGAAAATTGCGGAAAACGAAGGCATCACCCTCTCCCCTGAACACTGGGAAGTGGTGCGCTTCGTGCGCGAATTCTATCTTGAATTCAATACCTCTCCCGCCATCCGCATGCTGGTCAAGGCGATGGCGAATAAGTTCGGCGAAGAGAAAGGCAACAGCCGCTATCTGTATCGCCTCTTCCCGAAAGGCCCGGCAAAACAGGCGACCAAAATCGCCGGACTGCCTAAGCCGGTGAAGTGCATTTAATAGCGAATACCGAAGTTTACGTATTCCTTGCCGGGTTGATGAGGTTCCGTTAAGACCTTGTCAACCCGCGCGCTACGCGGCCCGCCCGCCTTCAGCCACGCCACCAGCTTGTCAACCTGCTCCGCTTCACCACACGCCAGCACCTCAACGCTGCCGTCATCCATGTTACGCGCGTATCCCGTCAGGCCAAGCTGAACGGCTTCACGCTGCGTGCTGTAACGAAATCCCACGCCCTGTACGACGCCGTGAACCCAGGCAATGGTGCAGACTTTTGACATCTTCCTTCTCCTTATCCGTCTGGCGCGTTGCAATTCCCCACCGAACTCGGGAAAATGGCGGCCATTTCATTGGAATCGACAGAATAGCAAATTATGAGTGTACGTTTAGTGTTAGCCAAAGGGCGCGAGAAGTCACTGTTGCGCCGCCATCCCTGGGTGTTCTCCGGCGCCGTTGCCCGTATGGAAGGCAAAGCCAGCCTCGGTGAAACCATTGATATCGTTGACCATCAGGGGAAATGGTTAGCGCGCGGCGCATACTCGCCAGCGTCTCAGATCCGCGCCCGCGTCTGGACCTTCGATAAAGACGAAACCATCGACATCAATTTCTTCGTTCGCCGCCTGCAGCAGGCCCGCCAGTGGCGTGACTGGCTGGCAAAGCGTGACGGGCTGGACAGCTACCGCCTGATCGCCGGCGAGTCAGACGGTATGCCTGGCGTGACGATTGACCGCTTCGGCAACTTCCTGGTGCTGCAGCTCCTGAGCGCCGGTGCGGAATATCAGCGCGCCGCGCTGATTAGCGCCCTTCAGTCCGTTTTTCCGGAATGCGCCATTTACGACCGCAGCGACGTGGCGGTACGTAAAAAAGAGGGGCTGGAGCTGACGCAGGGGCCGGTCACCGGCGAACTGCCGCCTGCCCTGCTGCCTATCGAAGAGCACGGCATGAAGCTGCTGGTCGACATTCAGGGCGGCCATAAAACCGGTTATTACCTCGATCAGCGCGACAGCCGTCTGGCAACCCGTCAGTACGTTGCCGACAAGCGCGTGCTGAACTGCTTCTCCTACACCGGCGGTTTTGCGGTGTCTGCCCTGATGGGCGGCTGCGCTCAGGTTGTCAGCGTGGACACTTCACAGGAAGCGCTGGACGTGGCGAAACAGAACGTCGAGCTGAACAGGCTGGATCTGAGCAAAGCGGAGTTCGTGCGCGATGACGTGTTCAAGCTGCTGCGCAAATACCGCGACCAGGGTGAGAAATTCGACGTTATCGTCATGGACCCGCCAAAGTTCGTGGAAAACAAAAGCCAGCTGATGGGCGCCTGCCGCGGCTATAAGGACATCAACATGCTGGCGATCCAGCTGCTGAACCCGGGCGGCGTGCTGCTGACCTTCTCCTGCTCCGGCCTCATGACGACCGATTTATTCCAAAAAATCATCGCCGATGCCGCAATAGATGCCGGTCGTGATGTACAATTTATAGAGCAGTTCCGTCAGGCCGCCGACCACCCGGTGATCGCTACCTACCCGGAAGGGCTGTATCTGAAAGGGTTTGCCTGTCGCGTCATGTAACTTGAAATGAGAAATATTGCCCGCACATAAGGTGTATGTAATGTTTCCCGGGAGGTGACTATGATTGCCAGCAAATTCGGTATCGGCCAGCAGGTCCGCCACACCTTGCTTGGGTATTTGGGTGTGGTCGTGGATATCGACCCGGAGTATTCCCTTGATGAACCGTCAGCAGACGAGC
>Ga0207655_1002121_pt1 | contig 16582 bp, 20 predicted proteins | sample KBSM44metaG_FD_184398 | JGI IMG/M metagenome (GOLD analysis project Ga0207655, IMG submission 184398) | Miscanthus rhizosphere microbial communities from Kellogg Biological Station, Michigan, USA - KBS M4-4 metaG (SPAdes) (version 2) | ecosystem: Host-associated > Plants > Roots > Rhizosphere >...
CATACTGACAGCCAAGGTAATCCACAGAAGAATCAGGATTTGAGTTTGCAACGTGCTGAAGCGGTGAAGCAGTATTTAACTACGAAAGGCATTGCACCGACTCGTTTAAGCACAGCTGGTCTGGGTTCAACCAAACCTGTTGCTGATAATGCAACGGATGAGGGTCGTAGAAAGAACCGCCGTATTGAGTTCGATGTTTTATAAGTTTTATTCAATAACAAAACAATAAAAGGTAGGCACTATGGCACTTCCATATATCACGTTAGGATCACCCACGACAGGTGGGGGAAAAATTATTTCTGCTCAGTCTTCTTTTCTGATTGATGGTAAAGCGATTGCATGTGTAGGCGATAAGGCGACTTGTCCCAAACATAAGTGTGTCGCCAGCATTGTTGCAGGTGATAATCATATGTTGGTGATGGGAAAGCCCGCTGCGCAGCATAATTCACCTTTATCTTGCGGATGTAAATGTATTGGTGATCAGTCATTAACAGTTGGGCAAAATTAAATTGTTTAAAGTATAAAAAAAGCCCCATCATCCTGACGGGGCTTTTTCATATTGGTTCGCTAGGTAAACTCCTGTTCTACCTCACTTCCTGATGTACAGACCGATTATTATTGTTTTACGTCTGGGAAACTTCCTGTTCCCTATGTCAGTAGAATAGGGTATTTGCTTAAACTTACCTAGCCGTCAATGCATGCAAGTGATGTAAGCTAAAGCGTACAATGTGATTTTAGACATTGGCATATTGGATGAGTTTGTTTACCACAGACTTGACTGCTTTATTATCAAACTCATTCCCCTCAAAGGTTTCACTCTTACCACGTTGCCCAATATCTCGCAGTTCAATAACTGCATTGGAGTCAATCATACCAATAAAAGCGCAGACTTGTTTGATTTGATCAATTGAACGTGAACCGTTGGTACCACCATAGCTGACAAAAGCCGAAGGTTTGCGCTGCCATTCTTTATAAACGAAGTCGATGGCATTTTTCAGTACAGGACTATAGCCATGATTGTACTCTGGTGTAATGAAAATAAAGGCATCGCCAGAAGCAACTTTTTTTGCCCATTCTTGCTGTTTGGGCTGATCATAGATTCCTGAGGCGGGTGAGTTTTTCCCAGCAAAGAAAGGCAAATCCCATTCTTTTAAATCTACAATTTCAACATTGAGGGTACTAAAGTCGAGTTTTTGGATTTCTTTAAGTAACCATTCTGCGACTTTGATCGCAACACGGCCATCTCGAATACTGCCCACGATAATTTGGATATTCATTTATTTTCATCTCTATTTTTCTATTAAAACATTATGAGCAATCGAAGTTATAGGTACAGTAGTGATTTGTATATGATTTTAAAATTTTGAGTTAACAATAAGATTGATCAGGATTTGAATTTCAATTTTAATAAGAAAAATTTTTAATTCTGAATATATATGAAAGACGATATTGCATTGATTATGGCTTTACCCAATGAATCTAAAGGGTTGTTTGAGCAAGCAGGTATCACCGTCCACTATAGTGGGATTGGCAAGATCAACGCGGCCTATACTGCATTTGATGTCATTCAGAAAACTGGCTGTAAAACCATATTAAACTTAGGGAGTGCCGGTAGTTCTTTCTTTAATGCTCATGAGTTGATTGAAGTAAAAACTTTTGTGCAACGCGATATGGATGTTTCTCCACTCGGTTTTGATGTGGGGGTTACACCAATGGATGAGTATTTGCCAAGCGAAATTCATTTAGAATCGTATTTTCCACATTTAGCACAGGGTGTTTGTGGTACAGGTGATAGTTTTGAAACAGGAAAACCCAAAGTGACCTGTAATCTAGTCGATATGGAAGGCTACGCATTAGCTAAAGTCTGTAAAAAACTAGATGTGCGGTTGGTTTCGATTAAATATATTACTGACGGTGCAAATGACACAGCACATTTAGATTGGGAAGATAATTTATTATTGGGTGCACAAAAGTTGTTAAAACTATATCAGTCTATTTATTAAAGACTTAGTTTGTGTGAATAATAGAAAAAGTTTAAATTTGAGTCTTGGCGACCATAGAACTCTATGGCCGTTTGCCAAAATAACCAATATGTCTATTGGATGATTAATTGCGCGGTAACACACCATATAAAGTCATATGGATGGTATGTTCAATTGCGCGTTGACACATACTTTTATTACGCAAAGTTTTACCAGTAACCATTTCGATTTGAGTGCTAAAGTCTGCATAATTTTGGGTCAGGGCCCAAATATTAATAATCAACAATTCAGCATCGATTTGATCTGATATTTTACCTTGCGCCTGCCAGTTTAAAATAACTTTGGCTTTGCGTTTAAAGAGCTTTTTAAGCGGGCCTTTTAGGATCGGTAAAATATGTGGTGCACCTTGAATCACTTCTAACGCGAAAAGCTTTGAAGCTTTTGGCTGAGTTCTAGAAATTTCGATTTTGGTCATGATGTAATGCGACAATGCTTCTGTCGGTTCCAATTCTGACTCAAGCGATTGCAACGGTGCTAACCATTTCTGCATAACTGTCGTTAGCACTTCAACATATAAGGCTTCTTTATTTTCATAGTAGTAGAAAATATTGGATTTATGCATATCTGCTAACTGAGCGATTTCATCTAGACTTGCGCCATTGAAACCATAGACAGAAAATACATCAAGTGCAGCATTGAGCAGCTGCTGGCGTTTTTGAGCACTCTTTTTTTGTTCCATCGCATCTTTAATCGAAAAACTGATTATTAAATTGTACGGTAAAATGTTTGATTTGTGCACAGAAAGCAGCATTATTTTGGTATATTTCTGATAAATAATGATGAAGTTTTATTATTAAGTCGATCGTAGATCCCTATTATATAATTTTGCACTAAACTGGAGCAAATCTTATATTAAAATTATGTCAATTATGACTTAATATTTAAATTTTGTGACATTTTTTAGTATAAGGTTAATTTAAAAATTAAATAATTTTAAATAGCATTATTTAATTTTCATTTAAGAAAATGCGCTTGCTTTAAAATATTCAAATTATTTTTAATCAATAGAAACAGTTAAAAACTTTAACATGTTTATGACAGCGAACATTTTCTATGCGATCTAAACATCCCAATCTAAAAATTTAATTATTCAAGATCAGGAACATGTCGCGCAAGGTAAATCTGCAAGGGCAAAAATATTTTGATGCAATACCTTGCGTTGTTGTTCATGTTGCAAGCACAGCGCTGAGAACTTGTTGTTCGAGTTCTGCAAATGCCACCCCTTTTTGACGCGGACGAGGCAAATCGACTTGAAACTGTTGGGCAATATGACCTTTATCCAAAAGAATAATACGATCTGCGAGTTGAACAGCTTCACTGACATCATGAGTAACAAGAATGGTGGTAAAACCTTGTTCTAACCATAATTTTTCAATCAAACTCTGCATCTCTAGTCTTGTTAATGCATCTAAAGCACCTAAAGGTTCATCCAGTAATAAGACCCGCGGTGTATGTGACAAAGCACGAGCAAGCGCCGTTCGTTGACGTTGTCCACCAGAAAGCTGTGATGGCCAAAGTCCAGATTTCTCCTTTAATCCCACCTTTTCTAATAATTGCTCAGCCTTAGAAAATTGGTTTTTGGCTAGACCCAATTGCACATTTTTTAGAATACTTTTCCATGGCAATAAGCGTGGATCTTGGAACATCACCCGAATATCATCTGCAATGATCCCTTCACGGAAATTTAATAAAGATTTAAATTTGATTTCACCATAACTGGGTTGTTCTAAATCGGCAATTAAACGCAGTAGGGTACTTTTACCACAACCACTACGTCCCACAATTGCAACAAATTCACCAGCTTCAATGTTTAAATCTAAGTCCTCAAGAACTTTAACTTCACCATAATATTTATGCAGTTGTTCTATCGAAATTTCTGCACCAATTTTTGCTTGTTCTTCCTCAACAATCTCGGTTGTTGCCACCAAGTCATTGGCATATTGGCTAATGCTTAAATCGGTCATATCAGACTCCTATTTTTGATAACCTGCGTGCCAACGCAATAGGTATTTTTCTAGAAATTGTGCAAATACATCTGCAAGTTTGCCTAAAAGGGCATACAGCAAGATACCCACCAGCACGATATCTGTTTGTAAAAATTCACGCGCATTCATGGTCATATAACCAATTCCAGATTGTGCGGAAATTGTTTCTGCCACAATCAGTAGTACCCAAACCAACCCCAGTGAAAAGCGTAAACCCACTAAAATTGAAGGCATTGCGCCCGGTAAAATAATTTCTTTATAAAGTTGCCATCTGCTTAATCCATAGCTTTTTCCCATTTCAATCAATTGAGGATCAACTGAGCGAATTCCGTGATAGGTATTGATATAAATCGGGAAAAAGACACCGACAGCCACTAAAAATAGTTTTGCAGACTCATCAATTCCAAACCATAAAATAACCAATGGAATCAGGGCCAATGCTGGAATATTTCGGATCATTTGCAAGGTGGTATCCAGTAAATTGGATGCCACTTTTGATGAACCATTAAGTAGTCCTAAAAATAAGCCGAGCCCACCACCAACGAAGAGGCCAAGTAGCGCACGACCAGCACTAACTTTGACATGTTGCCAAAGCTCACCGCTGACTAAAAGTGTCCAAAATGCAGAGACTACCGCTGTCGGTGCAGGTAAAACACGGCTTTCAAGTAGCCCCGTTTTAGAGGCAATTTGCCATATGACTATCAGTAAAATCGGCACAAACCAAGGCAGTAAACGCTGCCCGATTTGTTTAGTTCCACGTGAAACTGCGTTGCTTTTGGTTGGAGCAGCATTTTTAATTATGGCATTCATGCAGGCTCCTGTAACGGTTTTTTATTTTCTTCAGGTGTGTAGTTGTTGGCTACGATTTCACCAAATGGTCCAGTCAAATTAGGTTGTGTGAGTTTCTTACGTGTTTCCAATGGCAGTAATGGGAATACCAGTTCAGCAAAGCGAATGGATTCTTCCAAATGTGGGTAGCCTGAGAAAATAAAGGTATTGATGCCTAAATCGGCATATTCTTGAATGCGATCTGCAATAGTCTGAGGATCACCGACTAAAGCAGTACCCGCACCACCACGAACTAGTCCGACCCCTGCCCAAAGATTTGGTGATACTTCAAGCTTACTACGATCACCATTATGTAGCTCAGCCATACGGCGTTGCCCGACAGAATCCATTTGTTTAAATTTTTTCTGTGCAGCTGCAATCGTCGCATCATCTACATATTGAATTAGTTCATTGGCAGCTTGCCATGCTTGCTCATTGGTCTCACGAACAATGACATGTAAACGAATACCATAATTAAGTTGACGACCTTTAGTCTCGGCTTTGGCTTTCACCACTGCAATTTTTTCTTTTACTGCAGCAGGTGGTTCGCCCCAAGTTAAATAGGTATCAACTTGCTCAGCAGCTAATTCAATCGCATCTTCAGAAGATCCACCAAACCAAAGTGGTGGGTAAGGCGCTTGAATGGGTGGATAAAGTAACTTAGCATCGTCTACACTTAAACGTTCGCCATGAAAGGTAAATGATTCACCCGTATGTGAGCGTTTTAAAATTTCACGCCAAATCGTGGTGTATTCAGCTGCTGTTTTATAACGTGAAGCATGGTCTTCGTATACGCCATCACCTTTCAATTCTTGCTCATCGCCGCCTGTAACGAGGTTGAGTAAAACCCGACCATTGGATAGTCGATCAAAAGTTGCAGCCATACGTGCTGCAAGCGCTGGTGTTGTTACGCCAGGACGTAACGCAACCAAGAATTTTAGATTTTTAGTCGCATCAATCAAGCTCGCAGCAGTAATCCATGGATCTTCACATGAACGTCCCGTGGGAATGAGTACACCTTCATAGCCCAGATTATCCACAGCTACAGCAATTTGTTTCATATAAGCATGGTCAACTTGGCGAGCACCTTTGCTTGTACCTAAATAACGACTGTCACCGTGAGTAGGAATAAACCAGAAGATTTTCATTTCATTCATCCTTAGAAAAATATTATTTCACTGTCCAAACCGCTTGTTTGATATCTATGCTGTTTGGAATAATTTTGAGTTCGCTAAAACGATTGGCCAGCTGTTGCTGATCTGCAATTACTTTTGCTGAAAGTGGTGCTGCACCAGAAGGTCTTGGGCGTCGCTCAATAAAAGTTTGACTAACTTTTGGTTTTAAACCGGTGCTTTGTCCGATGGCTTGCGCTGTTGCGACACGATTGGCTTGTACCCATTTATCAGCAGTATTAATTTGCTGGATAATGCCTTTAACTGCTTGAGGATATTTCTTTATAAAATCTGGTGATGCCAAATAGAAGGTATAATTCGGACTTAAACCCTGTCCTGAGGCGAGGATACGCGCCTGATCTTCTACTTGTGCAGATGCAAAGAATGGATCCCAAATTGCCCAAGCATCGACAGCACCTTTTTGAAATGCAGCACGGGCATCAGCAGGGGTTAACCAAATCGGTTGAATGTCTGACCATTGCAAACCAGCTTTACGTACAGCTTGTACCAGTAAATAATGCGCACTAGATCCTTTCTGCAACGCAATGCGTTTACCTTTCAATTCATTGAGTTTGGTGATTTTTGAATCTTTAGGCACTAAAATTGCCGAAGCCAATGGCTTGGCTGCTTCATAGGCAATGTAGTACAGCGGTTTATTCGCGGCTTGGGCATATACTGGTGGGGTATCACCAGTGACACCAATATCCAGAGAACCTACAGCAAGGGCTTCTAAAATTTGAGGACCTGCAGGGAATTCATTCCAAGTGATTTTGGCATTTGGGAATTCTTTCTCATACAATTTCTGTTGTTTGGCGATTGCAAAATTAATAGAACTTTTTTGAAAGCCGATACGTAATTCTTTTACCGTTGGATCGATTGCCCACACAGAGGCTGAACCCAGCATTGCGCTACAGATCAACATAGTGGTCATGGCATGAGTCGTTGCATTGAACCATGATGATGTGTTTTGTTGCGCGATTTGCTGGGTCATATTGATGTCCTCTTTAGCGGAGCTGTTGGCGAAATTAGTTTGCTAAAACAGCTGCTTGAATATTGATTTTATTGGGAATAAGTTTTTGTTGATAAAAAGCATCTGCGACATCTTGCTGCTTCTTGACCACATCGTTAGAAATTGGAGTGACACCAAAACCCATACGAGAAATTGAGGTATTCAAAATATCAAGCGGTAAGCCTGTCGGTTTTTCTAAGAGTTTTGCCGCATCAGTTTGATGTTGAGACACCCACTGCGTTGTTGTATTCAGTTCATTGACCACAATTTTTAAAACATCGGGATGTTGTTCAGCGAACTTACGATCAGCCAAATAGAATTGATGGTTATTCACCAAGTTTTGACCTGTCGCAAGGACTTTTGCATTGAGTTGCTTTTCTGCAGCAGCAAAGAACGGATCCCAAATCACCCAAGCATCTACTGCACCTTTTTCAAAAGCGGCACGGGCATCAGCTGGTGGTAGATAGACCACTTGAATATCATCAAGTTTTAAATGATTTGCTTCCAAAACTTTGAGTAAAAGATAATGTACATTTGAACCTTTATTCAAAACTACACGCTTACCTTTTAAATCTTGGACCGATCGAATGGCTGAATCTTTCGGCACAATTAAGGCTTCAGCCAAGGGCGCAGCAGGTTGATTAGCAACATAGACCAGATTTGAGTTTGCAGCTTGGGCGAAAATAGGCGGTGCTTCCCCAGATTCACCAAAGGCGACACTACCAACATTTAAACCTTCTAGAAGTTGTGGCCCAGCAGGGAATTCAACCCATTTAACGTTTACCCCTTTCTCTTTTAAGGCTTTATCTAAGTCACCACGTGCTTTGATGATGGGCAATACCCCATATTTTTGGAAACCTATATTTAAAGTTGTGGTTTCTTGTGGTTTTGAGCATCCACTAAGCATCATGATGGTGGCAAGGCTAACACTAACAAGGGTGATTTTTTTCCAGGAAGGTTGAAATAAGCTCGCCATGAGTCACGATGCTCCTATAAAGTCTAAAAAAGGCATGAGCATCAGCTTAAAAGGCTTTGTATTTTCAAAAAAATAAATTTTTAGTGATTACTAATGAAAAAAATAGATAAACAATAAATTGCTAAGGTTATCTGTAAATGAGAAATATAAAGCTGATATTCTATAAAAATATAATATTATAAGAATTTGAAAATTATGATGTTATTTGTGTTATTCAATCGCCATATATAGATTCCATCCTCAAGAATAAGAAAATACTCTGGTGGATGGAATCTATTGAGATAAGCTTAGAAGCAAATGTGATAATTTGTTTAAAATAATCATTTTGATCAATTTTAAGCAATTGATTTTTTAAAGACCATCGAATTACGTTGATAGTTATATAGCGCTTGGCGAGCCTCAGGTAAATCATCAACATTTGCCATTTCAAAACCATGCTCTAAGAACCAGTGTGCGGTTCGCGTGGTTAAAACAAACAGTTGCTGAATACCCATTTGACGTGCATTTTCTTCTAAAAAATGCAGAATTTGGCTACCACGATTAGATTTACGATAGCTTGGATGTACGGCTACACAGGCAATTTCAGCTGATTTGACTTCATTTTCTGTTGAAGGAATCGGGTAGAGTGCAGCACATGCGAGAATGGTTCCATCTCGCTCAATGACGGCAAATTTCTCGATTTCATTTTCTAAACGTTCGCGTGAACGATACACTAAAATTCCTTCATCTTCCAAAGGGCGTAATAAATTAATCAAGCCACCGACATCACCAATATTTGCCATACGAACTTCTTCATAATGTGCATCAGTGATCATAGTGCCATGCCCATCACGGGTGAAGAGCTCTTTGATCAAGGCACCATCATCGCTGTAGGAAAGTAGATGAACGCGATTTACACCTTTTAGCGATGCTTCTTTTGCATTGTGCAAATGTAAGGCGATTTCAAAATTTGAATCTTGATATTTTTCAATATGTTTATCGAGTTGAAGTGGAGTAATTTCACGTTTCAATTGCGCATACTCATCCATTAAGCCTTGTTGATTTCCTAAAAAAATCAATTTATCAGCTTTGATATGAATGGCTGTTTTTGTCGCCACCTCTTCTGCAAGCAAGTTAAATACTTCACCTGTAGTGGAATATCCTGTGGGTCCCAGTAATACAATATTTTGATTACCTAAATGGCGTTGAATGGCTTCAGTATCAATTGTGCGTACTTCGCCAGTGAGCTGGAAATCGACACCATCACGAATACCATATGGCTTTGCTGTGACAAAATTACCTGAGACCACATCAATGCGTGCGCCAAACATGGGTGAATTAGCAAGCCCCATAGATAGTAGTGCTTCGATTTGTAGACGAATAGAACCCACAGCGCTCATGACACAAGGCAATGATTCACGTGTAGTAACACGACGATTGATATGAATAGGACTTTGAATTTTATTGTGAAGCAAATTGGCAGTAATTTGCGGGCGTGCGCCGTGGACCAAAATCAGTCGTATGCCCAATGAATGGAGCAGGGCAATATCATGAATAATATGCTGAAAATTTTCGTGTTCAACAGCTTCACCACCAAACATCAATACAAAGGTTTTACCACGATGAGCATTGATATAGGGTGCAGAGTGACGAAACCAATGCACGTATTCTTGTGTTGTGCTTTGTATTGTTTCTAAACTGTCGGTTTGCATGCCTATCTCAGTATTGATGATTGCTATACCGCGATTCTAAACAAAAATAGCGTAAGAATAATAGAGTCTGCTAACAATTCGTCTATGTTTGCGACTATGCGACTTTTTAGGTGAAACAACGCACGAAATACGAAATATAGTTATTCTAAATGATGAGAAACATCTTTCGCAATGTAACGTCGTCACGGCAAAAAAACGCTAGTCCCCATTGCTGTGCCTTGCGCGCTGCAAACAAAGCAATGCTTTGTTCTTGCTCAGGTTGTAGCTAAAATGATCTCAAGTTTCATGTTTTATGACGTTTATGTCTCATGCTCGATTATATTCGACTACACAAGCCATTTATGAAATGTCAACAGACGCTATTGAATAAAAAAAGCACTCGAACGTGGGAGGACGAGTGCGAAAGGGTATATTAATTTTACGATTCACTTTGGAATATTGAGTTAAAAGCCAGATATTTTAACGATTGCTGTTCATCGAAATTACACATTCTAATCTTTCATTTTGAACAATTTACTGATGATATTTGGCTTTTCTATTTCACTCAATAATTAATGCCTTCACATTAAATCTAATCGTAAAATATAGAGAAACTATGGAGATATAAATGAAAGTATGTGTTTTATTTATTTGTTGAATCAATTAGGTTTTAAGCAGATTCTCAAAATATGAAAAAACCCAAGCTAACTTGGGTTTGAAACTTAAAATATAGCCATTAATCAATCACGCGAATAATACGATTATTTCGCTCATTTACGAGCACATAGTCACCATTCACTTTGTACCATTGCTGATATCTTCCAGGTTTAGGTAACTGGCGGTAGTTTTTATAATTGACATGATAGCGCGAAGAATTGAATTGAGTCGGGAAGTACTGCCCTGAGCGCCAGCGTTGATTCGAATTTACGCGGTTGTCATAATGATTGTTTTTATTCCAACGATTGTCATATTTATGATCCCAATGGTTTTGTTGATAGCGCTGGTTATCATTTCGATGATAATCATGGGGTGCAGCGATCGCAGATGTTGCAATAAAAGCACTCATTGATAAAGCTAGTGTGGTTAAGATATTTTTCATTTGATACACCTGAATTGAACTTTTGTCCTTTGATGTAATCAAATTACTCAATCATTTGAGATAAACAGTGAGCATGGTTTAGGTGAATTGTGAAATGTATGAAGACTTGATGAAGAGACATATTGGCATTTTCTTTTCACAATTAAAAAAGCCCAAAAATGGATTTGGGCTGTAAATCTAGCAGTTTAGATATTATCGAATGACACGAATAATATGATGGTTGCGTTCATTGACCAGTACATAACGGCCATCTACTTTATACCAACGTTCAAATTTAGCAGGTTGATGCAGATTTTTGTATGTCCGATAATCATTCACGTAATATCGATTGTCCTGATAACGATCAGGTAAAATTACACCCTCTCGCCATTCAAATTTTTCATGTGATGTAGCAGGACGATGATCACGCCCATGATCCCAGTTGGCCATTACCGAAGTTGTAACTAAGGCACTGAGTGATAGTGTGATTGCGCTTATAACCTTTCTCATTTGATTCGACCTTTTAAGACGGATAGTTTATCCGATCATTCAAACTACAATTTAAGTTAAGATAAAAAATGGAGAAATATCATTCGATTGTCAATTTTATGGAGGTTTCTAGAGTTTTTTAAAAACAGAGTGTAAAAACTGAAATTTAGGCAAAAAAAAGCTCAAACAAAAAAGGTGTTTGAGCCTATGAAAGCAAAATATTTAAAAAACTACATCCCTCGGATATTCACAATATTATTATTATCTGAATCGACCAAGATATAGTCATTGTTAATCTTATACCACTGTTGATTACGCGAAGGCTTTGGAAGGTTTTCGTCTTTATAATCAACTTTGTAACTATTACCACGATAATGCTGTGGCATTACATAACCCATTTGCCATTTGTGCTGTTGCAAACGTTTTACGCCACGTTCTTCACGTTCACGACGTTGTTCTTGAATGTTGTCATCATCATTACCACGATCACGATGATTGCGTCCACGATCTCCACGTTCGCTTTTGCCACGATCAAAACCATTGTCATCGTCAAAATGAGGACCTGCACTGCTGATCTGAGCCGTCAACAGTGTTGATAAAGAGATGGCGATGATCGCTAAAATCTTTTTCATAATCGTCCTCGCTTATTCAATATGTTTATTTTGACCTCACTAATGTACTGCTAAATTGCAGAGAAACTGTGAAGAAAGTTCAGTTTTTCATTTAAAATGACAGACATAATAAAAACATATTTATATAAAAGTGAAAAGGATTATTGCAAAGCTTTGGCCTGTAATGCATTGCAGCAAATTTTTTTAAGCGGAATAGGTAGCTAAAAAATGTAAATATTTATGAAAATATACTTAGAGAGATGACTCCGCTATAAATTCAGCATGAAAGATTAAGACCACTGCTGATTCATCTCCTTTAAGCAATTGATTGCTTTGATAATATCTTTTGCTTGATGCGCATCATCTAAGGCCTGAATAAAATGATTTGGGAGCTGTAATTGTTCGATAGAGCGAATCATCTCCACTTTATGTTTTAAATCTTTCATAAAAAACGCCTCAAATTGATCTGTTTAACTTGAGTAACACTATAGAAGAATCCTTGTTATTTAAGAAACTGAATAAAATTATAGTTTTTATTGGGTAAAACGATTTTAATGTAAGTCTTTATAATATTTTTAGTTTGACTCTATGATCAATAGTTTAAATGAGAGGATCTCTTATGATTTTCTCCACACTTCGAAAAGCGTGGAGAAAGAAAGATGGAGCTAATCCTGTGCGTCAATACTTTCACCATTCAACGCAAGGCTATCATCTCCCATGAGGTAGAGATAAGCAGGCATGATGGCTTCAGGTGATGGTAAAACCTTTGGGTCCTCATCAGGATAAGCTTTGGCACGCATAGCGGTACGGGTCCCACCTGGGTTGATACAGTTATAACGAATATTTGGATAAGTATTTTCTTTGGCAAATATTTTACTGACCGCTTCAATCGCAATCTTTGAAACCGAGTAAGCACCCCATTGCGCACGTGCTTCACGTCCTACACCAGAGCTAGCGAAAACGACTGATGCATTTTCAGATTTTTCCAGTAAAGGCAGTAATTCTTGGGTGAGCACAAAAGGTGCACGTAAATTCACCGCCATGACATCATCCCAGATCTCTTCTGGATAATGTGCCAACTCAACACGCTCTCCTAAGATTCCAGCATTATGCAAAATACCATCTAAGCGACCAAATTGTTGCTCTAGAGTATCAACAAGCAGTTCATAGTCACGTGAAGAGGCAGTAGAAAGCTGCAAAGGAAGAATAGCAGGTTGGGGGGCACCAAGTGATTCAATTTCATCATAAATGACTTCAAGTTTATTGAGCGTGCGACCATGTAACACGACTGTTGCGCCGTGTAAGGCATAGCTGAGCGCAGCAGCACGTCCAATACCGTCTCCCGCACCCGTAATGAGGATAATTTTATCCTTCAATAAATCTGGGCGAGGTTGATATTCTGAATACTTCATGGGAGACCTCCTATAATTGTTATGATGTAATTTAGGCTTTTGACGCAATGTCCTGACCATATAAAACAATGTTTCTCATCATTTAGAATGATTAAATTTTTTACGTCTTAGCTTACACTGTTGGAAATGCACTGCTCATTATAAATAAGTGAACTGCCAACCAGCCTATGTTCTATATAAAAACATTGAAACATCATATTCAAGATGTTTCAGTGTTACTTATCATGTTGTTAGGTAAATTGTATGATTTTTTGGGATTTAAATATCTACAAGTTTTCGAATAACTTGATGTAATTCATTAACATTCCCTACGATACAGTCGGCTTGCCAAGCATTTAAATCATCTTTGTACTGTAATGGTAAATAACCATAAGCTGCGAGAATTGTATACATTTGTGCATTACGTCCTGCATCAATATCTCGCGGATGATCACCCACATAGATACATTGTTCAGGTGCAATATCAATTTGCTTTGCTGCTAGATACATTGGCTCTGGATCTGGTTTGGTCTGAGTGACATCTTCAGGGCACACCAGAACAGCGCAACGTTGTGTGAGGTTCAATGCGTTCAATAATGATTCACTTAACCAACGTGGTTTATTGGTCACAATACCCCATGGGATTTGCTGGCTTTCTAACTCTGCCAGAAGAGGATACATACCAGCAAACAGATCTGTGTCTACAGCAATGTCATCACCATACAGATCTAAAAAGCGTTGACGATGTGCTAAAAAAATCGGATCATCCACTTCAAGCTCTGGATAAACCAGTTTTACCATTGCGCGTGCACCCTCAGAAACCTGAGTACGGATCAAATCTGCATCAACCACTGCACGTCCTTCTTCTCGACACATATTTTGAATAATACGGATAAAGTCTGCAGCCGTATCAATCAGTGTCCCATCTAAATCAAAAAGAACAGCTTGCATCAAACACCTTCATTCACAGTATAAACCATGTAATTCACATCAACATTGGGCGCAAGCCAGTAATGTTTTGTGAGTGGGTTGTAGTGTAAGCCGGTCATATCTTTAAGTTTTAAACCTGAGTTACGAATGTCATCAGCAAGTTCAGACGGTTTAATAAATTTATGATAATCGTGGGTGCCTTTTTTCAATAAACGTAATACATATTCCGCACCAATAATTGCGAATAAATAAGACTTTGGATTACGATTAATTGTTGAAAAAAACACATGACCATTTGGTTTAACTAGCTTTTGACAAGCTTGGATGATAGAAGCTGGGTCAGGAACGTGTTCCAACATTTCCATACATGTAACAATATCGTATTGCCCTGCTTGTTCTTCTGCGAGTTGCTCCACAGGGACTTGGCGATATTCAATATTTTGAACATTTTCCTGTTCAGCATGTAAGCGAGCGACATTCAATGGTGCTACACCCATGTCAATACCTAAAACATTGGCGCCACGACGTGCCATACTTTCAGCCAAAATCCCACCACCACATCCTACATCAAGAATCTTTTTACCTGTAAGACCGTTGGCATGTTCATCAATCCAGTTTAAACGCAGTGGATTGATTTGATGTAAAGGTCTGAACTCAGAGTGTTGATCCCACCATAAAGCAGCAAGCGCTTCAAATTTAGCAATTTCCTGTGGATCAACATTAAGTTGCGACATGCCGGGCACCTCTAAGTAAATTGTTTTAATCAAAAATTAAGTTCAGTTATGCTAGTGTTTGTTAACACTTCGTCTATTTATGAAATATCAACAGACCCTAGTGTAACCATAAATCCAAAAAAAGCGATGAATCGTGTAAAAAACTTCACAGAAGGAAAACGATTTTCCCATATTTGTTTTATAGTGAATGCATAAGCTATACGAGATGACGACGAGGACAATAAAGTCAATGAAAAAATTTATTTTAGGTGGCATGACTGCCATGGTAATGGCATTTTCTGCAAACGCCATGGCTGCTGATTTTGTTGCAGGTAAAGATTATACCGTGGTGCAAAATCCAGGAAAAGTTTCTGTTCCTGGTAAAATTGAAGTGCGTGAGTTTTTTTGGTATGGATGCCCTCACTGCTTTACATTAGAACCGCATATGCAAGCGTGGTTAAAGAAAATCCCTAAAGATGTCAACTTTATTCGTACCCCAGCAGCGATGAATCCATTATGGGAGCAAGGTGCTCGAGCATATTATGTGAGTGAGGCATTGGGTGTACGTAAGCGTACGCATTTACCTTTATTCCATACCAATCATGCAGGTAATCAGCAAGTTCTACAAAAAGATGCTTTTGCTAAATTCTTCACTCAGTACGGTGTGCCTGAGGCGAAATTTAACAGCATGTATAGCTCTTTTGCGATTACTGCAAAAATTGCTGAATCAAATCAATTGGCACAACAGTATCAGCTTTCAGGTGTTCCTGCTGTTGTGGTAAATGGTAAATATGTGGTTCAAGGTGAAGACGGTAAAGTGACGCAAGTCCTTGACTATCTCATCAATAAAGAACGTAAAGCCAAATAAGCTTTTATGTTTTTAAAACCCGCAATTGCGGGTTTTTTATTGCGGGTGATATAGAGGCGAGTTTGGGAGATAAATTAAGCTCTATCTTGGTCCCAATTTTCGATGCCTTTAAAAATTAAGCGGATTTGCGTCACCGATTGTTTTTTAAGGACCATTTTTTGCAACTCAAGTTCTATGCCAGAGTATTGTCGAGATAAGTTGATCCATGACATTGCCCAAGTAAAAGATAAATTAATCAAAATATTGGTGATCACTTTTAAATCATTTTCATCATGAAAATTTGCTATAACTTCAAACTTTTTTAACGCGTTGGCAAGATCATCATTCAGGAAGTCAATTTCACGGGAAATGGCTTTACGCACCACTTCCGAACCGCCCCAACGTTCCGCAATCATAAAAATCCATTGTTGCGAGCTGCTGTCTACCGCCTCAAAAAACAGCACCATGCTGGTTTTGGTTTTCGCTTCAGGATGTGCTAGGCCTTTTCCCAACTGGTGTAAGACATTCTTTAAATAAAGCGCAACTTGATCTACCAGTTCTTTCCCCAATTCATCCATATCTTGGAAATGGCGATAAAACGCTGTTGGGACCAAACCGACTTCACGGGCAACTTCTCGCAAACTGATACTCGAAAATGAACGACCTGAAGTGCTTAAGGTTAAAGCAGCATCAAGTAAAGCCTGACGGCTTTGCTGTTTTCGTTCATCGCGTATCGACATTCTGGTATCCAAAGATTTTTGTTGTGATGAGTCTATCAAAAATAAAAACAAATTAAACGACGAATGTCAGTGTACAGGTGTTGACTGAATTTAAAAAATGA
>Ga0207655_1002124_pt1 | contig 16556 bp, 17 predicted proteins | sample KBSM44metaG_FD_184398 | JGI IMG/M metagenome (GOLD analysis project Ga0207655, IMG submission 184398) | Miscanthus rhizosphere microbial communities from Kellogg Biological Station, Michigan, USA - KBS M4-4 metaG (SPAdes) (version 2) | ecosystem: Host-associated > Plants > Roots > Rhizosphere >...
GTGATATGTCTGAGCAACCTATTGATTTAACCCCTACACGTCCTTATCTTGCTCGTGCAATCTATGAATGGATTTGTGATAACCAGCTTACTCCTTATCTATTAGTGGATGCGACACAGCCACATACCGATGTTCCACAGCAATTTGTTAAAGATGGGCAAATCGTTTTAAATATCGTGCCTCATGCTGTTCATCAATTTCTTATTGCTAATGAATCCATTACTTTTTCTGCCCGTTTCGGGGGGGCATCGAAAGACATTTATGTACCTATTCAAGCAGTTTTAGGTATTTATGCACGCGAGAATGGGCAAGGTTTATTCTTTGATCCTGAAGAATATGCCAATGTAGCGCCTGTAGAAAATACAGTAGAGCCAGAAGTACAAGAAGCTGACACAACATCGACCAAGAAAAAACCGACGTTAAGAATTTTAGATTAAATTTAGAGGAAGAAAGCATGGCATTTGATTTAGTCCAATACTTTGCTGAGCAGATAAAAATTCAAAAGCCTCAGCTTTTAAATCAATACCCAGTTAATGAAAAAAATAAACTGATTGATGAGGTGAATATTCTTACGCTTGGAAAACTGATTAGTTTATGGCGCCAAGATGACAATAAGATTTATCATGAAATAAAATCGGCAGATCCACTTTATATTCAAGAAGTTGCTCGACATTTAACAACTTCTAAGCATAACCAGTCAACTTTAAAAAATGCAGAACTAGAACAGAGTATTTCTGAAATTTTAACTTTGCAGTTAGCAGAACTTAACCAGCTCGATGAAACAGGTGGTTTTGGGCATAATGGCCTAAAAGAATTAATTTTAGGTCAAGTCGAACACTTATCAGGTCAGGCAGAAGATTGGGTTTGGTCAACAAACCATCTAAATGAGTTAATTGGTTCTAAACCTGTGGAACAAGAAGAGCTATCATTGGATACAACAATGAAGGAGTTCAACCAAATGGTTCACCAAGCCCAACCTCATCATGATAACGTGCATATTGAAGAACAAGCTGCCGAAATTTCTGTACCAACATGGTCAAAGATTATTGCCCCTGTCGTTGCTTTAGCAATTTTGGGCTACCTCTATTGTATTTATACACAGCTCGTTTAGTTTGATCATTGTTATAAAAAGGGGAATTTGTTATTCCCCTTTTTTTGATTAAAACCAACATATTTTATTAATCAATATTGTATTAATATTCTATTACAATTGTTTTTTCTAAATTTTAAAATATATAATGTAAACCGCAGCACAGTATTAAAAGTATAATGTAAAAGTAATCTTATAATATTTTTTATAATCTGACATTTTCCGTCACTTATTGCCTAAAACTAAAACATCACACTTTACTTGATTGATTGACTTAAAATTGTGCAGAAATATAATGAATTTCAACTACTTTTAGGAAAAAGTAGTAAATATAATTTTAGAATCCTGAGAGATAAAAACATGGCTAAACTTTCTTTAGATAGCTTAACTGAAATTGATGGTTTTATTGCTTCTGCACTTGTTGATTCAGAAAGCGGTTTATCACTTGCAACACAAGGTGGTGGGGAAATTGATTTAGAATTGGCTGCTGCAGGAAACACGGAAGTAGTTCGCGCAAAGCGGAATATCGCCAATGCATTGAAATTAAATGATAATATTGAAGATATTTTAATTACCTTAGGTAAGGCTTACCACTTAATTCGACCTCTAGAAAGTAATAATAATTTGTTTCTTTACTTAGTGCTTGATCGTGCTAAATCGAATTTAGCTATGGCTCGTCATGAGTTAAAGTCATTTGAAAAAGAGCTAGACTTTAGCTAATTAATCTAAGATGTGCTTTTTATATTTATTATAAAAAGCACATTAAAACCTCTATCTTATTCAATAAAATTTAATGTGATACTATGGATAGGCATTGCATAAATATTGCAACTTCTGGTTTAAGTTCAAAAGTTTCAGATGAATTAAAAATACTAATCAGAAATTTTATATCTAATCAATACGGTATTAATTGGGTTAATATTTCAAGCAATCATATTGATCTATTATTAATTAACGAAAATTTTTTTGACTCTGACAATATTCAAAATATTCTTCAAAAGAAAAAGTTTCCTTATTTAAAAATTAGTAAAACTCCTTCAAAAAATGGATATCAAGTTTATGAACATACTCTGTATCTACCCCTAGAAAAAGTAGAACCCTTATTAGAGTGGCTACAAAAAAATCTATTATCATTTTTAAATCAAAATAGTGTTGTAATAGTTCCAGATTTATCTACTGAGATCCTCATTATTGATGAGCAATTTATAAGAAATTTACATAGTCCAGAAAATACTAAATTACATTTATTTGATGATAAAGGCACTCTAGCTATTATTGATAACAGAGCTCAAATTGCTTGGATAGAACCCTCTCGTCAAAAAGCACATACCAATATGAGCTTTAACTTTGCTTTTGCTAAAACATCGGATTTTACTAAGGTTTCTCGTAAAAAAAGTTATTACTTACAAGACTGGTTATGGAACCTAATTTGGTGTTCAAAAGACTTTGAAAATTTAGCTTCAGTCGATGGTTACTTCAAAATCGATTATTGGCCACAGCCCTACCAAAAAGAATATAGAAAAGTGAGTCTACAGCTATCCGCATGTTTTATACAGGGTGCAAAAATCACTGATGTTGCTAAACAACTCAACGTATCAATCGACGATGTCTTACGCTTCGTTACAGCTTGTGTAATGGCAAATAACGGAAGATTTGTTTCTGCGAATAAATGCTCTTACGCACCAAGCTCTCATTTAGAAAATTCAAATATAGACAATCATTTTTTAAAAAATTTTATAGGGAAGATTAGACGCCGCTTTGGTCTTTAGGGAACATTATGATTATACAGCAATATAAAATTGTCTTTGCAGGCAGCATGGGGGCTGGAAAAACAGAAGCGATTAAATCGTTATCTGAGATTCCAATTCTGGAAACAGAAGCATTCAATACTGATGTACAAAGTCACCAGAAAACCCAGACCACTGTAGGTATTGATTATGGTGAAATTACTTTAGATGATGGAATCAAAATCGGACTCTATGGGACACCTGGACAAAGCCGTTTTGATTTTATCTGGTCGGTCATTTGTGAAGGTGCGATCGGTATTATTTTATTATTAGATCATAATAGTCCGAATTCAATTGACGAACTCAATGACTACTTAAAAACCTTTAAAAATTATAATGATAATATTGCGATAGGTATTACTCATATTGATGAAAATAAAGAATCCTCACTTCAACAATATCGTAATTGGATAAAAGCAAATGAACTGACTTATCCCTTATTCTTCATTGATGCGCGAGAGCAAGAACAAATTTTAATGATGGTTGAGTCATTAATTGCATCACTTGAAGTTAAGGTCGGGTCAGTACCACAGGGGAATAATCATGCTTAGTATTCCAGCTCAAAAACGAACAGCACCAACGCAATTGCTACAACTCGCAAAAAGTGAAGCTCATAATATTTTGATGAATACACGCGGTGTAGATTTCGTGATGATTTGCTCTTCAGATGGTTTTGAATTAGCAACAGTGAGCCATAAAAACTACCACAACACCACTAAATTAGCGGCTGTCAGCAGTTCAATTTTGGCAATGGTCACTGCATTTTTAAAAGAGATTCAACTCACTGGCTGTAATAACATCACGCTAGATGCAGATAATGGCAAGGCCATTTTGACAGCTATTCCTGCTGTTCATCACCCGATGGTCATGGTCACCTTAAGTAATAAAGAGGTTCTTTTGGGACAACTACTGTATAGCCTGAAAAAAGCAAGCCAGATAATTGCCGAGGCAGATGGGGAATAGATCATGATTCTCCACTAAAAAAATACCGCTCATTTAGAGCGGTATTTTTATTAAATTTGAATACTAAATAGCATTTGTCGTTTTTTTACTTGTTGCCCTTGCTGTCCTAAAATATCTTCGACTACACCATCGACATCAGATCTAATCTGTTGCTGGATCTTCATAGCTTCAAGTACCAGTAAGGTTTGCCCTTTCACGACTTGATCACCTTTATTAACCAAGATATTGACCACAGCACCGTCCATTGGTGCACGAATTTTACCATCTCCCACAACATTGGCCGTTTCTGGAGCAGCGTAAGTCACATTGCGAATCGCAACATTGCCATTGTCTCGATCTAAATAAAGCTGATCGCCGTCTAAAACATATTGAACACGGCAGCGTATACCATCAACAAAATACGTTAGCTGCTCGTCTGTCTTTTCAATGACTTCAATACAAACAGTTTGATCACAGAGCTGTACCGTGAATGTGTTATTTACAGATGAAAGCTGTAACTGGATTTGCTGATCGTCGTATTTTAGTTTTAAGGGTAATGGTACACCAAGCCCGGTTTGCCACACCGCAGTACTTTTACTTTGGCTAAATAATGCCGCGGCAATAGCTAAGGTTTCTAAAGATAAAACCTGAGAGCGTAAGCTGTCGTCATTTTGGAAATGCTGTTGAATGAATGCGGTATTGGTATCACCAGCGATAACAACCGAATGGCGTAATAAATTGACCAAGAATTGTTTATTGCTGTTTACACCAAGCAAAACACAATCATCTACAGCACGAGCCAGCAGACGAATCGCATCCTCTCGAGTTTTACCATATGCAATCACTTTAGCTACCATCGGGTCATAGAAAGGGCTAACTTCATCTTTTGCTAACATGCCATGATCAATTCGTACATTTGGCAAAATTGTGGGCTTCCAACGTAAAACTTGACCTGTTTGCGGCAAGAAATCTTGACGTGGATCTTCTGCATACAAACGGACCTCAATTGCATGGCCCTTGATAGACAATTCATATTGTTTCAATGGTAATTGTTCACCATTAGCGACACGCAATTGCCATTCGACCAAATCTAATCCTGTAATAAGTTCAGTGACCGGATGCTCAACCTGCAAGCGTGTATTCATTTCTAAAAAGTAAAATACACCAGATGCATCAAGCAAAAACTCAACAGTTCCCGCGCCTACGTAAGAACATGCTTTGGCAGCAGCAACAGCGGCCTCTCCCATTTGCTGACGCAGTTCGGGTGTCATGACTGGACAGGGTGCTTCTTCTACAACCTTTTGGTGACGGCGTTGAATCGAACAATCACGCTCGAACAAATATACATAATTGCCATGCGTATCGCCAAAAACTTGAATTTCAACATGGCGCGGCGCAATCTCTGCTTTTTCTAAAATAAGCTCCCCTGAACCAAATGCATTTTCAGCTTCTGAACGTGCAGTTTGTAAAGCCTCTACAAGCTCGGAGGATTGCTGAACCAAACGCATACCACGACCACCACCGCCAGCAGAAGCTTTCACCATAATTGGAAAACCAATCTGCTCTGCTTGTGTAGCCAAATATTCAAGGTCTTGACGATCTCCCTCGTAGCCCGGCACACAAGGTACACCTGCCTCAATCATGGCAATTTTTGAAAGTCGTTTACTTCCCATCAACTCAATTGCAGAAGCTGTCGGACCGATAAAAGTAATTTGGTTATCGATACAGGCCTGAGCAAAATCGGTATTTTCTGACAAAAAGCCATAACCTGGGTGTACAGCATCCGCGCCTGTTTTTTTGCAAGCTTCTATAATTTTGGTAATTGAAAGATAAGATTCAGATACTTTAGAAGCTCCAATATAAACTGCTTCATCAGCTTCTTGCACATGGCGAGCATTACGGTCTGCATCGGAATAGACCGCCACAGTTTGATAACCCATTGCCTTTGCTGTCTGCATCACCCGAACTGCTATTTCACCACGATTGGCAACTAGTACTTTTGAAAATTTCATTATTTTTATCCTTATCTTTTATTGCTCATCGGCCCAATTCGGCAACCGTTTTTGAATAAAAGCCATCGTTCCCTCTTGCCCTTCAACACCACCAACCGCTTGAGCAAATTGTTGCGCAGCATCATCAAGCAAATGATTCAATGGTTCATTGAGTGTTCGATGTAATAGTGCTTTCGTCATACGTGAAGCTTGTGGTGCAGCGCGTTTAATTTGCTGAATTGTCTCCTGTAATTCCTGCTCTAGCTCTAATTCATTATGAGCAATCTGATGGACTACTCCGACATTGAGCGCCGTAGGTCCTTCAAAACGCATCCCCAACAAAGCAAGTCGTCTAGCCTGAGTTAGACCAATACGCTTCACTACAAAAGGAGCAATCTGCGCAGGAATTATTCCTAGCCCAGTTTCAGGCAATCCAAACTGGGCATTATCACGGCTAATCGCAACATCGGAAACACATACCAGACCAAAACCTCCGCCTAGAACAGCCCCTTCTAAAATCACCACAACCGTCTGTGGGGCGGTTTCAACTTGTTCAAGCATGGCACCAAAACGGCGGTTAAAATCAGCATAAGGTTGTAGGCTACCGATATTGCTCGCTTCAACTCTCAAAGCTGCCATATCTTTAATATCACCACCTGCGCAAAAAGTTCCTCCTTCACCACGGATGATGACCGCACGAATCGAAAGATCATCTTGAATAGCAGCAAAGACCTGTTGAATCGCATTAACCATATTCAAATTCATGGCATTACGGCTCTCTGGTCGGTTTAACCAGAGGTATAAAATACTACCGTCCTGTTCTAATTGAATGCTGTCATCAATATCTAAAGCTTGTAGAGATTTGGAAAGTGTCATGGCTTATTCCTTATTTTATTTCTGTTTTCTAGGCAGAATGTCCATCAACTTACAAATAATCCCCAACATAATCTCATCTGCCCCACCACCAATAGACCCCAAGCGGCCGTCACGGTAAAGCTGAGATGCAGGGTTATCCCACATAAAACCATTGCCCCCCCAATATTGCAGACAGCTATCCGCAACTTCACGAGTTAGACGTCCTGCCTTTAGTTTTGCCATGGAAGCCAGCATGCTGACATCTTCACCGGCAATGTGTTGTTCACACGCTTGGTAGGTTAATGCTTTTAGTGCTTCCACTTCAGTCATGAGTTCAGCAAAGCGGAAATGGATATATTGATTATTGATGAGTGGCTGACCGAAAGTGGTACGCTCTTTGGTATAGGCAATGGTTTTTTGAATTAATGTTTCCAATCCTCCAATCGAATTGGCACATGCCCACAGACGCTCTTCCTGAAATTGCATCATCTGCATCATAAAACCCATACCTTCTGCACCGACCAAATTACGCTGCGGTACACGCACGTTATCTAAATAAACTTGTGCTGTGGTGGTTGAGCGCATTCCTAATTTATTGAGCGGCTCTGAAAAACTGATGCCCTTAGTTTTTGCGGGTACAATAATCATCGATTTATTGACGTGTGGTTTATCATCAGAAGTGTTAGCTAAAAGACAGAAAAAGTCGGCTTGTAATGAGTTGGTAATCCACATTTTGCTGCCGTTAATTACATAATCATCACCATCTTTTTTGGCCGTAGTTTTAATTGCCGCCACATCAGAACCAGCATGAACTTCAGATACAGCAATGGATGCCACATATTCCCCAGCAATGGCTGGTGTTAAAAACTCATCACGTAATTCTTTACGACCAAAACGTGCGAGGGCTGGTGTTGCCATATCGGTTTGTACACCAATTGCTAAGGGCACGCCCCCACAAGCTGCACGGCCAATTTCTTCAGCAACAACAAGGTTATAAGAATAATCTAAAGCTAAACCACCATTTTCTTCAGGCTTACAAATCCCTAATAAACCAAGATCACCCATCTTTTTAAATACATCATGAATCGGGAAACGACCCGCCTCTTCCCATTCTGGAATATTCGGATTTAGCTCATTTTCAACAAATTGACGAGCTGTACGGCGTAATGCTTCATGTTCGGCAGTAAATTTCATTACATTCTTCCTGATAATTTTTTTAATTGCGGTAAAAGTTGCTTAAAAGCGAGACACCCCAAAACGGCTTGGATTCAATGTCCGCTGCTGTGCTTCATAAATGGTTTGTAAAAGGAAAATCAGTAATTTTCGGGTATCTCGCGGGTCAATAATGCCGTCGTCATGCAACATGGCAGTGTTGAAAAGTGCGGTAGACTGTTGTTCCAATTTCATGGCTGTACTTTGCTCCAGAAAATCGAGCATTTGTGGATTAGGCTCCTGACCTGAAGCTTTTTGCTTGCCTTCGGCTACAATACGTAAAACTTTTCCAGCCTGAGCGGCGCCCATTACAGCAACATGTGAATTCGGCCAAGCAAAAATAAAGTCAGGTGATAAACTACGTCCACACATCGCATAGTTGCCAGCTCCATACGACCCCGCTACCACAATCGAAATTTTCGGCACGGTACAATTGGCAACAGCTTGAATTAATTTTGAACCATGTTTGATAATACCGTTTTGCTCTGCATCTGTTCCTACCATAAAACCTGTGGTGTTATGCAAGAATAATAATGGGCGCTGAGTCTGTTCGCACAGGTGAATAAACTGGGCTGTTTTCGCCGCACCTTGAGGAGTAATCGGACCATTATTGGTGATAATGCCGATATGTAAGCCACCAATTTTTGCCCAACCACAAACAGTTAAATCATCATATTCCTGCTTAAATTCAAGAAAATCTGAATCATCAACAATTCGGGCTACCACCTCTTTCATATCGAATGGTTGTTTAGGATCACTTGGAATAACACCCAATAATTCATCGGCATCGTAACGAGGTTCTTTATAGACTGCATCAACTGGTTTGATCTGTTCTTTCCAGTTTAGATGCTCAAAAATTTCACGTGCAAGTCGAATACCATCGGCATCATTTTCAGCCAAATATTCAGCTGTTCCGGCAATTTGAGAGTGCATTTCCGCTCCGCCCAATTCTTCAGCCGTTGCCACTTCACCCGTGGCAGCCAGAAGTAAGGGTGGACCTGCAAGAAGCATCTCGGTTTGTTTACGTACCGCAATGACATAATCAGAAAGTCCAGGTTGATAAGCACCACCCGCTGTCGCATTACCATGCACAACAGCCAGTTGTGGAATACCTTCTGCAGAAAGGCGTGCCTGATTGGCAAAGGTCATACCACCGTAGGTAAATACTTCTGCTGCATAATTTAAGTTAGCGCCACCACTTTCGGTTAGCGTAATCAGCGGAAGTTTTTGTTCCAAAGCAATTTTTTGCAAACGCAAAGTCTTCTGCACGCCCATGGGCGACATGGTTCCACCCTTAATTGCACTATTACTTGCAGAGACTAGGCAACGCACACCACTAACAAAACCAATGCCAGCAATCACACCACCACCAGCTTCCGAGCCATCTTTATCATCATGCATGTTGTAGCCAACTAAACCACAAAGTTCGATGAAAGGAGAGTCGGCATCTAGCAATAACCGCACGCGTTCATGCGGCAAAATTTTGCCTTTTTTATCGAACTTTGGTTTAGCAGCGTATGATTTATCAATGCTTTTTTGCTGAATTGCACGGACCTCACTCAACTGAGCAAGTAGAGCATCTTTATTTTTTTGATACTGTTCACTACCTACAGCAATTTCAGATTGGAGAATGGTCATTCTTTATTCCTCACTCCAAGCCTGAATTATTGTTTTGCTCAGCTTTTTCAGTCTTATCTTTTTTAAAAATTTCAGGGATAAACGCACGATGGAAACCGTTATAAGATTCGCTATTTGTCGCATCACTTAGCGGATACATTCGCGTTCCTTGTGATGCGGCCCCATCAATACGTAAGGTCACACCAGAGACAAAAGCCGCAGCATCAGATAACAAATAGCAAATAGCTGATGAGACTTCCGACTCGGTTCCCATACGCTTTAAAGGTACATTGCCAGCAAGACTTGGAATAATCACCTTGGCAAAATCACCGCTATAATTATCCATGCCTGATGAAACAATCCAACCCGGCGCTACAGCATTCACTCGAACACCAGATTTCCCCCACTCAACCGATGCTGTTTTGGTTAAGTTATCAACCCCCGAACGTGCAGCACCTGAATGCCCCATTCCTGGCATGCCGCCCCACATATCGGCAGTCATGTTGACAATACTGCCACCATGTTTTGCCATCCATTGGTTATAGGCTTCACGCATTAAATAGAAAGTTGAATGCAGATTATTACGCACGACTGCATCAAAGCCGTTCGCAGAGATATTCTCTAATGCGGAAGGAAACTGACCGCCCGCGTTATTAACTAAACCATCAAGTTTGCCGAACTTCTCAATCACTTCAGCAATCATATTCTTAACTTGTTCTTCTTCTCGGTTATCACACACAATAAAATGAACGAGTCCGCCATCCTCTGTAATTTCTTGGCTTACTTTTTCCAGTTTTTCAATTTTGCGTCCTGTAATTACGACTTGAGCCCCTAACGCGGCAAGCTCATGGGCAGTACAACGACCAATTCCTGAGCCGCCACCGGTCACAATAATGACTTTATTGGCAAAGGCATCAGGTCTAAAAATTGATTGATAACTCATCTTTGTTTCATCCATTCATTTTATTTTTCTAAAAGATTTGCCGGAACTTTTACAGGCATATCCAATAATTGTTGAGCAAATGCTTTGCCTTGTGGGTCAATGCGCAGGCTTGCAACACCGCCACCACCCAAGGCATTTTCCAACATAAAATTCAACGCATTTAAACCCGGCAATTCATAACGAATTACTCGTCCTTTTTCCGCATCCAAAACGTGTTGCATATAGCTTGCAACAGCTTGCTCTGTGAGTGCTGCACGAATCCAAGGTAAATATTCTGCTTTACGCGCAATCACCCCAATATTGCTATGATTGCCTTTATCACCACTACGAGCATGCGCAATTTCAATTAAAGGGACTTCTATTTCATCTGCTTGATAAACTGCTGTTTCACCTGCTGCAAAGGTATTTAATTGCTGAGTAGAAGACCCTTTAGGAATTTCAACAGGATAGCATTTCCCATCAAAATCAACTTCCACATTGACCTGATTTTTATCAATTAAAAATGAAAATAACTTAATCACTGGAGATGCCTTAGGCCGTCCTCCAACGATTCCCGCTAAGGCTGGAGCCATTCCTGTTGAAGCCTGTGCAATTTCAGATGCAAAGAACATACAAGCTTCTTTAAACATGTGTTTTACAGCTATTTTGACGACCACTTCGCGGCTATTTAATGCTTGGGCATGTGCACCATAAGTACTTTCGATGCCTAAAATTTCAACAGACTTTTCACTAAAAGGAGGTACCGAACGCATGGCCAGCACACGCTCACATTTAGTTAAAATGGCATCGGCAATGACTTGCGCTTTTTGTGATGCTTCACGCCCTGCGATTAGAAAACTGACTAAAACTCGATAGCCATCAGGATAAGTTGCACTCACTTTATATTGTGCTGTAGGCGCTTGTCCTGTTGCACCAGTCACACGCACTCGATCCTCACCAACTTGTTCTAGGTGCACCTGACTAAAATCAGCAATCACATCTGGTAATAAATAGGCTTGTGGATTGCCAATTTCATAAACAATTTGCTCAGCAACCGTTGCGGTAGAAACCAATCCACCTGTACCTTGAGGTTTAGTGACTACAAATGAGCCGTCCTCACTGACTTCAACCACTGGAAATCCCATATTGTCGAAGCCTTGCACTAAGCGCCAATCAGTAAAATTACCGCCTGTACATTGAGCACCACATTCAATCACATGTCCTGCCAATGATCCTTGCGCCAACTTATCATAGTCATCGAGCGACCACTGATATTCATGAAGCAAAGGAGCAAGAACCACAGCCGAATCTACAACACGGCCCGTAATCACAATATCTGCGCCTAAGTTTAGGGCATCACGAATAGCCACCGCACCTAAATAAGCATTACTGCTCGCCACCTGATCTGGCCAAGGCTCGTTGCTAAACATTTCTTGAATATTTTGTTGTTTGAACTGTTCTTGCTTTGCTAAAAGATCATCACCCAAGACCACAGCCACTTTTAGGTTTAAACCATATTCACTAATTATTTTTTGCAAAGCATCCCGACAAGCAAGCGGATTTACCCCACCTGCATTACTAATCACCTTAATCTTTTTTTCTGCAATTTTTTTAAGTAGAGGCGCCATCACTCGGCTGACAAAATCTAAGGCATAGCCATGTTTCGGCTCTACCATTTTCGCTTTTGCCATAATCGACATCGTAATTTCTGACAAATAATCAAAAACCAAATAATCAATATCGGTTAAATGCACCAATTGAAAAGCAGCAGTATTGGTATCTCCCCAAAATCCGGAGGCACAACCTATCTTTACGACACGCTCATCATCCTGTTGATTACTTGCCATCTTATTTCTCGTTATTCTGTTTAAAAATTAGTCTCAACATTACCAAGCAAGCGCTTGGTTTGTAAAGAGCAAAATGTTATTGTGATGTTGACCAAATCTTCCAAAATCGATAATCATTTTGAAATATGGTGAGATTTAGCAAAAAATTTTAGTATTCATTTTTATATAAAGGGCCAAACCGCGCGCATGATTGCTACTTCAATTGAACAGATTCCAAATATCTCTTGCTTTGATGACAGCCCACGTGGTCGTTTATTACAAGGTGCCGCGTACCTATTTCACAAGCAAGGCTATGACAAAACTACTGTCCGTGAACTAGCTCAATTTATTGGAATTCAATCGGGGAGTTTGTTCCATCACTTCAAAAGTAAAGATGACATTCTTGCCCATGTGATGGAGCAAACCATCATTTATAACCTAGCCCGTTTAGAAGATGCAGCAACTCAATCTACAGATCCAGAGCAACAATTACGTGCCCTGATTAAAGCAGAACTCATCTCGATTACTGGAGATACCGGTGCTGCCATGGCTGTGTTGGTTTATGAATGGTTTGCTCTTTCAAAAGAAAAACAAGATTATCTTTTAAAAATGCGTAATGAATATGAGCAAATTTGGTTAGATGTTATTGAAAAGTTACGCATAAAGGGCAAGATAAAGCATGATGCCTTTATATGGCGACGTTTAGTTGGTGGAGCGATTTCATGGACCGTAACTTGGTATAAACCTGAAGGAAAGGTCAAAATTGATGAAGTGACCGAAATGGTTTGGGAGATGGCTTTGAAATGAATTCAGTCTATTTACGTAAACCTCAAATAAATGACTTGGCTGAAATTAAAGAAGCTTATGAACGCAGTGTTCAATTGCATCAACCTTGGACATATCCACCCTCTGACTTTCAACACTACCTAGTACAAGAACATCGCTATTTCGTTTGTCTAGAGAAAGACCATACAATTGTCGGAACTTTTAATATCTCTAACATTATCAGAGGTTATTTTCACTCGGCTTACTTAGGTTATGAAGTATTTCACCCCTATCAAGGCCAAGGATATATAAAAACAGGTCTGAAATTATTACTCAAAGAGGCATTTGAAAATTTAAACTTGCATAGACTTGAAGCAAACATACAACCTGAAAATATTGCTTCAATTCATCTGGTTGCAAATGCTGGTTTTATCAAAGAAGGTTTTTCTCGACAATATCTTCGAGTAGGTGGAAAAGAGTGGAAAGATCATGAACGTTGGGCAATTTTAAATGAAATCTGGAGTGAAACCGCAGGGTAAATAGATCAAGAATGAGATAAGGCAGCTTAAAAGCCACCTTATAAATAGAGTTAATAACCCAACTGCTTGCTAATCAAATCTTTCATAATTTCTTCAGCCCCACCGCCAATCATATTCACCTTAACTTCACGATAAATACGTTCAGATTTAGTCCCACGCATAAAGCCCATACCACCCAATGTTTGCACAGCTGCATCAGCACAAAATTGCATAGTGCGAGTAGCAACATTTTTAAGCATTGAAATTTGCGCTACCAACTCTGGGCCCTGTAACTTTTGTTGAGTCATTTTCCAAGCAGTTTCTTCAAGTAATGCTCGCGTTGAAGTCAATTGTGTTGCCATATCCACCAACTTATGACGGACTACTTGATGATCAATTAATCGCTTACCAAAAGTCTTACGTTGCTGGGCCCAATCTAAAGCCTCTTCATAACACACTAGAGCATAGCCATAAGCCACTACACCTAAGAAAAAACGCTCCATATTAAAGTTATTCATAATGACTTTAAAACCAGCATTCTCTTTTCCTAAAAGATTTGATACGGGCACTCTCACTTGGTCAAAATGCAAATGAGCTGTATCGGAAGCCCACCATCCCATTTTCTTTAAGGGTGTTTTAGTGATTCCTTCACTCTGGGCATCAATGAGTAACATCGAAATACCTTCAGCACCCGATTTAGTCGGGTCTGTACGCACCGCAACTGTATAGTAATCAGCGCGAATTCCTGAAGTGATAAAGGTTTTCTCACCAGAAACAATATAATAATCACCCTCTCGCACAGCCTTAGTCTGAAGTGCAGCAACATCTGAACCACCACTTGGTTCAGTAATAGCTAAGGCAGAAATTTTTTCACCAGAAATAATACTCGGGAGAACTCTAGCTTTTAATTCTTCACTACCAAAATGCTGAATCGGCGGTGCACCAATGGTATGCACCATCAGTGAGATATGAACCCCACCCGAACCAGCCTTCGCCATTTCGATACCAGCCAGCAATGAATAGAATGGATCAGCATCTGGAATACCACCATATTCTTCAGAAAACCCTAATCCTAATAAACCAATCTCAGCAGCTTTCTTGTATAGTTCTCTTGGAAATGTCTCTGCCTCATCCCATTCATTGACAAAAGGTGCCATTTCTTTTTGTACAAATCGACGAACATTATCTGCAAAAGCAATGTGTTGTTCATTATAGTAAATTGGGTTGGATTGCATTTTTAGAGATATCCTGATGTTTTTATTTAATTCCAAGGTATATCTTGGCATGTTTGGCATCAATCAAAAGTTGCAAGAATCTCCAATTTCTTGGCATAAAACATCAAACCCAATTATTCTTATTAAAATGCAAAGTCTATACTCTTAAACAGCAACGAAATCCACGAACCGCGTAATATGATTGCGCACCATTATGATAAACAAAAACACGGCCATAACGACGGTCAGCAAAAATCGCCCCATCTAATTGACGAATCTCATCTGGAGTTGCAAGCCAACTTGATGTTTTAAGATCAAACTCGCCTAACTTTTGTAATTGATGATATTGCTCTTCTGTTAGAAGTTCGACTCCCATTTCTATAGCAATATCGATTGCACTATTTTTAGGTGGGTGATCTTTCCTAGACTCTAAAGCTTCACGATCATAACAAAGACTTCTACGGCCTTTTGGTGTCTCAGGAGAGCAATCCATAAACAAATATTCATCACTCTGCTGGTCATAAGCCACCACATCAGGCTCTCCTCCCGTATTTTCCATTTCTTGCAATGACCATAGTTTGTCAGGAGATTTAATTAGTTTAGTCTGCACACTCGGCCATTCTACTTCTCTATGGCGATGTGAATTCTTTTCAAATCTATTTTTTAGTAACTCAATCAGTGTTTCTATTTGCTTTGGAGCTAATTGCTTTTTAATTACCATTGGATAAATCCTTATATTTATTAAGCTGAACGCCCATCAAAATAATTTATTTTTATCTTTTCTAAATCCATATCATCTATGCATCGAACATTAATAGCAAAGATAGCATTACCCTTTGCGTCTGTACCTTGAGCATAAGGATGAATACCACAAATTTTACAGAAATGATGGTTAATCACATGTTTGTTAAAAGTATAATTCTCTAAAAGATCTGAAGATTCAAAAGAAACCGTAACTTGACTACTCGGTAAGAACTAAAGTAAGGAGCCTTTCTTTTGACAGATTGAACAGTTACAAGATAATGCCTCTAATAATTCACCTTTCACAATAAATTTAACCTGACCACAATGACAACGTCCTTTATATTCCATACCTATTTTCCTTTCTCTCATTCTAATTTTTTAGAATATTCTTCTTAATACTTCAATTTTTTATCATTTTGTAGAATTTATTTTCTCTTCATCACCCAAATATATAAATTAAAATAATGATCAACTCCAAAAAGATTGACACCTCTTACATCTATTACCATTTTTAAAAGAGAATAAAGGTAGACCAAAGAACATGAAAGCTAAAAAAGTTGATTTTCTCCCTTTTGTATAAGCTTCTATATCTCGACTTCCACAATGAGGGCAACATTCTTTATTCTTTCCAAATTTTTGCTCTAACTCATCACTAAAGTCCTTCTCAAGAAGAGCCTTTGATTCCTCAACATAGTCTGCTGGAACTAATAGACGAACTCCACCTAAAGCATTGGAATAAAACCAATCCATATTAATAGTGTGTTCATTTTCAATATATACGGGAATACCAAAAGCTTCTAACTGAGTTTTTGCAATTTGAGCTTCATAAGGAAAAGAGAACGTTTTAACCAATATCCATTGCATAGGTATATTTCAAAAAATAGAAGGGAGTTATGGACTAAAAATATCATTTTTAGGCAGTTAAAGCATTAATCCCCTTTTCCAGACATAAAAAAACACCCTCAACTGTTAAGTTGAGGGTGTTTCGAATAATGAGCTGGCGATGACTTACTCTCACATGGGAAACCCCACACTACCATCAGCGCTAAGAGGTTTCACTTCTGAGTTCGGGA
>Ga0207655_1002127_pt1 | contig 16545 bp, 12 predicted proteins | sample KBSM44metaG_FD_184398 | JGI IMG/M metagenome (GOLD analysis project Ga0207655, IMG submission 184398) | Miscanthus rhizosphere microbial communities from Kellogg Biological Station, Michigan, USA - KBS M4-4 metaG (SPAdes) (version 2) | ecosystem: Host-associated > Plants > Roots > Rhizosphere >...
GACCCTGGGTACTGCCCGTGACGCCCAGCTGCTGGACACCCTCGAAGGCGAGAAGAAAGACCCCTTCATGCTGCACTACAACTTCCCGCCGTTCTCGGTAGGTGAGTGTGGCCGTATGGGCGGTGCTGGCCGTCGCGAAATCGGCCACGGCCGTCTGGCTCGTCGTTCGGTTCAGGCCATGCTGCCTGCCGCTGACGTGTTCCCGTACACCATTCGCGTGGTTTCGGAAATCACCGAATCCAACGGCTCCAGCTCCATGGCTTCGGTCTGTGGTGCTTCCCTGGCGCTGATGGACGCTGGTGTGCCGATGAAGGCACCGGTTGCCGGTATCGCCATGGGCCTGGTCAAGGAAGGCGAGAAGTTCGCGGTCCTGACCGACATCCTGGGTGACGAAGACCACCTGGGCGACATGGACTTCAAGGTAGCCGGTACCGCCAAGGGCGTGACCGCGCTGCAGATGGACATCAAGATCAACGGCATCACTGAAGAGATCATGGAAATCGCCCTGGGCCAAGCCCTGGAAGCGCGCCTGAACATCCTCGGTCAGATGAACCAGATCATTGGCCAGTCGCGTACCGAACTGTCGGCCAACGCCCCGACCATGATCGCGATGAAGATCGATACCGACAAGATTCGTGACGTTATCGGCAAAGGCGGCGCCACCATTCGCGCCATCTGCGAAGAGACCAAGGCCTCGATCGACATCGAAGACGACGGCTCGATCAAGATCTTCGGCGAAACCAAGGAAGCGGCAGAGGCTGCCAAGCAGCGCATCCTGGGCATCACCGCAGAGGCCGAGATCGGCAAGATCTACGTCGGCAAGGTAGAGCGCATCGTCGACTTCGGCGCCTTCGTCAACATCCTGCCTGGCAAGGACGGCCTGGTGCACATCTCCATGCTGAGCGATGCTCGCGTCGAGAAAGTCACCGACATCCTCAAAGAAGGCCAGGAAGTCGAAGTGCTGGTACTGGACGTGGACAACCGCGGCCGTATCAAGCTGTCGATCAAGGACGTAGCCGCGGCCAAGGCCTCGGGCGTTTAAGCGACGGTTGCACGCAACACGGAAAGGGCCCTTCGGGGCCCTTTTTTCATGCGCGACGGGAACCTTTAGCGGACTTGCATCTTGCATGCAGGTTTCCCACGCTGATTGCAAAATGCACGAACGCTCAAGTGATGGCGTTTAGCTAAGTCATTGATTTATAAAGGTTCAAGCGAAGCGGTAAAGCTGGCACAGCACATGCAACTACCCTCATACCTGACGCCAGGACATACGGCGCAGACCTTTCGAAAAACAGGAGTGACCCACATGAAGAAGTTCGCCATTGCTGCCGCTACTGCCACCGCTCTGACCCTGACCATGGCTAACGCGGCATTCGCCCAGCAATCTACCCAGGCGCCGATGACTCTGGCGGCTGGTGAGGTGACCAAAGCCAAGGAAGCTACCTCCGACACCTGGATCACCACCAAGGTGAAGGCTGACCTGATGACCGAGAAAGGTGTGCCTGGCAGCGACATCAAAGTCGAAACCAACAAGGGTGTCGTGTCGCTGTCGTCCGATGTGGCGGTGACCGATGCACAGAAAGAGATGGCTGTTGCCATCGCCAAGAAGATCAAAGGTGTGCAGGCCGTTTCGGCTGATGGCCTGAAATCCGAGTAAGGAATGTCCCGTCGGCCAAACGGATTTGGCCACTTATGCACAAAGCCCCGGCCTGAGCCGGGGCTTTTTCATCTCAGCTAGTACATCGGGTTGCGCGTGATCACATCGCTTTCGAAGCATTCCTGTTCGGCGATCAGGGGCTCGACCAATGGGCGGCTATCGCGGAAATGTGCGGTCTGGGTGTGCGCGTCATACGCCGCATCATCGCGATAGATTTCGTAGAGGTAGATCACGTCTGGGTCGAACCGGTCCTGCGACACATCGAACACCAGGCAGCCTGGCTCGCTGGCGACGGAAGCTGCGGCATTGACTTTGATCGCGGTCAGGAAAGCTTCGGCGCAGCCGGGCTTCACTCGGGTCTTGATGAACAAGCTATACACAAAGCGCTCCTTTTGTTTTAAATTCTGTTTTGAATTGTATACAAAAATGGAGCCCCGCCAATGTCCGAATTGCCTGCACGCCCTGGCCGCCTGAATGGCCTGCGCCACATCGCCTTGCTGGTACCCAACCTTGAAGAGTGTGAGCGTTTCTACGTCGATGTGCTGGGCATGGAAGTGCTGAACCGCGCCAACGAGGACCTGGTGTACCTCACCTGTGGTAACGACAACCTGTCGCTGGGGCGGGGGGCCGGGGCGGCCAATGGGTTGCAGACCCTGGATCACTACGGGTTCATCGTGGACAGCGTGGAGGAGCTGGAGGCGTGGTACCAGTACTTCAAGGCCCATGGCGTGACCTTGCTGGACCGGCCTTTCAACCATGGTGACGGGGCGCGCAGCTTCCACCTGCTGGACCCGGCGGGGAACAAGGTGCAGCCGCTGTATCACCCGGCGGTGTCGGGGCAGCGGTTGGTGAGTGCCTGAATTGATATCACCTGATCGGGCCCCTTCGCGGGTAAACCCGCTCCCACAAGGACTGTGCAGTACCTGTGGGAGCGGGTTTACCCGCGAAGAGGCCGGGCCTGCCTTAAGCGATTATTCGGCATCCAGATGCATCGGCGTCACCACCCGGCCATCGCTTTCAGGCTGCCCCAGGCTGGTATCGATGAAATACACCCGGTCATCTTCCAGCTTGCCCTTGTCCACTAGGTAATCCTTGATACTGCTGGCCCGCTCCTGGCCCAAGGTACGCAGCAGTGCGGTGCTCTCTGCCCAGGACTTGATCACAGCCTCGCGCAGCTTGGCGGTGCGCTCGTCGCGGCCCAGTTGCTCCCATTCGGCAGGCGGCTGCTGTTTAAGGCGAGTGCGATAGATGCCCTCAAGCATTGCCGGCTTGTCGCTGTCGTCGACCACCAGCATCGAGGCATTGGCCGGTACTTTGTCGCCACGGCGCTGCAGGATCTTGTACCAGGTAGCCTGGTACTCACGCTCCAGGCGTTGCTGGGCGATCAGCGGGCCATCACTGGCCTGGGCGCTGGTGCCTTCGATTTCCAGACGCAGTTCCGGGCGCTCTTTAAGTGCTGATGCCAGTTTGTCCAGGGACGACTGGGCATCGCCGCTGAGTTCGCTGGAACCCGGGGCGAACGCTACGTTGCCGAGGTCTTCCGCGCCCCCGCCGCTAATCAGCCCACCAATGAACTTGAACGGTGCCTGTGCCGCACGCAGCACCAGGTTACGCAGGGTTTGCCAAACAATCGGCATCACGCTGAACTGCGGGTTGTTGAGGTCGCCGGTGACCGGCAGTTCGATCGAGATCTTGCCCTCGGTATCCTTAAGCAGTGCCACTGCCAGGCGGATCGGCAGGTCGACCGCGTCCGGGCTGTCGACTTTTTCACCCAGTTGCAGCTGCTCCACCACGACCTTGTTCTCGGCCTTGAGCTGGCCGTTGGTGATCAGGTAGTGCAAGTCGAGGTTGAGCCGGCCTTTGCGGATGCGGAAGCCGGCAAATTTACCGGAGTAGGGCGTCAACGTGGTCAGCTCGACGCGCTTGAAGCTGGTGGCGATGTCCAGGCTGGCCAACGGGTTGAACGGGTTGAGAGCGCCCTTGATGGTAACCGGTGCGTAGCGGTCGACCTTGCCCTTGACGTCCACCTTGGCGGGCAGCGGCTTGCGGTTGTCGATGGTGCCGATCTGGCCATTGAGCTGCTGGATGGCTGTGGCGAAGTTGGGGGTGAGCGACAGGTCGGCGAAGTTGGCCGAGCCGTCCTTGATGTCGATCTGGCCGATGTGAATGCCCAGTGGCTTGCCGCTGCTGGCCGAGGCCGGCTTTGACGTGTTGCTCGCCGGGGCGCCGGCCGGTTGTGGGATCAGCAGGTCATTGACGTTGGTGGTGCGGTCTTCGTTGATGATGAAACGCGCATAGGGCTGCAGCAGGGTTACCTTGTCGATCGACAGGGCATCGCCGTGCACGTAGGACAAGCCGTCGACGTTCACCTGCTGCCATTTGACGAAGTCACGGCTTTTGATGGTGTCCAGGGTGTGCAACTGGCTGACTTGCGCTTTGCCGGTGACATTGAACGCCAGCGGCGCGGTGTTCTTCAGGTCTACCTTGAGGTCGCTGGAAAGCATGCCGCTGCGCAGCTCCAGCAGGATGAACGGGCTGATGTAGGCTTGGGCCACGCGCAGGTCGATGTCACGGGTGCTCACATCCAGCTTGGCCCAAATCGGCGCCAGGTTGACCTGGCCAGCCGCTTGCAGCTTGCCTTGCTTGCCCACGCCGGTGTCGAGCTTGAGGGTGAAGGGCGACTGGTTGAGGCTGTCGAAACCTTGCAGGTCGGCGTTGAGCGGGCCAATGTCCAAGGCTACCGGTTCTTTCTGGCTGCGGTCCGCCAGGTGCACCAGGTAGTTGCGCAGTTGCACATCCTTGAGCAGCACTTGCCAGGGCTTGCTGGGCGCCTTGGCGGCTTTCTCTTCAGGCGTAGGCTCGGCGGCGGCAGGTTCGGCCTTTTCCTTTGGCGTGGCCTTGGCCGGTTGGCTGGCGAACAGCTTCTGCCAGTCGAGTTGGCCGTCCTTTTCCAGTGCGGCCCAGGTTTCCAGTTTTTCGCTGCGGATCTTGCCCACGGTGACCAGTTGCTTGACCAGATCGACAGAGGTTTCGCTCACCTCCAGGCTGGCCAGGCGTGCCAACGGGCGGCCATCCGGCGCCTTGATGGCGAACGGCGCGATGCGCACGGAGGCGTTGTCCAGTTGCAACTCGGTCTGCTGGGCGAGGTTGAGCTTGTAGTGGGTGTCGAGGCTGATCACGCCGTCTTCCAGCACCAGCGGCACGGCGTCACGGACATAGGGCCAGAACGCCTTCATCTTGCCTTCGGTGACCTTCAGCGTGCCTTCGGAGGCGATCGGCGCCAGGCTGAGGGTGCCTTTCCAGTCGATACGCCCGCCGTTGGGGCCGAGGGCCACCAGGGACATGTCGGCATTGTCGTTGGGCAGGGTGCTGAGGTTTTTCAGCTCCAGGTTCATGTTGTCGTAGAGGAATTCGATCGGCTCGCTAGGGCGCTGGTCCTCGAAGTGCAAGTAGCCGTCGACCAGCTTGATGCTGCCAATACGCAACGGGAACGGGTCGCTGGGCGGCTCGTCAGGTTTGGCCTCACTGGCGGGCAGCTTGAACAACCCGGTCAGGTTGAGGGCCCCATCCTTGGCGAACAGGACTTCGTTGCGTGGTTTGTCGAGTTCGATCGCTTCCAGGTGCAGGGCTTTGGTCCACAGGCTGTCGAGCGAGAGGTTGGCGTACAACCGCTCGAACGCGACTTGCTCTTTGCCCGGCTCGCCGATCTGCAGGCCCCACAGCGTCAGCTCGAGGCTGAAGGGGTTGAGTTCGATCCGCTCGAGGTGGGCCGGCACGGTCGCGTACTGGGCCAACTGCTGGTTGGCGATGCGCAGCGCGACACCGGGGAGAATAAGGAAGCCGAGCAGGCTATAGAGGGCTACCAGGGCCACGATTGCGCCAGCGGCGCGAGTCAATCCTTTGTACATGTGTCGCTTCGTCTGTCTAAGCAGGAGTGCTTGGAGTATGGCACGTTAAATCAGTTCCGCAGGGGCGACCATTTGACCTCACTCAATGCCCATGCGCCGTTTGGCCCGGTGCGCCGAGCCGTCGCGCATTGCCCAGCGCAGTACTGGCGCTGTGCGCCTGAGGCCCAGGCGAATCAGGCGCTGCTGCAAAGGCCCATGTTGCAGGCCGAGCATGGCCTGTGCCCAGCCCGGTAGCAGGTCGATACCGGCGTGCAGCATCAGCTTGCCCACCGGCTGTGCCAGGCGGCTGGGGGCAGGGGCATCGAGCAGGATTCGTATCACTTCATGGCTGCGCGCATCGCAGTGCAGTTGGGGGTGCATGCGTTGCAGATAGTCTTCCACCTGTTGGCACGAACGCGGCACGTCACGGGCGCCAAGGCGCTCGGCGATCAGGGCGATTTCGTTGTAATAGGCATCCTGCTCGGTGCGCGGCAGCTGCGGGTTGCGGTAACGCAGATGAGCGGCGAGGAAACTGCTGACCTCCGCCACATGCACCCAGGTCAGCAGGTCCGGGTCGCTGGCCGCATAGGGGCGGCCGTCCGGCGCGGTGCCGGTAACTTGCAGGTGAATGGTGCGCACTTTGTCGATCAGCCATTCGGCGTCGCCCGTGGCGCCGAACGTGGTGCCGGAAATGAACTGGCTGGTGCGGCGCAGGCGGCCGAGCAGGTCTTCGCGGAAATTGGAGTGGTCCCACACGCCGGCCAGGGCCAACGGATGCAACAGCTGCAGCATCAGGGCGCTGATGCCGCCGACCAGCATGCTCGGGAAGTCGCCATGCACCCGCCAGCTGATGCTGTGCGGGCCGAACAGGCCAGGGTCGCCCTTGGGCGATTCCAGGTCGAGCTGGCCGAGGGCCAGCCCGGTGAGGCTCATGACCTGGGTTTCGATACGGCGACGAAGGGCTTCCATGGCGACCTGCGGTGCGGGGCGGCCATGAACAGCGGCCGCCGGTTACTGGTTAAGGCGTTTGTCGATCAGGCCCTGTACCACGCTGGGGTCGGCAAGGGTCGAGGTATCGCCCAGGTTGTCCAGCTCGTTGCAGGCGATTTTGCGCAGTATACGCCGCATGATCTTGCCTGAGCGCGTCTTGGGTAGCGCCGGCGCCCACTGAATCAGCTCGGGTTTGGCGAAACTGCCGATTTCCTTGCTGACCAGTGCCAGCAGCTCGGCCTTTAGCGTGTCGTCTGGCGTCACGCCATTCATGGTCGTGACGAAGGCGTAGACGCCCTGGCCCTTGAGGTCGTGGGGGTAACCGACCACGGCTGCCTCGGCGACGCTGTCATGCAGCACCAGTGCGCTTTCTACTTCGGCGGTGCCTATGCGGTGCCCGGACACGTTGATCACATCGTCGATGCGCCCGGTGATCCAGTAGTCGCCATCGGCGTCGCGGCGGGCACCGTCGCCGGTGAAGTAGTAGCCGGGCATGGGTTTGAAGTAGGTGTCGACCATGCGCTGATGGTCGCCATAGACGCTACGGATCTGCCCGGGCCAGCTGGCCTTGATGACCAGAAGGCCAGCGCCGGGGCCTTCGATCAGTTTGCCTTTTTCGTCCAGTAGCGCCGGTTGCACGCCAAACATGGGCTGTGTGGCGCAACCGGGTTTGAATGCCTGCGAGCCGGGCAGCGGGGTGAGCATGATGCCGCCGGTTTCGGTCTGCCACCAGGTATCGACAATGGGGCAGCGCTTCTGCCCGACCGCCTCGAAATACCATTCCCAGGCTTCAGGGTTGATCGGCTCGCCGACGCTGCCCAACAAGCGCAGGCTCTTGCGCGAGGTGCCCTGCAGCGGCGCGGAGCCCTCGCGCATCAATGCGCGCAGGGCGGTCGGGGCGGTGTAGAAAATGTTTACCTGGTGCTTGTCCACCACCTGCCAGAAGCGTGAAGTGTCCGGGTAGTTGGGTACGCCTTCGAACATCAGCGAGATGGCGCCATTGGCCAGCGGGCCATAGACGATGTAGCTGTGGCCGGTAACCCAGCCGACATCGGCGGTGCACCAGAAAACCTCGCCGTCACGGTAGTCGAACACTACCTTGAAGGTCATTGTCGCTTGCAGCAGGTAGCCGCCGGTGGTGTGCAGTACGCCTTTTGGTTTGCCGGTGCTGCCGGAGGTATAGAGGATGAACAGGGGGTCTTCGGCCGCCATCGGCTCGGGGGGGCAGTCGTCGCCGGCCTTTTCCGTTACTTCGTGGTACCAGAGGTCGCGGCCTTCGGCCCAGGCCACATCGCTGCCGGTGCGGCGCACCACCAACACGCTGCTGACCGCTGGGCAGCTGGCCAAGGCCTTGTCGACGTTCTGTTTCAGCGGGACACGCTTGCCGCCACGCACGCCCTCATCGGCGGTGATCACGGTGCGGCAGTCGGCGTCGAGGATGCGGTCGCGCAGGGCGTCGGGGGAAAAACCGCCGAACACTACCGAATGTATGGCCCCGATGCGGGTGCAGGCGAGCATGGCGAAGGCGGCTTCGGGGATCATCGGCATGTAGATGCACACTCGGTCGCCTTTCTTGACCCCGCGCGCCTTCATTGCATTGGCCAGGCGGCAGACCTGGCGGTGCAGCTCGCGGTAAGTGATGGCCTTGGAGTCTTTTGGGTCGTCACCTTCCCACAGCAGGGCCGTCTGCTCGCCGCGCTGGGCTAGATGGCGGTCGATGCAGTTATAGCTGACGTTGAGCTGTGCACCGTCGAACCAGCGGGCCTTGCCGGTATTCAGGTCGCATTGCTGCACGCTCGACCAGGGCTTGATCCAGTCCAGGCGTTTGGCCTGCTCGGCCCAGAAGGTGTCAGGATCGTCGACCGACTGGCGGTACAGGCGATGGTATTCGTCGGGGGTGAGGGTGGCGGACTGGCTGACGGCCAGAGCCTGGGGATAGTTGCGGATATCGAACATGGCGGGTGGTCCTGCTCTTGTAAGGGGCGATGGACTGCAACGGCTATTCGATAGGACAGTGTAGCTGGGAGAGGTGTTCAACCTTGCAGGCCTCTTCGCGGGATTGCCCGCGAAGAGGTGCGTACAGGCTTTAGATCACCCGCGGTGGCGGCCGCGGAAGTAGTTGATCAGCCCTTGGGTGGAGCCATCTTCGGCGCTTTCTTCCAGGCTGCCGACCAAGCGCTGGTAAACGCCCTTGCCCAGCTCCTTGCCCAGCTCAACGCCCCACTGGTCGAAGGCATTGATACCCCAGATCACGCTCTGCACGAACACCTTGTGCTCGTACATCGCCACCAGAGCGCCCAGGCGGCGAGGGCTGATACGTTCGACCACCAGGGTGTTGCTCGGGCGATTACCCGGGATCACCTTGTGCGGTGCGAGCTTCTCGATATCCGCTTCGTTCAGGCCTTTGCCGCGCAGCTCGGCTTCAGCCTCCTCACGGGTTTTACCCAGCATCAGCGCCTGGCTTTGCGACAGGCAGTTGGCATACAGCCACTGGTGATGGTCGGCCACCGGGTTGAAGCTCACGACCGGCACGATGAAGTCGGCCGGAATCAGCTGGGTGCCCTGGTGCAGCAACTGGTGGTAGGCGTGCTGGCCGTTACAGCCCACGCCACCCCAGATAACCGGGCCGGTGTCGGTCTTCACCGGGGTGCCGTCCTGCAGCACGCTCTTGCCGTTGGACTCCATGTCCAACTGCTGCAAGTGCTTGGTGATGTTGCGCAGGTAGTGGTCGTACGGCAGGATCGCGTGGCTGTTCGCGCCCCAGAAGTTGCCGTACCACACACCTAGCAAGGCCAGTAGCACCGGCATGTTCTTGTCGAAGGGGGCAGTCTGGAAGTGCTGGTCCATGGTGTAGGCACCGGACAGCAGTTCCTTGAAGTTGGCCGTGCCGATGGCCAGGGCGATCGGCAGGCCGATGGCCGACCACAGCGAGTAGCGCCCGCCTACCCAGTCCCACATCGGGAAGATGTTCTCTTCGCGGATACCGAACGCCACCGCAGCGGCCTTGTTGCTGGAAACCGCGATGAAGTGGCGGTACAGCTCGGCTTCCGAGCCGCCCTGGGCCAGGTACCAGGTACGCGCGGCCATGGCGTTTTTCAGGGTCTCGAGGGTGTTGAACGACTTTGACGAGACGATGAACAGGGTGGTTTCGGCGCGCAGGTTGGCCGAGAGCTCGTGGAATTCACTGCCGTCGATATTGGCCAGGTAATGGCAGCGCACGCCGCGCTGGGCGTAGGGCAGCAGCGCTTCGGAGACCAGCTCGGGGCCGAGGAACGAGCCGCCGATACCGATATTGACCACGTCGGTAATCGGTTTTTCGCTGTAGCCGCGCCACAGGCCGTCGTGGATGCGCCCGACCAGTTCGGTGATCTGGTTGAGTACCTTGTGCACTTCCGGCATGACATTCACGCCGTTGACGCTGAGCTTGTCGCCTACGGGCCGTCGCAGGGCGGTGTGCAGCACCGGGCGGCCTTCGGAGGCATTGATGATTTCGCCGGCGAACATCGATTTGATGGCGTCCTGCAGGCCCACTTCGTTGGCCAGGTTCACCAGCAGGTCGCGGCTTTGTTCGGTGATCAGGTTTTTCGAGTAGTCGAGGAACAGGCCGCAGCAGCTCAGGGAGAACTGGTCGAAGCGTTGGGCATCGGCGGCGAAGGCTTCGCGCATGCTGAAGCCTTGCATGGCGTCGCGGTGTTGCTGAAGCGCCTGCCAGGCGGGCAGGGCCGTCACATCGTGGGGTGTACGGTAATACGCCATTGCGCGGGGTTCCCTTGGTGCGTGGTGAGGCCTTGGACACGGCAGTTATTGCCGGGTTCAGGCTGGCCTCATTATAGGCAAAGGCCACTTGCAGGGAATGGGTATGGCGGGGGAATTTGGAGGGCGCCCGTGGGAGCGGGCTTGCCCGCGAATGGGCTGCAAAGCAGCCCAATGCCGTTACGCAGTCTTTTCTTCCAGATGCAGGTACAGGTTGTCGATCAACCGCGTGTTACCCAGGTACGCCGCCGCGATCACCACCAGGTCTCGATCGTCGATCAGTGCCGGGCGCAGGCTCACGGCATGGCGCACTTCCAGGTAATCCGGCCGGAAACCCGCAGCGTTCAGTTGCGCCTGGCCTTCTGCGACCAGCGCGGCAAAGTCGCGCTGGCCGCGGCTGATGCCCGCTGCAATGTGCTGCAACGTGCGGTAAAGCGCTGGCGCGGCAGTACGCTGCTCAGGCGTGAGGTAGCCATTGCGCGACGACAGCGCCAGGCCATCGTCGGCACGCACGGTGGGTTCGCCGATGATCTGGATCGGCATGTTCAGGTCGCGCACCATGGCGCGGATCACCGCCAGCTGCTGGAAGTCCTTCTCGCCGAACACGGCAAGGTCTGGCTGAACCATGTTGAACAGTTTGCTGACTACCGTGGCCACGCCTTCGAAATGCCCTGGTCGGCTGGCGCCGCACAGGCCTTCGGAAAGTTGGGGCACGCTGACGCGGGTTTGCACGCTCATGCCGTCGGGGTACATCTCTTCCACGGCGGGCGCGAACAGCAGGTTGCAGCCGGCCTGCAGCAGGCGTTCCTGGTCGGCGGCCAAAGTGCGCGGGTATTTGTCGAGGTCTTCGTTGGCGCCGAACTGCAGCGGGTTGACGAAGATGCTGGCGACCACAAAATCGGCGCGCTGCGCGGCCTTGGTCACCAGCGCCGCGTGGCCGCTGTGCAGGTTGCCCATGGTCGGCACGAAGCCGATACGTTTGCCTTCACCGCGGGCGCGGGCTACTGCCGCGCGCAGTTCGCGGACGGTCTTGACTGTATTCATGCACTGAACCCGTGTTCGCTGCCTGGGAAGCTGACTTGCTTGACGGCCTCGACATAAGCGACGAGGGCGCTGTGGATATCTGGCTGGCCTTGCATGAAGTTTTTCACGAACTTCGGTACCCGGCCACTCAGCGACAAGCCGAGCATGTCGTGCAGCACCAGTACCTGGCCATCGGTGGCGCTGCCCGCGCCAATACCGATTACGGGAATACCCACGGCGTTGGTGATTTCCGCCGCCAGTTCGCTGGGTACGCATTCGAGCAGCAGCATGGCCGCACCGGCCTGCTCCAGGGCAATCGCGTCGGCGCGCATCTGCCGGGCCTGGGCTTCCTGGCGGCCTTGCACTTTGTAGCCGCCCAGCACATTGACGGTTTGCGGGGTCAGGCCCATGTGTGCGCACACCGGCACGCCACGCTCGGCCAGCAGGCGGATGGTTTCGGCAAGCCAGGCTGCGCCTTCGATCTTGATCATGTGGGCGCCGGCTTGCATCAGCGTGGCGCTGTTGGCAAAAGCCTGCTCCGGGGTAGCGTGCGCCATGAAAGGCAGGTCGGCGAGGATCAGCGCACCGTCGTTGCCGCGTTTGACGCAGGCGGTGTGGTAGGCCATGTCTGCCGTGGTTACCGGCAAGGTGCTGTCGTGGCCCTGCAGGACCATCCCCAGTGAGTCGCCCACCAGCAACACTTCAACGCCGGCCTGGCTGGCGGCCTTGGCGAAGGTCGCGTCGTAGCAAGTCAGCATGGTGATTTTTTCACCCTTGGCCTTGAGGCCATTGAGGGTGGTAAGGGTTACTTCAGGCATGTAGGAAATTCCTCGTTCAGGCGCTGTAAAAAACGACTGCATTCAACGCGTGTAGTCATCTTCCGGAGCGGCACATCATCGCGTGTGATGTTCGGGTACAGGTCCGTCCGGGCCTAAATACGGGTATGCGGCACTTTGGTGCCACACGGGACGCCTATAGTCGTGAGCGAGGTAAGGGAAGTCAATCACCCTGTTACCGCATTGTTACGATCAGGGTGTTACTGGCGTTACCGCTGCTGGGCGGCAGGCTGGAACGCCCGGTTTACAGGCGTTCCAGGCCGACGAACGGGCAGCCGTCGAGCAGTTGTGCGAGCGCGCGGCCATCGGCCAGGCGGAAATCGCCCGGTACCAGTTCGGCCAGCGGGTACAGCACGAAGGGGCGGGCATGCATGTGGTAATGCGGCACTTTCAGGCGTGGCTCGTCGAGTACCTGGTCGCCGAACAGCAGAATGTCCAGGTCCAGCGTGCGCGGGCCCCAGCGTTCCTTGCGCACGCGACCCTGGTCGTTCTCGATGGCCTGCAGGGCATCGAGCAGGGCCAATGGCGCCAAGGTTGTGTCCAGCGCGGCCACGGCGTTGGTATAGCGCGGCTGGCCAGGCAGCAGCGAGTCGCTGGTGTAGAGTGCCGAGGCCGCTACCAGGCGTGTGGCCTCGACCTGGTCGAGCGCCTGCAAGGCGCTACGCAACTGCTCGGCAGGTGCGTCCAGGTTGCTGCCCAGGCCTACATAGGCGCGAATGGTCACTCGAACGCCTCGTCGCCACCGCGTTTGCGTTTGCTGCCGCTGCGCTTGCGCTTGCGTGGGCCGGCGCCGGTGCCTTCGTCACGGTTGCCCAGCTCGCGGATCATTTCGCGGCGCTCGCTGTCGTTGGCATCCTGGTAATCGGTCCACCACTGGCCGAGGTCGTCGGTTTCTTCCCCAGCGCTTTCGCGCAACAGCAGGAAGTCGTAACCGGCGCGGAAGCGCGGGTTGTCCAGCAGCATGTCGGCGCGCTTGCCGCTGCGGCGTGGCAGGCGCTCCTGCATGTCCCAGATCTCGCGGATCGGCAGGGTAAAACGCTTGGGAATGGCGATGCGCGCGCATTGCTCGGCGATCAGGTCGTGAGCCGCACCGTTCATGGCCGGGATCGGCGGCACACCCTGGTTCTGCAGGTGCAGCACGCGGGCTGGCAGGGCTGGCCACAGCAGTGCAGCGAACAGGAAGGCCGGCGTCACCGGTTTGCCCTGCTTCACGCGCAGGTCGGTGTTGTTCAGCGCCTGGCTGATCAACGTGTGGGTGTAGGTTGGGCGCTCGTCCAGGGCATGGGCGCTGGCAGGGAACAGCGGCTCGAACAACTCCAGGTCGACCAGCATTTCGAAGGCGATAGCACCTTGGCCGCTGAGGAACAGCTTGAGGCACTCTTCGAACAGGCGCGCGGGCGGAATCTCGCGCAGCATCGGGGCCAGGCCGCGGATCGGCTGGAAGGTGTGCTTTTCGATGCCAAAGTCGAGCTTGGCGGCAAAGCGCACCGCACGCAGCATGCGCACCGGGTCTTCCTGGTAACGGTGGGTCGGGTCGCCAATCAGCCGCAGCAGGCGATTGCGCACATCGTGCACACCGTTGGCGTAATCGAGAATGCGCTCACTGACCGGGTCGTAGTACAGGGCGTTGATGGTGAAGTCGCGGCGTTGCGCGTCCTCTTCCAGGGTGCCGTACACGTTGTCTCGCAAGATGCGACCACTGGCGTTATGCGACGAACGGTGGGCGTCGCCCTGGTCGTCTTCCGAGTGGTGGGCGCGGAAGGTGGCGACTTCAATGATCTCACGGCCGAAATGCACGTGGACCAGCTTGAAGCGGCGACCAATGATGCGCGCGTTGCGGAACTCGGCACGAACCTGTTCGGGGGTGGCGCTGGTGGCGACGTCGAAGTCCTTCGGCGTGATGCCCAGCATCAGGTCGCGGACACAGCCACCGACCAGGTAAGCCTGGTAGCCGGCGCTTTGCAGGCGCTCCACGATGTTCACCGCATGGCGGCTGAACTGGTGGCGCTGCAGCGAGTGCTGGCTCTTGTTGATCACCTCAGGCGTGGTGCGCCTGTGGTGCGGGCCCGGTACGGGCGGGCGGAAAGACTGGAACAGCTTCTTCAGCATGGGATGCACTGTGTGAAGGAATGTTCGGCCAAGAATAGGAGAATGGCCGCATGATGGGCGGGGATTCTAGCATTTACTCGGGGAATGGTGTAGGCGGGTAGCAGGATGCCTGCCAGAAGGGTAGAAACGACAAGGGGAGCCTAAGCTCCCCAAGAAGTCGTTGCGTGCTCTTATTATTTTTTTGCTGGGCTTTTTGTTTTTGTTGAGTGCCCTGTCCACAAATCTCGAAGCTTGTGAACGACCCCCAATCCAGGGGTTAAGAGCAAACGGATTGCTTTGGCCGCTGATGTCACGTTGATCTGTCGATCCAACCAGTTCAGGCGCTGCTTTTTAGTGCAGTTTTTGTTGTTCTCTGCCTGGTCGTGGGGCAAGCCCCAAACACGCATCCTCTCCAAAAGAATCAGTTAGCTGCGCCTCCGCCGTCTTGTTTTTATTGTGCGTGAGCCGTTTCGTCTTGTTCTTATTGTAGGTTGCAGTGCTTGTTATTGTTTTTGTACTAAGCATATAGCAGGTGCCGTGCCAACTTTTTGAAACCTAGCAAAATCAAGGGGTTGAGGTGTTCTGGTGGTTTTCGTGACGCCGAAAATGTCGAAATTTCGTTACCGTACGCCTCGGGAACTGTTACGGCGGAAAGGTTGGGTAACAGATTTTTGCGGGAACTGATGTGTTACCGGGGGGCTTTGAAGCCAGGTGTGCTCGCCATGGCCCGTTCAGGGCCTATGCGATCGAGCGCCGCCCGCGCGGCGCTCGATCGCATAGGCGCCGCAATTGCTGCGGCGTACCGTGTGCAGGCTGGTTATTCGCTGGTAGCGTTGCTTTTACGCCGCGGGATGCCCAGGCGCTGACGGCGTTCCCACAGGCACTTGCGGCTGACGCCCAGCTTGCGTGCCAGTTCGGTCTCGGTCATGTGGTCCTGGTGTTCGAGCACGAAGTGCTGGAAGTAGTCTTCCAGCGACAGGTCCTCGGTCGGCTCGTGGCTTGCACTGGCCGCACTGGCCACCACCAGGGCGTTGTCGAGGATGTCGTCTTCTTCCAGGTCGCTCAGCTCAATGTCGATACCCAGCAGGTCGGCGGAAATCTCTGCGCTCTCGCTGAGAATCACCGCGCGCTCCACGGCGTTTTCCAGCTCGCGCACGTTACCCGGCCAGCTGTAGTGTCGAATGGCCTGCTCGGCTTCGGCCGAGAAGTGCAGGTCGTCGCGACCGATGCGCGCACTCTGGCGAGCGAGGAAGGCGCTGGCGATCTCGTTGACGTCGCTGCCGCGCTCGCGCAGGGCCGGCAGCTTCAGGGCGATCACGTGCAGGCGGTAATAGAGGTCTTCACGGAACTGGCCGGCCTTGGCCAGGTTCTTCAGGTCGCGGTGGGTCGCGGCGATCAGGCGCACATCCACCTTTTGCGACTGTACCGAACCCACCCGGCGAATCTCTCCTTCCTGCAGCACGCGCAACAGGCGAGCCTGGGCTTCCAGCGGCAGCTCGCCGATTTCATCGAGGAACAGCGTACCGCCATCGGCGGCTTCCACCAGGCCGGCGCGCCCGGCGCTGGCACCGGTGAACGCGCCTTTTTCGTGGCCGAACAGTTCGGACTCGATCAGTGTCTCGGGGATGGCCGCGCAGTTCACTGAAATCATCGGCGCCTTGGCCCGGCGCGACAGGTTGTGCAGGGCGCGGGCCACCAGCTCTTTACCGGTGCCCGACTCACCCTGGATAAGCACATTGGAGTCGGTGGGTGCGACTTTGCGGATCTTGCTGTACATGTCCTGCATGGGCGGGCACGAGCCGATGATGCCGATTTCGCCATTGGCCGCTGCCGCGCTGCTTTTATCGGCTGGGGCAGCCTTGCCATTGCTGGCGCGTGGCTCGGCAGCGGGTGCGGCGGCCGGGGCGTTTTGCCGGTCACGCAGGATGCGCGCCACCGCTTGCAGCATCTCGTCATGGTCGAAGGGCTTGGCGATGTAGTCCACCGCGCCCATTTTCATCGAGTCCACCGCCGAGCGCAGGCTGGCGTAACTGGTCATGATCAGCACCGGGGTGCCCTGGCCGAGCTTGATCAGCTCGGTGCCGGGAGCGCCTGGCAAGCGCAGGTCACTGACGATGAGGTCGAAGGTGGCAATGCTGAAGCGTTCCTGGGCTTCCTGCACCGAGCCGGCTTCGCTGACCTGGTACTGGTTCCGCTCAAGCAGGCGACGCAGGGCCGAGCGGATGATGGTTTCGTCTTCGACGATCAGAATGTGCGGCATTGATTCAATTCTCTCGACGGTCTCGAATTTCAGGGGACGTCGCTACGACAT
>Ga0207655_1002131_pt1 | contig 16498 bp, 14 predicted proteins | sample KBSM44metaG_FD_184398 | JGI IMG/M metagenome (GOLD analysis project Ga0207655, IMG submission 184398) | Miscanthus rhizosphere microbial communities from Kellogg Biological Station, Michigan, USA - KBS M4-4 metaG (SPAdes) (version 2) | ecosystem: Host-associated > Plants > Roots > Rhizosphere >...
GTTTATGCCCAGCGCGCTGCCCTGCTTAGATTTCGGGAAGAAGAAGCTGATGTTGCCCATGCTTGAGGCAAAGTTGGCGCCCGCAAAGCCGCAGAGCAAGGCGATCGTAATAAATACCCAGTACGGGGTCGCGGTGTTTTGAATGGCGATCCCCAGCCAGACGCACGGAATAATCAGGATCACGGTACTTAATACCGTCCAGTAGCGCCCGCCGAATATCGGCACCATAAACGAATAGGGTACGCGCAATATCGCGCCAGAAAGGGAAGGTAATGCCGTTAGCATAAAAAGCTGATCGGTGGTGAAATGAAATCCCACTTTATTAAGATTTACCGCAATGGCGCTAAATAACATCCAAACGCAAAACGCCAGCAGCAGACAAGCGACAGAAATCCAAAGGTTTCTTCGGGCAATATGCTTCCCTTTATTCTCCCAAAATTGTTCGTTTTCCGGTTTCCAGTTACTAAGCAGGTAATGATTATTCTTCTCACTTTGTTGTGACATATCGCCCTCTTGCTTACCAAAAAAAGAGAAAAATGAAATTAAAACAGAGAGATAACAGAAGAAAAGTCGTTAACGTTATTGGATGTTTTGGGATACTTCTGAAAGGATAGATAAAAAAGCCAACCCCTGAGTTTAGAAAGGGAATAAAGGGTGGCTTTATGTGTTACCAATTGTAACTTTTTGCGGAAATTAATACTTATTAAGAGGTAGAAAACAATTCAAGAGAGATGAGTTTATCGAGATGCTTATTGAACGCGGCATCATCTATTTCGGGCATGTTAAGGACATAAATACCGTCCAGCCCGCACACCAGCCCAATTAGACGCCAGGCAATATTTTCGGCCCGGTCGGTAAGGGTAAATACGCCAGCGTCTCTTCCCGCCCGGATAATGGCAACCGTCTCCTGATGCCACATTTCCATCGTCAGAACATAAGCGCCTTTGATCTCCGCATCGCGGCTGGCGAGGATCTGCGCTTCTCGCCACAGACGGATGTAGGGCTCAAGGCCGCCTTCATCGCTGCCGAGCATGGCGTGCAGGCGCTCGCGCCAGGTTGCGTTTTCGCCGACCACCTCGGCGTCCAGCAATTCGCGGATGAGGCGCACAAAGGCCAGCGATTTTAGCTCGCCGCCGGAAGCAAAATGGTGGTGGACCTGTCCGGTTGCGACGCCAGCTTCGTTGGCGATCCGCCGTACCGTCATCGCCCCCAGCCCTTCGGCCAGCGCCACGCGCATGGCGGCCTGCAAAATCTCTTCCCGTCGTTCGTCCTTGCTCAGATAACGCATTTTCACTCACTCTCAATGGGGACGAAACGAGTGTAACAAAGAGCTGGACAAGTGTTCAACTTTACGTAGGATCGCGTTCTGGACATGTGTCCAGGTTTTGAGTGAAAAGGAAATTTATGTTTCGTCAGTGGTTAGCGTTAGTGATTATCGTGCTGGTCTATATCCCGGTGGCGATTGACGCGACGGTGCTGCACGTGGCGGCGCCGACATTGAGCATGACGCTGAGCGCCAGCGGGAACGAGCTGCTGTGGATTATTGATATTTACTCGCTGGTGATGGCGGGAATGGTATTGCCGATGGGGGCGCTGGGCGATCGCATTGGCTTTAAGCGCCTGCTGATGATCGGCAGCACCTTATTTGGCCTGTCGTCGCTGGCAGCAGCGTTTGCGCCGTCTGCAGGCTGGCTGATTGCCGCACGCGCCTCGCTGGCGATCGGTGCGGCGATGATCATTCCGGCAACGCTTGCGGGTATCCGCACGCTGTTCGTTGACGCGCGTGACCGTAACATCGCGCTCGGCGTCTGGGCGGCTGTAGGGTCCGGCGGCGCAGCCTTCGGCCCGCTGATTGGCGGCATGCTGCTTGAGCACTTCTATTGGGGCTCGGTATTTTTGATCAACGTGCCTATCGTGGTGGTGGTGGTTTCACTTGCCGCGCGCTTTGTGCCCGCCCAGCGAGGGCGGCCGGAACAGCCGCTAAACATCAGCCACGCGATCATGCTGATTGTGGCGATCCTGCTTCTGGTGTACACCGCCAAAACGGCGCTGAAAGGGACGCTGTCTCCGTGGATAGTGGCCTGTACGCTGCTCGCCGGGGCGACAATGCTGTTTATCTTCGTCCGCATTCAGCTGCGCGCCCGCGTGCCGATGATCGACATGCGCCTGTTCTGCCACCGCATCATTTTAAGCGGCGTGGTGATGGCGATGACGGCGATGATAGCGCTGGTGGGCTTTGAGCTGCTGATGGCGCAGGAGCTGCAGTTTGTGCACGGCTTCACGCCGTTTGAAGCGGGGATGTTTATGCTGCCGCTGATGGTCGCCAGCGGGTTCAGCGGGCCGATCGCCGGCGTGCTGGTCGGTCGGCTCGGGCTGCGTCTGGTGGCGGCGGGCGGGATGGGGCTGAGCGCGGTGAGCTTTATTGGCCTGTCGATGCTGGATTTCAGCACCCAGCAGCTGCTGGCATCGGGCCTGATGGTGCTGCTCGGCTTTAGCGCCGCCAGCGCGCTGTTGGCGTCCACATCAGCCATTATGGCCGCCGCGCCGAAGGAAAAAGCGGCCGCCGCCGGGGCGATTGAAACCATGTCCTATGAGCTGGGCGCGGGGCTTGGGATCGCGATTTTCGGCCTGCTGTTGACCCGCAGCTTCTCGGGGTCAATCGAACTGCCGCAGGGGCTTAACGCGTCGCTGGTCGATAAAGCTTCGTCTTCCATTGGCGAAGCGGTGAAGGTGGCGCAGGATCTCACGCCGTCGCTGGCGGAGTCGGTGATTGAGGCGGCGAAAGCGGCGTTTATCACCTCCCACAGCGTGGCGCTCGGCAGCGCGGGCGCGATGCTGCTTATGCTGTCCGTGGGGATCTGGTTTAGCCTGGCGAAGGTTCCGAAGCCGTAAAACACGCCGGGTTTGTCCCCTCTCCCTGTGGGAGAGGGTTAGGGTGAGGGCATCAGGACGCAGAAAGGGTTAGATTTCCTGCGCCGCAGCCAGCACGCTGTGCAACAGCACGTTTGCCCCTTTCTCTGACCACTCCGGCAGGATCCTTTCCTCTTCGTTATGGCTTATGCCCTTCACGCAGGGGATAAAGATCATGCTGGCCGGTGCGATTTTGCTGACGTAGCAGGTGTCATGCCCGGCACCGGAAACCATCGGCTTCGACGAATAGCCCAGGTCAGCAACGGCTTTTTCGGTACGCGCCAGACACTCCGCATTAAACGCAATTGGCGCATAGTCGAAAATGCGTTCGACGTGAGCGATAACGCCTCGGGCGCTCAGACTCTCCGCAGCCTCATGCAGCGCCACCTCCATCGACTCGAGCGCGCTCTGCTCAGGATGACGAAACTCCACGCTGCACACCACGCGGGACGGCACCACGTTGCGCGAGTTCGGCGTGATCTCCGCCATGCCGATCGTCGCGCGTCCGTCCGGTGCGTGTTGATAGCCCGTCTCTTCCACCTTCAGCGCCAGCTCGGCAAACGCGGTTAGCGCATCGCGACGGCTGTGCATGGGCGTGGTCCCCGCGTGCGCGGCAAAACCCTCCAGCGTAATCGTAAACCAGCGCTGGCCCATTGCCGCCCGCACCAGCCCGATATCAATGGCTTCATCTTCCAGTATCGGCCCTTGCTCAATGTGCAGCTCGTAACAGGCGTGGACCGGAAACGCGCGGGCCGGCTGTTCGCCCCGGTAGCCGATGGCTTCCAGCGCGTCGCGAACCGTGACTCGCCTGTTGTCCATGCGGGCGTAAGCAAACTCTTCGGTAAGCTGACCCGCCCAGACGCCCGAAGCGAGCATCGCCGGCGCAAAGCGCGCGCCTTCTTCGTTGGTCCAGTTCACCAGCACGATATCGCGTTCGGTTTCAACGCGGTTATCATTCAGCGTGCGCAGCAGCTCAAGCCCCGCCAGCACGCCGTAAATGCCGTCGTAATTGCCGCCGAGCGGCTGGGAGTCGACGTGCGAGCCGGTCATGACCGGGGCAAGATCGGGATTATTCCCCGCGCGGCGGATAAACATATTGCCCATGCTATCAACGTCGCAGGTAAAACCCGCCTCCAGCGCCCAGTCGCGCAGCAGGTTGCGCACGATGCGATCCTCCTCGCTTAGCGCCAGGCGGGTAACGCCCCCGGCGGGCGTGCCGCCGATCTGCGCCATCATCGCAAGCGTCGACCACAGCCGTTCTGCGTTTACGCGGATCATGCCGTGTCCTTTTTGCTGCGGTAGCGGAAGTCGCAGCAGGCGCCGCCCTGCATGATGGTGGTGGTGCGGGTTAGCTCGACGTCCGGCGCGTAGCCGACGATGAACTTCTCATCGCGCGCGCACGACAGCAGATGGCCGATCTCGCCCAGACCCATCTCGTGATACATCTCCGCGTAGCGGCAGCGGGTCACGTTGTAGTTGTACTGCCGATCGTCGGCATCGATCACCTTCACGTCCAGGGCGTTATCTTTCTCCCAAAGATACTGAAGGGCGATAAAGCTCTTTACGTCTGCTCCGTCAGGCTCTTTGCTGGCAAAGGCTTTGCCCGCGTCAATGGCGGCCTGCTCAATGGCCTCGCCGATGACCGCCTGGGCGCGGGCTTTCCCTATCTCGCGCACCAGGATTTCATAAATTGGCTTAATAATTTCCGCTTCAATTTTGCGGCGGGCGAGAATGCCCAGCTCGTTATTATCACTCATCACATTGCCTCGCTGCGGTTACTTCGCTTTCGCGCCGCCCAGCACGGTCTGCGGCTGCCATTTGCCGTCGACAACCTTATAGACGGTGAACGACGGCGATTTGAGGTTGCCTTCTTTATCAAACGCGATCTGTCCGGTCACGCCTGAGTAGCTGATGGCGCGAAGGGCAGGCAGATACTCCGACGGATCGACGGAGTCGGCTTTTTCCATGGCCGCGACCAGCACGCGAGTGGCGTCGTAGGCGAACGGCGCGTGCAGCTCAATATGCGTGTGGTAGCGCGACTGATACGCCTGCTCGAACGCTTTACCGCCCGGCATCTGGTCAACCGGCAGGCCTGGCTCAAGGGCGACAACGCCTTCACCTTCCTTCTGCGCCAGCTGCAGGAACGTCTGGCTGACAAACCCGCCTGCGCCCATCAGCGTGGCGTTCATGCCCAGCTGTTTAATGCGGCGCGCCAGCGGTGCGGCCTGGCTGTCCACGCCGCCGAAGAAGATCAGGTCGGCATTTTTGCTGCGAATGGCGGTCAGCACGGCGCTGAAGTCCACCGTTTTGTCGTCGACGTACTGACGGTCGACAATTTTCACGCCCTGAGCGTCCAGCGATTTGATAAATTCGTCCGCCAGCCCCTGACCGAAGGCGGTTCGATCGTCGATCACCGCAATGCGCTTCGCTTTCAGCGTATTGACCGCGTACTGACCCGCAAACTGGCCGCCGTCATCGTCATGGCCCATCACGCGGAAGCTGGTGTCAAACCCCTGTTTGGTATAGGCATGACCGGTTGCCACCGGCGCAACCTGCGCGATGCCCGCATCGTGGTAAACGCGCGCGGCCGGAATGCTGGTGCCGGTGTTCCAGTGGCCGACTACGCCCGCCACGCCGCTGTCCACCAGGCGCTGCGCGACGGCAACGGCGGTGCGCGGGTCAGACTGATCGTCTTCTGACTGCAGTTTGAAGGTCACCGCTTTGCCGCCGATGGTCGGGTGCTGCTTGTTGATGTCGTCAATCGCCAGCTGCGCGCCGTTTTCCAGATCTTTACCGATACGGGCAGACGGGCCCGTCAGCGGGCCGGCCAGACCGATAATCACGGTTTCGCTGTCGGCAGCCCATGCGGCCGAACTGGAAAATCCGCTAAGCAGAAGTGCGGCGCTGAGCGCGCTGAGTTTTACTGTTTTCATTGTTATTCCCTGGTGTTGGTTGGTGTTGTTAAACGGGCATTTCGCCCAAATAAATCTGTGCAATCTTGTCGTCTTCGAGCATTGCCTTCGATGCGCCGTGATGAACAATGCTTCCGCTGTCCATCACCCACGCGTTATCGGTCACTTCCAGCGCCAGTCGGGCGTTTTGCTCGATGAGCAGCAGGGCGACGCCGCGCTCGCGCAGCCCGGCGATAACGGCAAAAATGTTCTCGACCATCTTCGGGGCAAGGCCCATCGAAGGCTCGTCGAGGATCAGCAGGCGCGGGCGGCTGAGCAGGGCGCGGTTGAGCGCCAGGAGCTGTTGCTCGCCGCCGGAAAGCAGCCCGGCAAGCTGATGCTGGCGCTCGCCCAGGCGTGGGAAGCGCTCGAAAATGGCATTCATCTCTTGCTTAACGGTGACAGCGTCACGCCTGAGCCATGCCCCCATCTGCAGGTTTTCCAGCACCGTCATGCGGGCGAAGATGCCGCGACCTTCGGGAACCATAACCAGCCCGTCGCGCAGCAGCGCCTCTGACCTGTGCTTGCGCACGTTTTTGCCGTTGAATGCAATCGTGCCGCTAAAGCTTTCGAGCCCGGTAATGGCGCGCACGGTGGAGCTTTTCCCCGCGCCGTTAGCGCCGATCAGCGTGGCCTGTTCGCCCTCATGCAGGGTGAAAGAGACATCGCGGACCGCCTGAATGCCGCCGTAATGCACGTCCAGACGTTCAACTTTCAGTAATTCAGACATGGGCATTGCCTCCTAGCCAGGCGGCGATGACCGCCGGATCGCGGCGCACGGTCTCTGGCGTGCCGCTGGCGAGCGTTTTGCCGTAATCAAGCACCGTCAGGCGATCGCAAATGCCCATCACCAGCTTAACGTCGTGCTCAATCATCAGCAGGGTTTTGCCGTCATCGCGGATGCGGGTTAGCAGCTCGCCAAGCGCGACTTTCTCCACGGCGTTCATTCCGGCGGCGGGCTCGTCCAGCGCCAGCAGGAGCGGATCGGTCGCCAGCGCGCGGGCGATTTCGAGACGGCGCTGATGCCCGTAGGCCAGGTCGCAGGCGCGGTAGTGGGCGAATTTGGCAATGCCGGTGTATTCAAGCCAGTGCCACGCCAGCTCGCGCGTCTCGGCTTCTTCTTCGCGGGCGCGCCCGTGGCGGCTCAGCGCCGCCCACAGGCCGTTGCGGGTGCGCACGTGGCGGCCCACCATCACGTTTTCCAGCACGGACATTTCGTTAAAGAGGCGCACGTTCTGGAAGGTTCGCGCAATCCCGGCGGCGGTGACTTTTTCAATCTGTTTCGGGTAATAGGGCCTGTCGGCAATCGAAAACTCACCGCTGTCCGCCGGATACAGCCCGGTGATCAGGTTAAAGCAGGTGGTTTTGCCCGCGCCGTTGGGGCCGATCAGCCCGTAGATTTCACCTTTATTCACGGTGAGCGAAACGTCATCTACGGCGGTAAGCCCGCCGAAGCGCTTGGACATATTGCGTACGGTTAGCAGGCTCATGCTTTTACCTCCTTGTGGCGTACGGGCCAGATGCCTGACGGACGAACCAGCATGACCAGCACCAGCGCCAGGCCGTAGAACAGCTGGCGCAAGATTTCCGGATCGACCAGCACCGTGCCGAACAGCGCCTGCTGAACGGGCGCGGCCTGGCTGCGCAGCAGCTCCGGCAGGGCCGTGAGAAGCACCGCACCGAGGATCACGCCCGGAATGTGCCCCATACCGCCCAGCACCACCATCGCCAGCACGGCAATAGATTCCTGCAGCGTAAACGACTCGGGTGAGACAAAGCCCTGGAATGCGCCAAACAGCGCGCCCGCCACGCCGCCGAAAGAGGCGCCCATCGCGAAGGCCAGCAGCTTGTAGTTACGTACGTTGATGCCCATCGCGCGGGCGACGTCTTCATCTTCGCGAATGGCGTGCCACGCACGACCAATGCGCGAATGCTGCAGGCGCAGGCAAACGAAAATAATGGCTACGATGAACAGCATCAGCAGGTAATACCACAGCCACAGGGCGGGCACCTTAACGCCGAACCAATGGTAGACGCCGCTGAACTTGAGGCCGAACAGGTTCAGCGTATCCACCCCGGTAATGCCTTTTGCGCCGTTGGTGATGTTTACCGGACGATCGAGGTTGCGCATCAGAATGCGGATGATCTCGCCAAAGCCCAGCGTCACGATGGCCAGATAATCTCCCCGCAGCTTCAGCGTCGGCGCGCCGAGTAAAATGCCGCAGGCCGCTGCAGCCAGCGCCGCTATGGGAATAATCAGCAGCCAGGACGTGTGCAGCCCGTCAGGGAACCAGGCGGCAAGGATCGGGAACGTTTCAAGCAGGTGCGGCGAGGCAAGCAGAGCCGCCAGGTAAGCCCCGACCGCGTAAAAGGCGATAAAGCCCATGTCCAGCAGGCCGGTGTAGCCGACCACAATATTTAGCCCCAGCGCCAGCATAATGTAGAGCAGGGCGAAGTCGATCACGCGCACCCAGTAGTTGCCGCCGAGCTGCGGCGCGACGACGGGGGCAATCAGCAGGGCGAGGCAGAACAAGGTCATGCCTGACCAAAATTTACGCGTCGTCGCCGGAGTCTGTAGTTGAAGGGTCGTCATCGTTTTATGCCCTCTGCGCGACGCGCTCGCCCAGCAGGCCCGCCGGACGGAAAACCAACACCAGAATCAGCACCATAAACGCAAACACGTCCTGATAGTTGCTGCCGAACACGCCGTGAGTCAGTTCACCGAGGTATCCGGCGCCCAGCGCTTCAATAATGCCGAGCAGGATCCCGCCGATCATCGCGCCGCGAATGTTGCCAATCCCGCCCAGCACGGCGGCGGTGAAGGCTTTAATGCCGGGTAAAAAGCCCATGGAGAAACTGGCGTTGCCGTAGTTGCTTGCCATCATTACGCCTGCCAGCGCCGCAAAAACGCCGCCAATAGCAAAGGTCAGGGTAATAATGGCGTTCGGATTCACGCCCATCAGCGTGGCGACGCGCGGATTTTCCGCCACGGCGCGCATGCCGCGCCCGAGTCGGGTGTACTCCACCAGCAGCCAGAGTCCGGTCATCACGATGAGCGCCAGCGCGACGGTGACGATACCGGTGACGGTGACAATGGCGGGCGGATGTTCAGCGCTACCGGACGTCACGGCAATCGGCTCCATGGGAAGGATCTGCGGGAACATCAGCGGGTTGCGAGTCCAGATGACCATCGCCACGGTCTGGAGCAGAACGGAGATGCCAATGCCGGAAATCAGCGGCGCCAGGCGTGGCGCATTGCGCAGGCGGCGATAGGCAAAACGCTCCACCGCCATGGCCAGCAGCGCGCAGACGATCGTCGCCACCAGAAGCGCACAGCCCAGCTGTGCCAGCAGCGGCATATGCGGAAAAGTGCCGTTCAGGGCGTTGACGGCCGAGAGCGTGGTTAGCGCACCCACCATCAGAATATCGCCGTGAGCAAAGTTAATAATGCGCAAAATGCCATACACCATGGTATAGCCCAGCGCGATCAGCGCGTAGATGCTGCCCAGCATCACGCCGTTGATCAATTGTTGTATGAGTGTATCCAACGTTCGTACCCGCAAATGACTTTTTCAGCGGCTACCATCCAATAAATGAATAAAATTGTAAAATACACATATATTATTTCTTATGATAAACCGGTATTGCATTATCTTTATGATTTATATGAATATGATTCGGAGTGGTTTGAGAGCCAAAAGCCTAAAGAAATCAATATATGAATAAAACAGAACAATCAGAGGGTGCTGCAGCTTACGCAGAAAGTCGCCTGGCGAACGATCCGCCGCTGAGGGCAGTCCGCGCCTTTGAGGCCATTGCCCGGCTTGGCAGCGTGACGCAGGCGGCGCAGGAGCTGGATATTTCGCCGTCCGCCGTGAGCCATCAGCTCAAGGTGCTGGAAGGGTATCTGCAAATGCCGCTGACGGAACGCCAGGGGCGCAGGCTGGCGCTGAGCCAGCACGGGCGGGATTACTATCGTTCTATCCGCGCCGCGTTCAACGTGCTGCGCCAGGCAACGGAACACCTCGTGGAGCAGGCGCAAACGCGGCAGGTGACGATAAGCCTGATCCCGCTCTTTGGTATGGGGTGGTTTATTCCTCGCCTGCCTGCCTTCATGCGCGCCAATCCGCAGACGGAAATTAACGTGGTCTACGCCAACCACCGCAACTACCTGAGCGATGCCTCGGATATGTCCATTCGCTTTGGAAACGGGCAGTGGGCAGGCTATCAGAGTGAAAAGCTGATTTCCGGGCAGATGGTGCCGGTGTGCAGCCGGGCATTTTTACGCATCCACGGGCATATCGACACGCCGGAGCAGCTGCTGCAAATGCCGCTGCTGCACGACGAGGAGCGTTCAACCTGGCAGCAATGGTTTACCCGGCAGGGGGTGAAGCGTCCGGCGCGGCGCAGCGGCCCCATGTTTGAAGATGGGCTGCTGACGCTGGCGGGAGTTCAGGCGGGTTTAGGCTGCGCCCTGATGCGCGAGCCGCTGATTGCGCCGTACCTGGAGAGTGGGGAGCTGGTGAAAATCTTCGATTTACCCATAGATGACGGGCGCGATTACTACCTTTGCGTGCGCTCGGATTCGGATATGACGGAGGACGGGAAGCTGCTGCAGAACTGGCTACGACGGGCGGCCGGCAGCGAGCAGCCGCAGCGCGCGTAAGGCAAAAAAAAGCCAGCTTATTCAGCTGGCTTTTGCACGGGCAAGTCTTAGAACTGGTAGGTCAGACCCAGTGCCACGATGTTGTCGGTGCCGATGCCTGCCTGACGGGTAAACTTGTTATCGTCGAGCAGGTTGATTTTGTAATCCACGTAGGTGGACATGTTTTTGTTAAAATAGTAGGTCGTGCCGACGTCTACGTATTTAACCAGATCCTGGTCACCGAAGTTCTCGATGTCTTTGCCTTTAGACTGCAGGTAGGCGATGGAAGGGCGCAGGCCGAAGTCGAACTGGTACTGAGCAACCACCTCAAAGTTCTGCGCTTTGTTTGCAAAACCGTAGATGTCTGAACGGTCGCCGTTAGAGGTACCGAAGCGGGTTGCATTGTAGGTCTGAGAATACTGCGCCGCGAGGTACACGTTGTTCGCGTCGTATTTCACGCCGCCGCTGTACACTTCAGCGCGATCGCCTTCACCGTAAACGCCGGCAGCATTCTGGTCAGCGGTACGACGGGAAGAGGACATTGCACCACCCACGCTGAAGCCTTCACCCAGATCGTAGGTCAGGGAAGCGCCGTAGCCGTCGCCGTTCTGGTTCAGCAGGCTGCGACCGTTGGTGTTTTCGCCGCTCACGCTGCCGTTTTTGCCCTGGTACTGCAGAGCGAAGTTCAGGCCGTCAACCAGACCGAAGAAGTCCTGGTTACGGTAGGTTGCAACGCCGTTCGCACGAGACTGCAGGAAGTTGTCTGCACCGTAGGTGTCGCCGCCGAATTCTGGCAGAACGTCGGTCCAGGAGGTCACGTCGTAAATTACGCCGTAGTTACGACCGTAATCAAATGAGCCTGCTTCCGCAAACTTCAGACCGGCAAACGCCACACGAGTCCAGGACTGGTTGTCGCTTTCGTCTTTGTTGCCCTGAATCTGGTATTCCCACTGGCCGTAGCCGGACAGCTGGTCGTTAACCTGGGTCTCGCCCTTGAAGCCGATACGCATGTAGGTTTTATCGCCGTCAGCGCCAGCATCGTCAGAGAAATAGTGCAGACCTGTTACTTTCCCGTACAGATCCAGTTTGTTACCGTCTTTGTTATAAATCTCAGCTGCGTTTACAACGCCTGCTGCCAGCATGGAAGTGACCGCCACTGCAACTAATTTAAGTTTCATCTTAAATAATCCTTATAATTTTCTTTAGGTATTTCCTGAGCCATTTTTAAACGAATGCTAAACGAGGCTGCTCGTCAATGGCATGCTATTTTTAAGAATGTTGTAGCTCTCTTTCAATAATAAGTTTCAAATTATTAGCGATAATTTCAATTAGTGTGATCGCGATCGGAAAAATTGCCGTAAATGGGAAAGGGTGGATTAGATTTTACTCAAATAACGATTATTTACGCGTCAATACCGTTGGGGTGAATATAGTTTTCAGCAGGTGCTATTTCCCATCGGGACTATTGGGGATTTTAGTTTTCATTGCGATGCTGGAATATAAATACTTCAAGATAAACAGGTGCTTGAGTTTATTGCTGTGCAAAATGGCATCGCGTTTTTTGAAACATCCAGAAACACACTATTGCATTTAATGCTATATAGGACGTGAGTATATGCCGTGAATTAATAACGAAGGGGTGTCAGTTTGTGTCAATTAATGAAAAGGCGCTTACGGTAGGCGGTTAATATAAACAGAAGCTAAACGCGTTTGCTAACATTCTGATGAATATTTTGACGGGCGATCACATTTTAAATTTATGTTAATTATGTTGCCGGATTGAAATTAATCCGGCAACGGGCATAAGAATTATTTTCGGGTGGCGTACCAGCACAGCAGGGAGCCGGCGCATACCATTAGCGCGCCTTGCCAGAAGGCAAACGACAGCGGCGAACTCAGCAATACGGCAGCCAGCGCGGCGGATAATACGGGCGTGAAATAGGAGACCGCAGCCAGTACGGTAACGTTGCCGTGGAGAATGCCGACATTCCATGACGCATAGCCAAATCCGAGCGCAACGCCGCACATTAAAAGCTTCACGACCACCGGGACACTGAACACCATTTCCGGCTGAGCGCTGAGGGCGTATTTCACCCACAGGCTAAGGGCGGTAAGCAATACGAAGAGCGTGATGCCGTTTTGCCCTCTGGCAAATTTGCTCGTCACGGTGCAGTAGGCCGCCCAGATAAAGGCTCCGGCAAAGGCCAGGGCATAGCTCAGCGGGCTGGAGACGACGTTGCGGACGATTTCATCAACGTGCAGTCCATTTTCGCCGCCTAATACCCAACAAACCCCCAGCAGAGAAATCGCTAATCCCGGTATGACCCACAGATTGGATCGTTGTCCGTTAAACAAAATCGCAAATACAATCGTCAGGCTCGGCCAGAGATAATTCACCATGCCCACTTCAATGGCCTGCGAGCGCGTGGCGGCATAGCCCAGGGAGAGCGCCAGGCAAATTTCGTAACTGACAAACAGCACGCTGCCCGCAATAAGGTAGCGTGGCGAAAATTTACGAAGATCGGGAAATCCTACCGTCACCAGACACAGCAATCCGCTGACGGTGTATATCATCGCTGCACCGCCAACCGGCCCAAGCCCCTCGCTCACGCTGCGAATCAGGCCCACCATCGTGCTCCATAACAGGATTGCCGCCAGTCCAATCAGCGTTGCTCTTTTTCTGTCCATTACCTTGCCATTGCCATAAAAATCAAAGGAAAAATTTATAGCATTAATTCCGTTGCTGCTGCGAATAATTCTGTTAGCCCGCTAATCATAAAGAGGTAGCTAAATTCAGCGGGGGTGACTATTAAGGGGGCGAAAAAAGATGACCTTGATTTGACGCAAAAAAATCAGGGACTTTGATGTTAGTTTGCGGCCCGAAGTCTTATTCGAAACGAGGACAACAATGGACGTCAGCCGCAGACAATTTTTTAAAATCTGCGCGGGCGGTATGGCCGGAACCACGGCAGCCATGCTGGGATTTGCTCCCAAAATGGCGCTGGCTCAGGCGCGCAACTTCAAGCTGCTGCGCGCCAAAGAGATCCGTAACACCTGCACATACTGCTCCGTAGGTTGTGGGCTTTTAATGTATAGCCTGGGCGATGGCGCGAAGAACGCCAAAGAAGCGATTTATCATATTGAAGGGGACCCGGACCATCCGGTAAGCCGCGGGGCGCTTTGCCCGAAAGGGGCGGGCCTGCTGGACTATGTTCACAGCGAAAATCGCCTGCGCTACCCGGAATACCGCGCGCCGGGTTCCGATAAGTGGCAGCGTATCTCCTGGGATGACGCCTTCTCCCGAATCGCCAAATTAATGAAAGCCGACCGCGACGCCAACTTTATTGAAAAGAACGAGCAGGGCGTAACGGTTAACCGCTGGCTTTCCACCGGGATGCTGTGCGCATCTGCGGCAAGTAATGAAACCGGCATGCTGACGCAAAAATTTGTGCGCTCCCTCGGCATGCTGGCGGTAGACAACCAGGCGCGCGTTTGACACGGACCAACGGTAGCAAGTCTTGCTCCAACATTTGGTCGCGGTGCGATGACCAACCACTGGGTTGATATTAAAAACGCTAACGTCGTGGTGGTGATGGGCGGTAACGCCGCTGAAGCACACCCTGTCGGCTTTCGCTGGGCGATGGAGGCAAAAAACAACAATGATGCGACGGTTATCGTCGTCGATCCGCGCTTTACGCGTACGGCATCGGTGGCCGATATCTATGCGCCAATCCGCTCCGGTACGGACATTACGTTCCTGTCCGGCGTGCTGTTATACCTGATCGAAAACAACAAAATTAACGCGGAATACGTTAAGCACTACACCAACGCGAACCTGCTGGTGCGGGATGATTTTGCCTTTGATGACGGGCTGTTTAGCGGCTATGACATTGAAAAACGCCAGTACGACAAGTCGTCCTGGAACTACCAGTTCGATGAAAACGGCTATGCGATGCGTGACGAAACGCTGACGCACCCGCGCTGCGTGTGGAACCTGCTGAAAGAGCATGTATCCCGCTATACGCCGGACGTCGTGGAGAACATCTGCGGCACGCCGAAGGCCGACTTCCTGAAGGTGTGTGAAGTGCTGGCCTCAACCAGTGCCGCAAACAGAACCACGACGTTCCTGTACGCGCTGGGCTGGACGCAGCATACCGTCGGCGCGCAGAACATCCGCACCATGGCGATGATCCAGCTTCTGCTCGGCAACATGGGGATGGCGGGCGGCGGCGTGAACGCGCTGCGCGGTCACTCCAACATTCAGGGGCTGACCGACCTCGGCCTGCTGTCGACCAGCCTGCCGGGCTACCTGACGCTGCCGTCTGAGAAACAGGCCGATCTGCAAACCTATCTGGCGGCGAATACGCCAAAAGCGACGCTGCCGGATCAGGTGAACTACTGGAGCAACTATCCGAAGTTCTACGTCAGCCTGATGAAATCTTTCTACGGCGACGCGGCGCAGAAGGAGAACGACTGGGGCTATGAGTGGCTGCCGAAGTGGGATCAGGCCTACGACGTCATCAAGTATTTCAACATGATGGATAAGGGCAACGTCACGGGCTATATCTGCCAGGGCTTTAATCCGGTGGCCTCCTTCCCGGACAAAAACAAAGTCGTTCGCAGCCTGAGCAAGCTGAAGTACATGGTGGTTATCGATCCGCTGGTGACCGAAACCTCAACGTTCTGGCAGAACCACGGCGAATCGAACGATGTCGATCCGGCGTCGATTCAGACCGAAGTGTTCCGCCTGCCGTCCACCTGCTTTGCGGAAGAGGACGGGTCTATTGCTAACTCCGGCCGCTGGCTGCAGTGGCACTGGAAAGGCCAGGACGCACCGGGCGAGGCGCGTAACGACGGCGAGATCCTCGCCGGGATATACCATCGCCTGCGCGAAATGTACCGTACCGAAGGCGGCAAGGGCGCGGAGCCGCTGCTGAAGATGGGCTGGGACTACAAGCAGCCGGACCATCCTGAGTCTGAAGAGGTGGCGAAAGAGAACAACGGCGTGGCGCTGGCGGATCTTTATGACGCTAACGGCAACCTGGTGGCGAAGAAAGGCCAGCTGCTGAACAGCTTCGCGCTGCTGCGCGACGACGGCACCACGGCGTCGTCCTGCTGGATCTACACCGGCAGCTGGACGGAGCAGGGCAACCAGATGGCCAACCGCGATAACGCTGACCCGTCCGGGCTCGGCAATACGCTGGGCTGGGCATGGGCGTGGCCGCTGAACCGCCGCGTGTTGTACAACCGCGCCTCGGCAGATATCAACGGCAAGCCGTGGGATCCGAAGCGCATGCTGATCCAGTGGAACGGGGCGAAGTGGACGGGTAACGACATCCCGGACTACAACACCGCCGCGCCGGGCAGCAACACCGGGCCGTTCATCATGCAGCCGGAAGGTCTGGGCCGTCTGTTTGCCCTCGACAAGCTGGCGGAAGGGCCGTTCCCGGAACACTACGAGCCGATGGAAACGCCGCTGGGGACTAACCCGCTGCACCCGAACGTGGTTTCAAGCCCGGTGGTGCGAATCTACGAAGAGGACGTGCTGCGCCTGGGCAAAAAGGACAAGTTCCCGTACGTGGGAACGACCTATCGCCTGACCGAGCATTTCCACACCTGGACCAAGCACGCGCGGCTTAACGCCATCGCGCAGCCGGAACAGTTTGTGGAGATCAGCGAAACGCTGGCGAAGGCGAAGGGCATTGCTAACGGCGACCGCGTGACGGTAAGCAGCAAGCGCGGCTTTATACGTGCCGTTGCCGTGGTGACCCGCCGTCTGCAGTCGCTGAACGTACACGGCCAGCTGGTGGAAACCGTCGGTATTCCGCTGCACTGGGGCTTTGAGGGCGTGGCGCAGAAAGGCTATATCGCCAACACCCTGACGCCAAACGTCGGCGATTCCAACTCGCAAACGCCGGAGTACAAAGCGTTTCTGGTCAACATCGAGAAAGCGTAAGGAGCGATTAAATGGCGATGGAAACACAAGACATTA
>Ga0207655_1002133_pt1 | contig 16489 bp, 12 predicted proteins | sample KBSM44metaG_FD_184398 | JGI IMG/M metagenome (GOLD analysis project Ga0207655, IMG submission 184398) | Miscanthus rhizosphere microbial communities from Kellogg Biological Station, Michigan, USA - KBS M4-4 metaG (SPAdes) (version 2) | ecosystem: Host-associated > Plants > Roots > Rhizosphere >...
GTGGCACTTGCGCATCATGATGCAGCCCTCGACCACCAGCGGCGCGGTGGCGAAGCCGAACTCGTCGGCGCCCAGCAGCGCGCCGATGGCGACGTCGCGGCCGGTCTTCATCTGGCCGTCGGCCTGCACGCGGATGCGGCTGCGCAGGCGGTTGAGCACCAGCGTCTGCTGCGTTTCGGCCAGGCCGATTTCCCACGGGCTGCCCGCGTGCTTGATCGACGACCAGGGCGATGCGCCCGTGCCGCCGTCATGGCCGGCGATCACGACGTGGTCGCTCTTGCACTTGGCCACACCGGCCGCGATGGTGCCGACGCCGATTTCGCTCACCAGCTTCACGCTGATGCTCGCATGCGGCGCGGTGTTCTTCAGGTCGTGGATGAGCTGGGCCAGGTCTTCGATCGAGTAGATGTCGTGGTGCGGCGGCGGGCTGATGAGGCCCACGCCCGGCACGGCATAGCGCTGCTTGCCGATGTATTCGGTGACCTTGCCGCCCGGCAGCTGGCCGCCCTCGCCCGGCTTGGCGCCCTGGGCCATCTTGATCTGGATCTGGTCGGCCGAGTGCAGGTACTCGGCGGTGACGCCGAAGCGGCCCGACGCGACCTGCTTGATGCGCGAACGCAGCGAGTCGCCGTCCGCGAGCGGCAGGTCGACCTCGACGTTGGCCGCGCCGATCACGCTCTTGAGCGTGTCGCCCTGCTTGATCGGGATGCCCTTGAGTTCGTTGCGGTAGCGCGCCGGGTCTTCACCGCCCTCGCCCGTGTTGCTCTTGCCGCCGATGCGGTTCATGGCAATCGCGAGCGTGGCGTGCGCCTCGGTGCTGATCGAGCCGAGCGACATCGCGCCGGTGGCGAAACGCTTGACGATCTCCGCAGCCGATTCGACCTCGTCCACCGGAATCGCCTTGGCCGGATCGATCTTGAACTCGAACAGGCCGCGCAGCGTGAGGTGGCGGCGGTTCTGGTCGTTGATGAGCTGCGCGTATTCCTTGTACGTGTTCCAGTTGTTGGCGCGCGTGCTGTGCTGCAGCTTGGCGATGGCGTCGGGCGTCCACATGTGCTCCTCGCCGCGCGTACGCCAGGCGTATTCGCCGCCGGCGTCGAGCATGTGGGCCAGCACCGGGTCGTCGCCGAAGGCGGCCTTGTGCATGCGGATGGCTTCCTCGGCGATCTCGAAGACGCCGATGCCTTCCACGCGGCTGGCGGTGCCGGTGAAGTACTTGTTCACCGTCTCGCTGTTCAGGCCGATGGCTTCGAACAGCTGCGCGCCGCAGTAGCTCATGTAGGTGCTGACACCCATCTTCGACATGATCTTCGACAGGCCCTTGCCGATGGCCTTGACGTAGTTGTAGACCGCCTTGTCGGCGCTCAGCTCGCCCGGCATGTCGGCGTGCATGGCCGCCAGGGTTTCCATCGCGAGGTACGGGTGCACGGCTTCAGCGCCGTAGCCCGCGAGCACGCCGAAGTGATGCACTTCGCGCGCCGAACCGGTCTCGACCACGAGGCCGGCGGTGGTGCGCAGGCCTTCGCGAACCAGGTACTGGTGCACGGCCGAGAGGGCCAGCACGGCAGGGATGGCCACCTGCGTCGGGCTCACGCCACGGTCGCTGATGATCAGGATGTTGTGGCCGCCCTTGATGGCATCCACCGCTTCGGCACACAGCGAGGCCAGCTTGGCTTCGACGCCTTCGTCGCCCCATGCGAGCGGGTAGGTGATGTCGAGCGCGTAGCTCTTGAACTTGCCCTGCGTGTACTTGCCGATGTCGCGCAGCTTCGCCATGTCGGCGAAGTCGAGGATCGGCTGGCTCACTTCGAGCCGCATCGGCGGGTTGACCTGGTTGATGTCCAGCAGGTTGGGCTTGGGGCCGATGAAGGACACCAGCGACATCACGATCGCTTCGCGGATCGGGTCGATCGGCGGGTTGGTCACCTGCGCGAACAGCTGCTTGAAGTAGTTGTACAGCGGCTTGTTCTTGCTGGAGAGCACGGCCAGCGGGCTGTCGTTGCCCATGGAGCCGATGCCTTCTTCGCCGGCCTGCGCCATCGGGCTCATCAGGAACTTGATGTCTTCCTGGGTGTAGCCGAAGGCCTGCTGGCGGTCGAGCAATGCAACTTGGCTCAGCGGCGCCGAGACCGGCTCGGCCTTGACGCTGTCGAGCTTGATGCGCAGGTTCTCGATCCACTGCTTGTAGGGCTTGCTGTTGGCGAGGGTGGCCTTGACCTCCTCGTCGTCGATCATGCGGCCCTGCTCCAGGTCGATCAGGAACATCTTGCCGGGCTGCAGGCGCCACTTGCGCACGATCTTCTGCTCGGGCACGGGCAGCACGCCGGATTCGGAAGCCATGATGACGAGGTCGTCGTCGGTGACGCAGTAGCGCGAGGGGCGCAGGCCGTTGCGGTCGAGCGTGGCGCCGATCTGGCGGCCGTCGGTGAACACGATGGAGGCCGGGCCGTCCCACGGCTCGAGCATGGCGGCGTGGTATTCATAGAACGCGCGGCGGCGCGGGTCCATGGTGGCGTGCTGCTCCCAGGGCTCCGGGATCATCATCATCACGGCCTGGCTGATGGGGTAGCCTGCCATCGTCAGCAGCTCGAGGCAGTTGTCGAAGGTGGCGGTGTCGGACTGGTTCGCGAAGCTGATCGGGTAGAGCTTCTGCAGGTCGGCGCCCAGCACGGGCGACGACATCACGCCTTCGCGCGCCTTCATCCAGTTGTAGTTGCCCTTGACCGTGTTGATTTCGCCGTTGTGGGCGACGTAGCGGTACGGGTGGGCCAGCGGCCACTCGGGGAAGGTGTTGGTGGAAAAGCGCTGGTGCACGAGGCCCAGGGCCGAGATGCAGCGCTTGTCCTGCAGGTCGAGGTAGTAGGTGCCCACCTGGTCGGCCAGCAGCAGGCCCTTGTAGACCACGGTGCGGCTCGACATGCTGGGAACGTAGTATTCCTTGCTGTGCTTGAGCTTCAGGCGCTGGATGTTGGCGCTGGCGGTCTTGCGGATCACGTAGAGCTTGCGTTCCAGCGCGTCCTGCACGATCACGTCGTTGCCGCGGCCGATGAAGACCTGGCGCAGCAGCGGTTCCTTTTCGCGCACGGTGGGCGACATGGGCATGTCGCGGTTGACCGGCACGTCGCGCCAGCCGAGCAGCACCTGGCCTTCGGCCTTGATGGCGCGTTCCATTTCCTGCTCGCAGGCTTCGCGCGAGGCGTGTTCCTTCGGCAGGAAGATCATGCCGACGCCGTATTCGCCCGGCGGGGGCAGCGTGACGCCCTGCTTCGCCATTTCTTCGCGGTACAGGTGGTCGGGCAACTGGATCAGGATGCCGGCACCGTCGCCCATCAGCTTGTCAGCGCCCACTGCGCCGCGATGGTCGAGGTTCTCGAGAATCTTGAGGCCCTGCAGCACGATGGCGTGGCTCTTCTCGCCCTTGATATGGGCCACGAAGCCGACGCCGCAGGCATCGTGCTCGTCGGCACCGGAATACAGACCGTGTTCTTGGAGATGTTTGATCTCGGCAGCCGTCGTCATGGCGCGCTCCTTCAGTTTTCGCAGGGAAATGGAGCATATTGCGATGCACAAAGAATGCCAAACACTTTAATAGGGGTCAGATTCCTATTAAATCTTGAGTTATCTAGTCAGAATTAAATTGGGGACATATTAAAAAAAGGAGCAAAAGAACCAATGCGTCAGCCAGCCGACGCTGCTTTTTCACCTCAGGATGAAGTGTTCGATGGCGGCCGACCGGCCTTGGCTTTGACTACCCGGCGGTCGGTGGACTTCTGCAGGCTGTCGAGAAAGTCGTCGTCGCCAGCGGCCCAGCCCCGCAATGTCGCCTCGGTCAGCGCGCGCTGGTCGGCCGCACGCACCCCGCCGCGCACCAGTTCGACATACGCGGCCTCGCGCGCGAACGGGGTGTTGCCGAGCTCCCAATACAGCGGGTGGGGGGTCAGCAGGCGGTCGTGCCGCAGTCCGGCGTAGTGGCCATGGCTGGACCAGGGAAAGTCGCGCGCATCGGCCACCATGCCCGCGCGCACCGGGTTGAGGTCGATGTAGGCCATGCAGGTCAGCAGGTAGCGGTCGGTCTGGATCAGCGTGGACCGGTAGCGGCCCTCCCACAGCGTGCCACTGCGGCCATGGCGGTCGTTGAAGTAGCGCACGTAGCTGCGTCCCACCGACTGCATGAACTGGGGCAGGCCGGTGGGACTGTCGGGCGTGGCCAACAGGTGGAAGTGGTTGTCCATGAGCACGTAGGCGTGCAGCGCGATGCCGAAACGCGCGGCGTTCTCGGCCAGCAGCGCAAGCAGTTTCTCGCGGTCCGCGCGGTCCACGAAGATCGGCTGGCGGTTGTTGCCGCGCTGGATCACGTGGTGCGGCATGCCGGCCAGGGTGAGTCGGGGAAGACGGGCCATCTATTGCTCGCCCCCAGGCTGCGCGCGCTGCATGTCGCTTCGCCTTCCCCCGACCGGGGGCCACACCAGCGGCCCGGCAGAGCCGGTTGCGCGGTATTCCCGAATCGATTCCACGCCGCGCAGCCCGAATTTTTTCAGGACAGGCGGAAGCGCGTATCGCCCAGAGCGTCGAGTCCGAACTGCGCCAGCAGTTCGCGCAGCCGCGTGGCCGCGCTTGCCTTGCGCTGCCCGGTGTAGCGCGCCAGGATCAGCTCGTTCTTCATGCTGTGCTCCCAGCCGACCAGCTCGGTCACCGTGACGCTGTAGCCGTTGGCTTCAAGATACAGGCAGCGCAGCACGTTGGTGAGCTGGCTGCCGATTTCGCGCGTGTGCAGCGGATGGCGCCACAGCTCGGCCAGCGGGGTGCGCGACAGTGCGAGCGCCTTGGTTTCGCGCAGGCAGGCGGCCACTTCGGCCTGGCAGCAGGGAACGAGCACCATGCAGCGCGCTTTCTTGGCCAGGCCGAAGGCGATGGCGTCGTCTGTCGCGGTGTCGCAGGCATGCAGCGCGGTGACCACGTCGATCTGCGCCGGCAATTCACTCGCCTGCGCCGACTCGGCCACGGTGAGGTTCAGGAACGACATGCGCTCGAAGCCCAGGCGCTGCGCCAGCGCGCGCGAGCGCTCGACCAGTTCGCCGCGCGTCTCGATGCCGTAGACGTGGCCGCTGCCCTGCCGCGGCCGGAAAAAAAGGTCGTAGATGATGAAGCCGAGGTACGACTTGCCTGCGCCATGGTCGGCCAGCGTCGCGCCCGCGCCCTCTTCCGGCAACTCGCGCAGCAGTTGCTCGATGAACTGGAACAGGTGGTAGACCTGCTTGAGCTTGCGCCGCGAGTCCTGGTTGAGCCGGCCCTCGCGGGTCAGGATGTGCAGTTCCTTGAGCAGTTCGATGGATTGGCCGGGGCGCAGCGCGTCGGCCAGCTCTGCGTCGGCCTTGGCGGCCTTGTTCGTTTTCACGGTTCTTGTCGCGTTGTTCGTGTTCATGGCTTGGCGCTCCCGGGGCCGACGTCGAGCGCCGCCCAGCCTTCGGAGCCCAGTGCTTCGAGCGTGTCGATGTTGCGTTCGAAGATGGCCTCGGCCTCGGGAAACGCCTCGACCGCGCGGCTCACGCTGTCTTCGCGCAGCAGGTGCAGCGTGGGGTACGGCGCGCGGTTGGTGGCATTGCCGATGTCGTCGGCATCGGTGCCGGCGAACTGGAAGCGCGGATGAAAGCTCGCCAGCTGGAACACCCCGTCGAAACCGGCGCGCGCAAGCCGGCGTTCGGCACGCGCCGTGAAGTCGTTGAAGTCCAGAAAGTCGGCCAAGGTGTTCGGTGCAATCAGCAGGGTGGTGTCGCGCACGGCGGCGTCGAGTGCAGCGAGTTCTTTTGCTTCGGCAAGAAGCTCGTCCATCAGGCCGGTCTCCTCGGCCGGCTCGTATACGGCGTAGTGGACCTGCGCCTTCACGTGCACGGCCTTTGCGAACGGGCACAGGTTGAGGCCGATCACCGCGCGTTCGAGCCAGCGCCGCGTGTCGGCTTCGGCCTGGGCAGATGCGATTGTCGCCGGGTGGGTCATGCCATCTCCGCCGCAGGGCGAATCCGCCCCAGGCGCCGCGCGATCGCCATGCCGACCAGCGAGCAAGCCAGCGTGGCGGTCCAGGTCCAGTGCCAGCCGCCAACGCGATGAGCCATCCACGCCACTGCGGGCGGGGCCAGGAACTGGCCGAGCGAGGACGCCTGCTGCATGAGGCCGACCGTCGTGGACACAGTGGAGGGCCCCGGTGCCAGCCGCACACCCAGCAGGAACAGCGTGGCCGGCACCATGCCGCCGCCCAGCGAGAACGCGCACACGGCGATGTAGCGCAGCGCGGGCGGCAGGCCCAAGGCGTCCGGGCCCTGCCCTGCCTGCGCGAAGGCGGCCACGCCCCCGAGCGCCATCGTCAGGAAACCGAGCTGCAGCAGTCGCTCCGGCGCCACGCCGCGCTGCAGCCAGCGGCCGCCTGCAATGTTGCCGACGATGTTCATGGCGGCTGCGAGCGCGGTGAGCACCGCGTTCCAGGCGGCCGGTACACCCGCGCCGGCATAGATGGCGGGCAGGAAGCCGATCACCGCCATCCATTGCGACGAGTACACGGCGAAGGTCAGCGCCACCAGCCAGGGCGCGCGCGCACCGACCGTGGCACGCAGGCGCGCAGACCAGCCGCCGGCGGCCTCGTGGCTCGCCACGGCGGGGCGAAGCCGGTCGGCTGGCACCGCCAGCCACAGCCAGAGTGCGGCCCCGGCCGACACGATCGACAGTGCCCACCACCAATCCGCCCATCCACCCCAGGCGATCAGGGCCGGGCCCAGCAGCAGCGCGAGGGCCACGCCGAGCGGCATGTAGGCACCCCAGAGGCCCAGCGCCGCCTTGTCCGCACCCGGCGGGGTCAGGGCGCGGATCAGCCCCGGCCCCGGCATGACCGTCAGCAGGAAACCGATGCCTTCGACGGCACGCAGCAGGAGCAGCCATTGCACGGCGTGCGCCCCGGCGACCATGCCGCCCAGCAGGCTGGCGACCGTTAGCACTGCCAGGCCCGTCAGCATGCTGCGTCGCAAGCCGATGGTGTCCGCCGCGAGCCCGACCAGCAGCCCCAGCGTCATGCTCGCGACCTGCACCAGCGACAGCAGGAATCCCGCCTCGACCAGGCCAATGCCGAGCGATGCCTGCAGCGCCGGCACGGCGGGCGGCAGCTTGCCCAGGTGCAACGCCGCGCTGACGCCGCCCAGCAGGACGGCCAGGGCGGCGGCGGGAACGCGCGGCCGGGCTGCGGATGGACTCACGCGATGCCCCGGCGCCCCGTGAGCCGCTCGTGTTCGCGCATGGCGAAACGATCTGTCATGCCGGCGATGTAGTCGGCCACGGCACGGTGCCTGTCGTGGCGCTCGGCATAGGAAGCAGGCATCTCGGCACTGCGCTCGAGATAGGCCTCGAACAGCTCCTGCACCACGTCGCGCGCCTGGTCGGTGGTCTGGGCGACCTGGGGATGCCGGTAGAGGTTGCGGAAAAGAAAGCGTTTGAGGTCTTCCGACTGGGCCTGCATGGCGGCGCTGAATGCGACGACAGGCGGAGCCTTGCGCACCGCGTCGGCGTCGGCCGGTGCGAGGGCCTCGAGCGCCGCGCGGGTCGCATCGATCACGTCGTAGACCTGCGCGCTCAGCATGCGCCGGATGGTCTCGTAGAGCACGCGGCGGCCCTGCAGCTGCGGATGCTCGGCGAGCGCCTCGCGGCGGTAGCGCTCGAACAGCTCGACTTCGGACAACTGCTCGACGCCGATGAGCCCCGAGCGCACGCCGTCGTCGATGTCGTGGGCGTTGTAGGCAATGGCGTCGGCAAGGTTGCACAGCTGCGCCTCCAGCCCCGGCTGGGTGCGGTCGAGGAAACGCCGGGCCACGCCGTGCGGTTCGGCCGCCTCCAGGCGTTCGGCGTTCGCGCGCGAGCAGTGCTTGAGGATGCCTTCGCGGGTCTCGAAGCTGAGATTCAGTCCGTCGTACTGCGGATATCGATGCTCCAACGCATCGACCACGCGCAGGCTCTGAAGGTTGTGCTCGAAGCCGCCGTGCGCAGCCATGCACTCGTTGAGCGCGTCCTGGCCCGCATGGCCGAAGGGCGTGTGGCCCAGGTCGTGCGCCAGGGCGATCGCCTCGACCAGGTCTTCGTTGATGCGCAGGGCCCGTGCGATCGAACGGCCGAGCTGGGCGACTTCCAGCGAGTGCGTGAGCCGGGTGCGGAACAGGTCGCCCTCGTGGTTCAGGAACACCTGCGTCTTGTAGACCAGCCGGCGAAAGGCCGTGGAATGCACGATGCGGTCGCGGTCGCGCTGGAAAGCGTCGCGCGTGGGCGCGGGCGGCTCGGCATGCCGGCGGCCGCGCGACCGCGCGGGCAGGCAGGCATAGGCCGCGAGGCTCATTGCGCCGCGCAGCTCTGCGCAAGCACTTCGCGCACGAGCGCGTCGGGTGCGCTGCGGACCAGGGCGGAGCCGGGCCGGTCGATCACCACGAAGCGGATCTCGCCGGCCTCCGATTTCTTGTCGACGCGCATCAGTTCCAGGTAGCGGTCCGCGCCCAGCGCAGGACCCACGATCGGCAGGCCAGCCCGCTCGATCAGGCGCGTGAGCCGTTCGACGAAGGCGGCATCGACGCCGCCGAGCCGCTGCGACAGCCGTGCCGCCATGACCATGCCGCAGCCCACGGCCTCGCCGTGCAGCCATTCGCCATAGCCGAGGCCCGACTCGATCGCGTGGCCGAAGGTGTGGCCGAAATTGAGGATCGCGCGCAGGCCGGTTTCGCGCTCGTCCTGCCCGACCACCAGCGCCTTGATTTCGCAACTGCGCTTGACGGCATAGGCCAGCGCGGCCGGCTCCCGCGCGACGAGGGCGTCGATGTTGGCTTCGATCCAGTCGAAGAACGCCATGTCGTGGATCGGGCCGTACTTGATGACTTCGGCCAATCCGGCACTGAGTTCGCGCGGCGGCAGGGTCTGCAGCGTGGCCAGGTCGCAGACCACCAGTTGCGGCTGGTAGAACGCGCCAATCATGTTCTTGCCGAGCGGGTGGTTGATGGCCGTCTTGCCGCCGACCGAGGAATCGACCTGCGCCAGCAGCGTGGTTGGCACCTGCACGAAAGGCACGCCGCGCATGTAGCTGGCGGCGGCAAAGCCCGTCATGTCGCCCACCACGCCGCCGCCCAGGGCGAACAACACGGTCTTGCGGTCGCTGCCGTGACCCAGCAGGTCGTCGAAGATCAGGTTCAGCGTCTGCAGGTTCTTGTGCACCTCGCCGTCGGGCAGCTCCAGCAGGTGGACCGTGCGGAAACGGCCCGCCAGGGCACCCTGCAGCGCCTTGGCATAGAGCGGCGCCACCGTGGTGTTGCTGACGATCAGGGCCGTGGCGGCGGCGGGCGTGGCGGCGAAGCTAAGGGGATCGTCCAGCAGGCCGGCACCGATCAGGATCGGGTAGCTGCGGTCGCCGAGCTGGATGTCGACGCGTTCGGTCGGGGCGGAAAGTACGGGCAGGGACATGGGCAGCGAGTTTAGGCGCTGCAGCCGGCACAGGTTCAGGCAGTGGGCTCTTCCGGATGGGCGCCCGGCTCGACGATGCCCGCCAGCTCGAGCTGCATCACGATGATGTTCACCAGCATCGCGATCGTGGGACGGCCGGTATCGACCACGTCGTGAGCGGTTTCCCGGTAGAACGGGTCGCGCGCATCGTGCAGTTCCCGCAGCCGTCCCAACGGGTCAGCCACCTGCAGCAGGGGGCGCTTGACGTCGTGGCGCAGGCGCCGGAACAGGTCTTCGGGGGAGGAGCGCAGGTAGATCACGTGGAAGTGATCGCGCAGCTGGTTGCGGTTGGCCTCCCGCAGCACCGCACCGCCGCCGGTGGCCAGCACGCCGTGGGCATTGGCCGCCAGCTCGGCAATGACGGTTTGCTCGAGATCCCGGAAAGCCACCTCGCCTTCGCGCTCGAAGTAATCGCGGATCGAGCAGCCGATGCGCTGCTCGATCACGTGATCGGTATCGATGAAGGGGAGATCCAGCCGCATCCCCAGGCGCCGGCCCACTGCGGATTTTCCGGCGCCGGGCAAGCCGACGAGTGCGACCGCCACGCGGTGGCTGCTACGCCCGCGCGTCAGCGCGCGGCGTTGCGGTCGGTAATCATCTTCGGAGTGATAAAGACGAGCATTTCGGTCTTGTTGGCAACGCGTTCGCGCTTGCGGAACAGTGCCCCCAGGTAGGGCACTTCACCCAGCACCGGCACGCGCGATTCGTCATTGGTTTCGGTGAGCTCGAAGATACCACCGATGACGACCGTGCCGCCGTTCTCGACCAGCACTTCGGTCTGCACGTGCTTGGTATTGATGGCCGGACCCGCCGACGTGTTCACGCCCCGGGCGTCCTTGCTCACGTCCAGCGTCAGGATGATGTTGCCTTCCGGCGTGATCTGCGGCGTGACTTCCAGCTTCAGCACCGCCTTGCGGAACGAGATCGAGGTGGCGCCGCTGGACGTGGCCTGCTGGTACGGAATTTCCTCGCCCTGCTCGATCAGCGCCTTGGTCTGGTCGGCCGTGATGACGCGGGGGCTGGACACCAGCTTGCCCTTGCCGTCGGCTTCGAGCGCCGAGATTTCGAGGTTCAGCATGCGCGAGAAGCTCGAGTTGAACAGCGAGATCGCGAAGGTGCCTGCCGCGTTGCCCGTGCCGCCCGCATCGCCCGCCGGGAGGTTGATGAAGTTGGAGTTGGTGAACGTGGAGGTGGCCGTGCTGGCTCCGCCATTGGTGCCCGCCGTGACGACGGGCATCGCGCCGAGGTTGGCGAATGCGCGGTTGCCGGCGGACGATGCGAAGCGCTCGCCAGCGATGCCGCCGCCCAGCCGCACGCCGAGCGACTTGCCGAAGGTATCGGACGCTTCGACGATGCGGGCCTCGATCAACACCTGGCGAACCGGGATGTCCAGCTTTTGGATCAGATCGGTGATCTGGGCCAGGCGCGACGGAACGTCCGACACGAAGAGCTGGTTGGTGCGCGACTCGGCGATGACGCTGCCGCGAGGGCTCAGGATGCGAGTCGTCGTACCGCCACCGCCACCGCCGCCGGACGAGGCACCCGTGCCGGTCAGCCCCTGCGCAATCGCGATCGCCTTGGTGTAGTTGAGCTGGAACGACTGGGTGCGCAGCGGCTCCAGGTTCTCGATCGCGGCCTTGGCCTCGAATTCGAGCTTTTCCTTGGCGTTGATTTCATCCTTGGGCGCAATCCACAGCACGCTGCCGTTCTTGCGCATCCCCAGGTTCTTCGCCTGCATGATGATGTCGAGGGCCTGATCCCAGGGCACGTCCTTCAGCCGCAGCGTCAGCGCGCCGTTCACCGAATCCGAGGTCACGATGTTGAAGTTCGTGAAGTCGGCAATCACCTGCAGCAGCGAACGGATTTCGATGTTCTGGAAGTTGAGCGACAGCTTTTCGCCGTTGTAGCCCACGCCTTGCGTCAACTTGGTCGGATCGACCTTGCGGGCGCGGACCTCGACAACAAACTGGTTCTCGCTCTGGTAGGCACTGTGCTCCCAGTCGCCCTTGGCCTCGATCGTCATGCGCACGCGGTCGCCCGACTGCTGCGAAGTGATCAGCTGGACCGGCGTTCCGAAGTCGGCCACGTCGAGGCGGCGGCGCAGGCCCTCGGGCAGCGTCGACTTGGTGAACTCCACGACGAGGTTCTTGCCCTGCTGCTTGACGTCGACGCCGACCTGGTTGTTCGGAAGATCGACGATGACCCGGCCGGTGCTGTCGGCGCCAAGGCGGAAATCGACGTCCCGCAGCGGCAGCATGTCCCGGTTGCGGTTTTCCGCGAAGGTCGTGCCGGCAGACGCGACGAGCGCCGAGCCGGCCACCGGCTCGAGAATGACCAGCAGCGAATTGCCCTGGATCTCGGCCTTGTACGCGGTGGCCTGCTTCAGGTTCAGCACCACGCGGCTGCGTTCACCGGCCTGGACGACGTTCACCGAACGCAGGTTGCCCTGGTTCACTTCGATCGCGGAACGGCCGATGGCATTCGTGACGCCCGGAAAATCGAGCGCAATGCGGGCCGGCGTCTGGACGGCGAACCCGGCAGGCACCGCCGTGAGCGGTTGCGCCAGATCGATGCGGATCACTTCCGCGCCCGACTGGGTCGAGCTGGTCACGGCCTGGATGGCGTTTTGCGCATGGGCCACGGCCAATGCACCGAAGGCCAGCAGACCCAGGCCGGCAGCGCGCAGCCACTGTGCCATCGTTGATTTCTTTTGGTTCATTTCGCACTCTCTTGCAGCTGCAGCGTCGCGACGCGTTCGATCCATTCACCGGCGGCGTCTTGCACGATCTCACGCAAGGCGACTTCGGTTTCGTTGATACGGGTGATGCGCCCGTAGTTGAGTCCCAGGTATTCGCCGACGCGAACCTTGTAGAGCAGCTTGTCGACACGGACCAGCGCCACTGGCTGGCCGTTGCGGTTCATGCTGCCGACCATTGCCATCGAGTCGAGCGGGAAGGCTTCGAGCGCCTCCTTGCGGCGTGCCAGTTCGGGCGCTATCAGCTCCGAAGTGCTCGGCTGGTTCGATTCGCGGCGCAGCGCCTGCGTCAGCTTCAGGATGTTGAAGGGCTCGAACGACGAGGCCTCGGTGTAGGTCTGCGGCGTGAACTTCTTGGGCTCTGAAATGGGCGGCACCGAGGGCTTCACCTGGGCGCGCTGCTCGGCCATCCAGCGTTGCAGGTCGTCCTGCCCGGAGTCGCAGGCACTCAAGCCCAGCGCGGCCAGTGTCAGCCACAGTACTTTGGCGGCGATCTTCATTTCTTCGCCTTCGGTGCGGCGGCGCGCTTCTGCGCAGCCCGCTCGTCTTCGTCGAGGTAGCGGAAGGTGCGCGCGGTGGCGTCCATCGTCAGCACGTCCTTGTCCTTCTGCGGGGTGACGGTGATGTTGTTCAGCGTCACGATGCGCGAGAGGCCCGCGACGTCGGCGGCAAAGGCGCCCATGTCGTGGTACCGCCCGGTCACGCGAACGGCGATCGGAAGCTCGGCGTAATAGTCCTTGACCGACACCTGCCCCGGACGGAACAGCTCGAACTGAAGGCTGCGACCGAGGCCTGCCTGGTTGATGTCCGACAGCAGGGCGTCCATTTCGGCCTTGCTGGGCAGCTGCTTCTCGAGCAGGGTCACGTACTGCTGCACCTGTTCACGCTGCTTCTTCAGCAGTTCGAGGTTGGCCGCCTGGGCCACCTTCTTCTGGTAGTCGGCCTTCAGCGCGACTTCCTTGGAACGCTCGCTCTCGAGCTCGTCGTTCGAGTTGGTCAGCCAGACGAACCACAGGGCGACCAGCACCAGGGCGGTGACCGCCAGGCAAAGCGCGTACCGCGGCACCGCTGGCCACATCGACGGATCGTTCGGGTTGAGCCCGCGGAACTGCTCGCCGAAACGCTGCAATGCAGCGCCGACATCTATTTTCTGGGAGGGGCGATTGCTTGCCATGTTCCGTTACCCCTTGGATTGCGCCGCCGCAGCCACGGCCTTGTCGGCAGCGGCCTTTTGAGCATCGGTGGGGCGTTTCAGGCCAATGCGCATCGTGAAGTTCGCAACGCGGCGCTGGTCGCGCGGGGTCAGGTTCACGTTCGCCGACGTGATCTCGACCAGCTCCGGCTTGACCAGCCAGGGACTGTTGTTGCCCAGGTTGCGCAGCAGTTCCGAAACCCGTTCGTTCGACTGCGCCATGCCCTGCAGCGTGACCGTCTGGTTGTCCTGCTTCATGCTGGTCAGGTAGACGCCGTCGGGCAGCTGCCGAACCAGTTCGTTGAGCAGGTGCACGGGCAGGTTGCGGTCGCCCTGCAGGTCCTCGACGGCCTGCTGGCGCGCGCGCAGCGCTGCGATTTCTTCCTGCAGCGTCGAGATCTCCTTGATCTCGACTTCGAGCTTCTTGATCTCGGCCTGGAGAAAGCCGTTCTTCGATTGCTGCGCCGAGATCTGGGCCTCGAACCAGAGGTAGCCCAGGCCGGCGATCAGCAGGCCGAGCACCGCTGCAGCACCCAAGGTGCCAAAGAAGGCCTCGCGCCGCCGCTTGCGTGCAGCTTCGCGGTGCGGAAGCAGATTGATGAGGATCACTGCAGGAACCTCCGCATGGCCAACCCGCAAGAGGTCAGGTAGGACGGCGCTTCGCGACGGACCTTCTTTTCACGGATGTTCGAACTGAAGTCCATGCCGTCGAAGGGGTTCAGCAGAGAGCAGGCAAACGAGGTCTGCCGCGTGACTGCGTTGGTCAGGCCCGGCAGCGACGCCGAGCCGCCAGCCAGCAGCACGTAGTCGACGCGGTTGTGCGGCGTGCTCGTGAAGAAGAACTGAAGCGCACGCGCGATTTCCTGCGCGATGCCCTCCACGAAGGGCTTGAGCACGCCGGAGCCGTAGTCGTCGGGGAGGTCTCCGCTGCGCTTCTTGGCTTCGGCTTCCTCGGCGGAAAAACCGTACTGGCGCACGATCAGCTGCGTCAGCTGGGCACCGCCGAACGCCTGATCGCGGTCGTACAGCACTTCCTGGTTGCGCAGCACCTGCATGCTGGTGGTGAAGGCGCCCACTTCGAAAAGCGCCACGATCGAGTCCACGCCCTTGCCGGGCAGCTGTTCGATCAGGCGGGCGGTCGCCAGGCGCGAGGCATAAGACTCGACGTCGAGGATCATCGCCTTCAGGCCGGCGGCTTCCGCCAGGCCTTCGCGGTCCTGCACCTTTTCCTTGCGGGACGCGGCGATCAGCACTTCCACGTCGCCTGCGGACGTGGTGCTCGGCCCCGTGACGCAGAAGTCGAGGCTGACTTCGTCCAGCGAGAACGGGATGTACTGGTTGGCTTCGGACTCGACCTGGATCTCGAGTTCCTGCTCGCTCATGCCGCCCGGAAGAATGATCTTCTTCGTGATCACGGCCGAGGGCGGCAGCGCGAGCGCCACGTTGCGGGTGCGCGTGCCGCTCTTGCGGACGACGCGCCGGACGGCTTCCGCCACTTCGTCGAACTTCTCGACGTTGCCGTCGGTGATCCAGCCACGTTCCAGGGGTTCGATGGCGCAGCGTTCCAGAACCAGCTTGCCGCTGGCCTCACGGCCGAGCTCGACCAGCTTGACGCTGGACGAACTGACATCCAGCCCCAGCAGGGGAGCGTTCTGACGACGAAACAATGATCCAAGAGCAGCCAAGTTAGGTCCCTCTCCCCCTGTATTTGTAACCAATAGAAAAAAATGCGTTCGGTTGCATGCTAGCAGCAGGCGTGGCGGCAACCAAGCAACCGCGGGGGGCAAAACCCTCAAGCGTTGTCAAAACCTGACGTCAAATCTGCATTTTGTAACTTTTGAATTAGAGCGATGCAGCAGCAACAAAAGATCGGATCGTGCAAAGAGAGCGGCTTTTTATAATGTCGGGTGACTCTCCGGCCCTCCATGCAAGAAACCTCAAGCCCCAAAGGGCCAGCCAAGACCCCCTCCCCCAAGTCCCAGCGCCCGACCTGGCTGAAATGGCTGTTGCGCTTTTTCTTCTGGGGGTTCGGCATTGCCGCAGCCGGCGTGCTCGCGGTGCTGTGCGTGGTGGCGGTGGCCCTGGCGGTCGCATACCCGAACCTGCCCGACATCAGTGAGCTCTCCGACTACCGGCCCAAGCTGCCGCTGCGGGTTTTCTCGGCCGAAGGCACCCTGATCGGCGAGTTCGGCGAGGAGCGCCGCAACCTCACCCCGATCTCGGCCATTCCGAAGGTCGTGAAAGACGCCGTGCTCGCGGCCGAAGACTCGCGCTTTTACGACCACGGCGGGGTCGACTACAAGGGCATGGTGCGCGCGGGCCTGGCGAACATGAACCGCGTGAAGAGCCAGGGCGCATCGACCATCACGATGCAGGTGGCGCGCAATGTCTACCTGAGCTCCGAGAAGACGCTCACCCGCAAGATCTATGAGGTGCTGCTGACCTTCAAGCTGGAGCACCTGCTCACCAAGGACCAGATCTTCGAGATCTACCTGAACCAGATCTACCTCGGCAACCGCGCCTACGGCTTTGCCGCCGCTTCCGAAGCGTATTTCGGCAAGCCGCTGCAGGATCTCTCGATCGCCCAGGCTGCCATGCTGGCCGGACTGCCGAAGGCGCCGGGCGCGAACAACCCGGTCAACAACCCGCAACGCGCGCGCGGCCGCCAGTTCTACGTGATCGACCGCATGCAGGAAGCCGGCTTCATCACCGCCGAGCAGGCTGCCGAAGCCAAGAAGGAAGAACTCCACCTGCGCGACGCCGCCGATCCGAACCGCCTGCATGCCGAATACGTGGCCGAGACGGTGCGCCAGCTGATGTACGCGCAGTACGGCGACAGCACCTATACGCGCGGCCTCAAGGTCTACACCTCGCTGGTGGCAGCCGACCAGGCGGCCGCCTACAAGGCGCTGCGCAAGGGCATCATGGACTACGAGCGTCGCCAGATCTATCGCGGCCCCGAGAAGTTCGTTGACCTGCCCAACGACGCCAAGGACCTCGACGAGGCCGTGGACGATGCACTCAACGAC
>Ga0207655_1002134_pt1 | contig 16488 bp, 15 predicted proteins | sample KBSM44metaG_FD_184398 | JGI IMG/M metagenome (GOLD analysis project Ga0207655, IMG submission 184398) | Miscanthus rhizosphere microbial communities from Kellogg Biological Station, Michigan, USA - KBS M4-4 metaG (SPAdes) (version 2) | ecosystem: Host-associated > Plants > Roots > Rhizosphere >...
GCCATCAAACGCTTCAGTTTCATGCCTTACTCCTAGCAGATAGGGTGTGTTAAGTCGGGGCCAAGTATCAGCAGGCCGTGTGAACACTCTATGGCTGAAATATGACAATTGGATGAAAGGCCAGCATCTAGCGATAGATCGTTCCCACGCTCTGCGTGGGAATGATCGGTTACAAGGTTAGCGCCCCTTCTTCCAGAGATACCCGCCCACCAGAACCCCGACACCACAAATGATCGCTACGTAATACGCCGGCCCCATCGGGCTTTCCTTGAGCAGCAGGGTGACGACCATCGGGGTCAGGCCGCCGAAGATGGCGTAGGCCAGGTTGTAGGAGAACGACAGGCCGCTGAAGCGCACCACCGCCGGGAAGGCTTTGACCATCACATACGGCACTGCACCGATGGTGCCGACCAGCAAACCGGTCAGGGCATACATCGGGAACAGCCAGTCGGGATGATTGAACAGGCTGTGATAGAAGGTCCACGAGGTCAGCAGCAGCAACGCGCTACCGAACACGAACACCCGCCCGGCGCCAAAACGGTCAGCCAGTGCACCGGAGGCCACACAGCCCAGGCTCAGGAACACGATGGCCAGGCTGTTGGCCTGCAACGCGGTAGTCGGCGGGAAGTGGTAAACGGTCTGCAATACAGTCGGCGTCATGAGGATGACCACGATGATCCCGGCGGACAGCAACCAGGTCAGCAGCATGGAAATCAGAATCGCCCCGCGATGGTCACGCAGCACAGCGCGCAGCGGCACTTCTTCGGCCAGGGCTTTACGCAATTGCAGTTCGGCAAACACCGGGGTTTCGTGCAGCCAGCGGCGCAGGTAGACCGAGAACAGGCCAAACACGCCGCCCAGCAGGAACGGGATCCGCCAGGCGTAATCGGCCACTTCCACCGGCGTATAGAGGCTGTTGATTGCCGTGGCGACCAACGAGCCCAAAAGAATGCCGGCAGTCAGACCGCTGGTCAGCGTGCCGCAGGCATAACCGATATGCCGTTGCGGTACGTGTTCGGAAACGAATACCCAGGCTCCCGGCACTTCTCCGCCAATCGCCGCGCCCTGGATCACCCGCATCAGCAGCAACAGGATCGGCGCCCACATGCCTATCTGCGCATAAGTCGGCAGCAAGCCCATGATCAGGGTCGGCACCGCCATCATGAAAATGCTCAGGGTGAACATCTTCTTGCGTCCCAGCAGGTCACCGAAGTGCGCCATGACGATGCCGCCCAGCGGCCTGGCCAGGTAACCGGCGGCGAAAATGCCGAACGTCTGCATCAGGCGCAGCCACTCGGGCATGTCGGCGGGGAAGAACAGTTTGCCGACCACTGTGGCGAAGAACACAAAGATGATGAAGTCGTAAAACTCCAGCGCACCGCCCAAGGCAGACAGCGACAATGTCTTGTAGTCGTTGCGGGTCAGCGGACGTGCAGGTTGGGCTGGTTGCGCGATGCTCGAGGGCGCTGTGGTCATGGCAAGGGCTTCTCTTATAGTCAGATCTGCAACCTCAACAACGCTGGCGGAGGCTTGGGCAGGTTCGGCACGATAGCAAATTGTTCGAAAAAGCACATAGAGGTGCGTATTTGACGGTCGAAATGAGAACCGGACGGTCGTCTCGAAGTCTATCGACCGATATACTCACAACGTTGCAACGGTTTGTAAGGGGTTGCTGTGCGAAACCGTCGTTGGCACCCGTCAGCCGATTTCGCAGAGTTTCCCTTTAGGCGCCTTACGAAAAACGTGACGAACGTAGTATGTTCGGGGCTGAATCGTTTTTCCTTGAGACGGCTATTCACCTGAAGTACCAATGAGAGTCACGGGTCAGAGGCACCCCCGGCATGATAGAGCTCGAACAAGAAGATCCAATCCCGCAAGGCGACCTGGCCCTGCAAATTACCGCGCTTCCGCGTGAAACCAACGGCTTTGGCGATATTTTCGGCGGCTGGCTGGTGGCGCAGATGGATTTGGCCGGCACCGCAATGGCCAGCAAGGTTGCCGGTGGTCGCGTGGCCACCGTTGCGATCGATCGCATGGCGTTTCTGGTGCCGGTGGCGGTGGGCGCTCAGCTCTCCTTCTATACCCAGGCCCTGGAAATCGGTCGCAGCTCGATTCAGATGATGGTCGAAGTCTGGAGCGACGATCCACTGTCCAGCGAGTGGCGTAAAGTGACCGAAGCCGTGTTTGTGTTCGTCGCCATCGACGGCAGCGGCCGCACTCGTTCGGTTCCGCCCAGAGCTCGTTAAACAAGGCGCTCGTTAAACGCGGTGACCGTTTTGCGGTCCATAGCAGTCATTGTTCCTGATTGAGAGTCGCCCCATGAGCACGCCCACCGTCGAAGCCGTGAAACTGGATGAACTGAACTGCTGGCGCATCCGCCACGGTCAGGCCGAATTGCTGGTGGCCCAGCAAGGCGCGCACATCCTCAGTTATCAATTGGCCGGCCAACCGCCGCTGATCTGGCTCAACGACGAGGCGGTGTTCAAGACCGGCAAAGCTATTCGTGCCGGTGTGCCGGTGTGCTGGCCGTGGTTCGGCAATCTGTCGCGCAACCCGCAGAGTGTCCAGGCCATGCGCATCAGCCAGGAGCCGCCGACCGCTCACGGGCTGGTGCGAGCGATGGACTGGGAACTGGGCAGCATCGAAACCGAGGGCGAAAGCCTGAAGGTGGAATTCGTCCTGCCCTACCCTGAAGGCGGACTGCCAGGCTGGCCGCATCAGGTGGACTTGAAACTGAGCATTCGTCTGGATAAACAGTTGCATATCAGCCTGACGAGCGACAACAAGGGCGCTGAACCCGTCACGATCAGCCAGGCGCTGCACAGCTATTTCGCAGTCAGCGATGTGCGCAACGTGCACGTTGAAGGGCTGGATGGCTTGAGTTACATCGAGACGCTGGACGACTGGAAAACCGTCACTCAGACCGGTGATCTGCGTTTTACCGGTGAGACCGACCGCATCTATCTGAATACCCCGCCGACATTGAGCATCGTTGACCCGCATTGGGAGCGACGCATTGAACTGACCAGCAGCGGTTCGCGCTCGGCGGTGATCTGGAACCCGTGGGTCGACCGTGCGGCGGCGTTCAGCGACATGGCTGACGATGGCTGGCAGCGCATGTTGTGCATTGAAACGGCAAATGTGATGGATGATGTGGTGACGCTGGCGCCGGGGGCTAGCCATACCCTGGGCGTGAGCATCGCCAGCAAACCGCTTTAACACCACACATTAAATGTGGGAGCAGGCTTGCTCCCACATTTAAAAACCTACAAATCCGACTCCTTGACCACCCGCACCTGCGCCGCATCCAGCGCATACGCCGCATCCGCCAGGTCGTTGCTGACCTTCTCGATCTTCAGCGTGCCGGTCACCCACAGCGGTGTGTAGATGTCATTCAGCTTCAGGCCTTTGGGATAACGCACCAGCACCAGTTGGTTAGGCGGCGGTGGTGGCACGTGGATACAAGCGCCTGGGTACGGCACGAGGAAGAACAACGTGCTGCGGCCCTTCGCATCGGATTCCAGCGGTACCGGATAACCGCCGATGCGGATGTGCTTGTCGTTCATCGACGGCACGGTCTTGGTCGAATACATCACCGCCGGCAAGCCCTTGCTCTGCTTCATGCCACCTTTTTGGGTAAAGGTGCCATTGGCTTCCGGTGAGTTGTGATCGATTTCGGGCATGGCCTCGAGGGCCTTCTGGTCCGACTTGGGCATCAGTTCGAGCCAGTCGGTTTCCGGCAGTTCGCCGGCATGGGCCAAACCACTGCCCAGGAAGAGAAGAGTCAACAGAAGACGGCGCATGAAGGTGCTCGGCAAAGGAAAGGACGGTGGAACGCCAAGCATTCTAGCCCTCTCCGGTGTTGGCGCAGAGAGGGCTTTGTCGCTTGAATCAGTTCTTTTTGATCAGGCCGTAGACCACCAGCAATATCACCGCGCCCACCAGCGCACCGATGAACCCTGCGCCCTGACCCGCATGGTAGATGCCCAGGGCCTGGCCGCCGTAAGTGGCCGCCAGCGAACCGCCGATACCGAGCAGGATGGTCATGATCCAGCCCATGCTGTCATCGCCCGGTTTCAGAAACCGAGCCAGCAGGCCGACGATCAAGCCGATAAAGATGGTTCCGATAATTCCCATGGCATTTCCCTCTGATTGAATTGGCTAAAGCCTAGCCAGACTTTGGCATCCTGCCATCAGAGAACGGCGGCCTCGGAAGGTTCCGCCGCCGCCACATGAAACTATTCGGCAATCAGCGCTTCGACCTTGAGGATCTGCGCGGCAAGCGTCGCACGGTCAGCACAACGCAGGTTGGCGTGACCGACCTTGCGGCCGACCTTGAAGGCCTTGCCGTAGTGATGCAGATGGCAATCGGCGATGGCCAGGACTTTCTCGGTGTCCGGGACTTTGCCGATGAAGTTGAGCATCGCGCTCTCGCCGACCTTGGCCGTCGAACCCAGCGGCAGACCGGCAACGGCCCGCAGGTGGTTTTCGAACTGACTGCACTCGGCACCTTCGGTGGTCCAGTGCCCGGAGTTGTGCACACGCGGGGCGATCTCGTTGGCCTTGAGGCCACCGTCGACTTCGAAGAACTCGAACGCCATCACGCCGACGTAGTCCAGCTGCTTGAGTACCCGGCTGGAGTAGTCTTCAGCCAACGCTTGCAACGGGTGGTCGGTGCTGGCCACGGACAGCTTGAGGATGCCGCTGTCGTGGGTGTTGTGCACCAGCGGGTAGAACTTGGTTTCGCCATCGCGAGCGCGCACGGCGATCAGCGAGACTTCGCCAGTGAACGGCACGAAGCCTTCCAGCAAGCAGGCGACGCTGCCCAGTTCGGCGAAGGTGCCGACCACATCTTCAGGCTTGCGCAGGACTTTCTGACCCTTGCCGTCGTAACCCAGGGTGCGGGTTTTCAGCACGGCCGGCAGGCCGATGGAAGCCACGGCGGCGTCCAGGTCAGCCTGGGACTGGATGTCGGCGAACGCGGGAGTTGGAATTCCCAGGTCCTTGAACATGCTCTTCTCGAACCAGCGATCGCGGGCAATGCGCAGCGCTTCGGCGCTCGGGTACACCGGAACGAATTGCGACAGGAAGGCCACGGTTTCGGCCGGGACGCTTTCGAACTCGAAGGTCACCAGATCGACTTCATCGGCCAACTGACGCAGGTGATCCTGATCGCCGTAATCGGCCCGCAGATGTTCACCCAGCGCAGCGGCACAGGCGTCCGGCGCAGGGTCGAGGAAAGCGAAGTTCATGCCCAGCGGAGTGCCCGCCAGCGCCAACATGCGACCCAACTGGCCGCCACCGATTACACCGATCTTCATCGTCAACAACCTCAGGCGATGCGTGGGTCTGGATTGTCCAGGACGCTGTCTGTCTGCTCAGCGCGGAATTTTTTCAGCACGGTATGAAACTGCGGATGCTTGGCGCCCAGGATGCTCGCCGAGAGCAGGGCTGCGTTGATCGCACCGGCCTTGCCGATGGCCAGGGTGGCGACCGGAATGCCGGCTGGCATCTGCACGATAGAAAGCAGCGAATCGACGCCCGAGAGCATCGACGACTGCACCGGCACGCCCAGCACCGGCAGGTGGGTTTTGGCCGCACACATGCCAGGCAGGTGGGCCGCGCCACCGGCACCGGCGATGATCACCTCGATGCCACGGGCCTCAGCCTCTTCGGCATACTGGAACAGCAGGTCCGGGGTGCGGTGGGCAGAGACCACTTTCACCTCGTAAGGGATGCCGAGCTTTTCCAGCATATCGGCGGTGTGGCTAAGGGTGGACCAATCGGACTTGGAGCCCATGATCACGCCAACCAGTGCGCTCATCGTCGTGCCTCTTCTCTCTGGGCGCCCGCAGGCGCGTCAAAAAACAACAAGCCACGCAAAATGCGTGGCTTGATTGTACGAATTATGGCCAGTCAAACCGGCCGAAGGCCGCGCAGTATACCTCAATGAAGCAGATAAACAGCCCCCCATACGACCATCTGTCATACGGCGCAAAGTACCGGTTTTATTGACTTCAGGGTCAGCCCGACGCCTACAAAAAATCATTAACCCGCAGGGTTTGGCGCTGTGCCGCCTTCCAGCTTGCGCCAGAGCAACCGAACATTCGCCTTGCGCACCAACGCGCAGCGATACAGCCGAATCTCCAGCGGCACATGCCATTGCGGGCCACCGCAGATGACCAACTCGCCGCGAGCCAATTCGGCGCGCGCGCTCAAGCGCGGCACCCAGGCGATGCCCAGGCCTTCCAGCGCCATGCTTTTCAGGCTGTCGGCCATGGCGGTCTCGTAAATAGTGGTGAACCTCAGGGCACGCTGGCGCAACAGCATGTTCACCGAGCGCCCGAGAAATGCCCCGGCGCTGTAGGCCAGCAAAGGCACGCTGGTCTCGCCTTCCAGGTCGAACAACGGTTTGCCGTCAGCATCCGCGGCGCACACCGGGAGCATTTCAGTGTCTCCCAGATGCAGTGACGGGAAAATTTCCGGGTCCATTTGCATCGCGGAGTCCGGATCATAGAACGCCAGCATCAGATCACACCCGCCTTCACGCAGCGCATGCACCGCATCGCCGACGTTGGTGGCCACCAGCCGCGTGGCAATGTTCAGCCCTTCGTTGCGCAATTGTGCGATCCAGCGTGGAAAGAAACCCAGTGCCAGGGAGTGGGCGGCGGCGACCTGGATCACCTCGCCCTGCCCGCCTTCCAGGTGATGAAGATGACGTAACACTTCACCCAGCTGTTCGACCACGGTTCGCGCGGTCACGAGAAACAACTGCCCCGCTGCCGTCAGCTCGACCGGGGTGCGAGAGCGATTGACCAGGGTCAGCCCCAGCGCGGCTTCGAGGCTGCGGATCCGCCGACTGAAGGCGGGCTGAGTCACGAAGCGTCTTTCGGCCGCCTGGGAGAAGCTGCGGGTGGCAGCCAGAGCACTAAAGTCCTCCAGCCATTTGCTTTCCAGATTCATCACGCCCTCCCGGACATGCACCAATTTAGGTCACACGTTCGCCACGTACGCGGCGTCACACCGACATTATGCCGAATGTGCATAGCCCAGTGTTTAACAGCATTGGCCCAAAATTCTTCTCAAGCCTAGCATTTGCGCTATTCCGGCACAGACCGGGTCCATATCGAGATGATTTCTATCATGTCCTCCGCTGCATCTTTCCGCACAGAAAAAGACCTGCTTGGCGTACTCGAAGTACCTGCTCAAGCGTATTACGGCATCCAGACCCTGCGAGCGGTGAACAACTTCCGTCTCTCCGGCGTTCCGATTTCGCATTACCCAAAACTGGTTGTTGGTCTGGCGATGGTCAAACAGGCCGCCGCTGACGCCAACCGCGAGCTGGGTCACCTGAGCGAAGCCAAGCACGCTGCCATCAGCGAAGCCTGTGCCCGATTGATCCGCGGCGATTTCCACGAAGAATTCGTGGTGGACATGATTCAAGGCGGCGCTGGCACTTCAACCAACATGAATGCCAACGAAGTCATCGCCAACATCGCGCTGGAGGCCATGGGCCACAGCAAGGGCGAATACCAGTACCTGCACCCGAACAACGACGTGAACATGGCGCAGTCGACCAACGACGCCTACCCGACGGCTATCCGCCTGGGTCTGCTGTTGGGTCACGACGCGCTGCTGGCCAGCCTCGACAGCCTGATCCAGTCGTTCGCCGCCAAAGGTGAAGAATTCAGCCACGTCCTGAAGATGGGCCGTACCCAGCTGCAAGACGCCGTGCCGATGACCCTCGGCCAGGAATTCCGCGCCTTCGCCACCACCCTGAGCGAAGACCTGGCACGCCTCAAATCCCTGGCGCCTGAACTGCTGACCGAAGTGAACCTGGGCGGCACCGCGATCGGTACCGGCATCAACGCCGACCCGCGTTACCAGGCCCTGGCCGTTCAGCGTCTGGCCCTGATCAGCGGTCAACCGCTGGTGCCAGCCGCCGACCTGATCGAAGCCACCTCCGACATGGGCGCCTTCGTGCTGTTCTCCGGCATGCTCAAGCGTACCGCGGTCAAGCTGTCGAAGATCTGCAACGACCTGCGTCTGCTGTCCAGCGGCCCACGCACCGGCATCAACGAAATCAACCTGCCGGCGCGTCAGCCAGGCAGCTCGATCATGCCAGGCAAGGTCAACCCGGTTATCCCTGAAGCCGTGAACCAGGTGGCGTTCCAGATCATCGGCAACGACCTGGCCCTGACCATCGCGGCCGAAGGCGGCCAGCTGCAGCTGAACGTGATGGAGCCGCTGATCGCCTTCAAGATCTTCGACTCGATCCGCCTGCTGCAACGTGCCATGGACATGCTGCGCGAGCACTGCATCGTCGGCATCACCGCCAACGAAGAGCGTTGCCGTGAACTGGTCGAACACTCGATTGGCCTGGTCACCGCGCTGAACCCGTACATCGGCTATGAAAACGCCACCCGCATTGCCCGTGTTGCCCTCGAAAGCGGCCGCGGCGTGCTGGAACTGGTGCGCGAGGAACGCTTGCTCGACGAAGAAATGCTCGCCGACATCCTGCGCCCGGAAAACATGATTGCTCCGCGTCTGGTGCCTTTGAAGGCTTAACCAAACGCAGGCTCTTTTGAAGAGCACGCTCACCAGGTCGAGGGACTAGACACCTCTCACCTTTTGAGGGCTTGGGGATTTACTCCCTCAAGCCCTTTTTTTTCCAACACTTTGCGGATTTTACGAACATGTTGAATGTTTTCAGTGCCGCCAAGATCGCAGCCTTCGACAGCTTCTACAGGGTTTGACAGAGACCCGTAGAGGCTGCCGAAGGCTGCGATTTTTTGATTTTGCAGCACTTTCGTTTCGTCGATTGCACCACAACTGTGCAGACGGATGGCACTCTCCTATGTATAGTGCCGGCCCTCTTCGCGTGAGCGGTCGTCGATAACGAGACCCAAGCCCATGCGAAAGCCGAACTAATAACAACCCGCGAAATGGAACAGGGACGAACCTTCGACTCACCTGTTGTGCCACGCACAACCTGGTGTAACGCGATGTGTCGACCACCCAGTATTCGCACACACAAAAAATAGCGAGGAATAATCCATGCTCGAAGTCATCAACGACTTCCTCTCAGGGAAAGTACTGATCGCGCTCATTGTCGGGCTCGGTAGCTACTTCACGATCCGCTCGCGTTTCGTCCAGTTCCGCCATTTCGGCCACATGTTCAGTGTCTTCAAAGAGTCCCTTCACGGCCAGGCAGGCCAGCTGAGCTCGTTCCAGGCCCTGATGCTGAGCCTCGCCGGCCGCGTCGGCGCCGGTAACATCGCCGGTGTCGGCATCGCCGTGACCCTCGGCGGCCCGGGCGCCGTGTTCTGGATGTGGGTCACCGCACTGGTAGGCATGTCCAGCAGCTTCTTCGAATGCACCCTGGCCCAGGTCTACAAGCGCGCCGAAGGCGACGGCCTGTATCGTGGGGGCCCGGCCTACTACATCCAGCACGGCCTGAAGCTGAAAGGCATGGCGGTGGTGTTCTCCATCCTGCTGCTGGTCACCTACGGCTTCGCCTTCATCGGCCTGCAGTCCTACACCGTGACCCACTCGCTGCAGAACGCCTTTGCCTTCGACCCACGCCACACCGGTATCGTCCTGGCGGTGCTGCTGGCCATTACCTTCATCGGCGGCATCAAACGCATCGCCGCGGTGTCCGACCTGCTGGTACCGGTCAAGACCCTGGCCTATATCGGCGTGACCCTGTACGTGATCGGCACCCAGATCGAACACGTGCCAGCCATGCTGGAAACCATCTTCAAGAGCGCCTTCGGCCTCGACCCAGCCTTCGGCGGCCTGCTCGGCAGCGCCATCGTGATGGGCGTGAAGCGTGGCGTGTTCGCCAACGAAGCAGGCCTGGGCAGTGCGCCGAACGTCGCCGCCGTGGCCGCCGTGAAGCACCCGGGCGCCCAGGGCGTGGTCCAGGCCTTCAGCGTGTTCCTCGACACCTTCGTGATCTGCACCTGCACCGCGCTGCTGATCCTGCTGTCGGGCTTCTACACCCCGGGCTTCGAAGGTGACGGCATTGTCCTGACCCAAAACTCGCTGGCCGCCGTGGTCGGTGACTGGGGCCGCGTGTTCGTCAGCGTCGCGCTGTCGCTGTTCGTCTTCACCTGCATCCTCTACAACTACTACCTGGGCGAGAACAGCCTGCAGTTCCTCAGCCGCAACCGCGCCGTGCTGATGGTTTTCCGCGGCCTGGTTCTGGCGCTGGTGGTATGGGGTTCGATGCAGGACCTGTCGACCGTGTTCGCCTTCGCCGACATCACCATGACCTGCCTGGCCTTCGTCAACTTGATGGCCCTGGCCATGTTGTTCAAGGTCGGCCTGCGCGTGATGCGCGACTACGACGAGCAGCGCCGCGCCGGCGTCAAGCAGCCAGTGTTCGACTCCAGCAAATTCACCGATCTGGACCTGGACCTGAAGGCCTGGCCGAGCAGCCCAAGCCAATCGGCTCCACGCGAGCAAGGCGCAGCCCAGGGCACGCCTGCCACGCAACGCTGATCGCCCTGGCGGGTGGCTCCCCGCCACCCGCCGCGACAGACCGCAACGAGTGGCGTCCTGCCACTCGACGTGACACACCTTGCGCACGCAGGCATGCTGCGGCGCAAGGTGCATTCGTCCAGGAGACCCATCAATGAATTCCGCCTCTTACCCTGCCGCGCAGCACGTCATGGTGCTCTATACCGGTGGCACCATCGGCATGCAAGCCAGTGCCCACGGCTTGGCCCCGGCGTCCGGTTTCGAAGCGCGGATGCGCGACTACCTGCACAGCCAGCCTGAGTTGGTGGTGCCGCAGTGGCGCTTTCGCGAGATGTCGCCACTGATCGACAGCGCCAACATGTCCCCTGCGTACTGGCAGCAACTGCGTGAAGCGGTGGTCGACGCCGTTGATGCCCAGGGCTGCGACAGCGTGCTGATCCTGCATGGCACCGACACCCTGGCCTACAGTGCCGCGGCCATGAGCTTCCAGTTGCTCGGCCTGAACGCCCGTGTATGTTTCACCGGCTCCATGCTGCCGGCCGGCGTGACCGACAGTGATGCCTGGGAAAACATCAGTGGTGCACTGGGTGCCCTTGGCCAAGGCCTGGCGCCGGGTGTTCATCTGTACTTCCACGGCGAACTGCTCGACCCGACCCGCTGCGCCAAGGTTCGCAGTTTCGGTCGTCATCCGTTCAAGCGACTGGAGCGTCAGGGCGGCGGCGTGAAAGCTTCCTCGATACCTGCCCAACTGAACTACAACCAGCCAAGGCAACTGGCGAAGGTCGCGGTGCTGCCGTTGTTCCCCGGCATCGGCGCCGAGCAACTGGATGGCCTGCTCAACAGCGGTATTCAGGGTCTGGTGCTGGAATGTTATGGCAGCGGTACCGGACCAAGCGACAACCCCGGGTTTATCGCCAGCCTGGAACGGGCACGAGACAATGGCGTGGTAGTGGTTGCGGTCACCCAATGTCATGAGGGTGGCGTGAAGCTCGACGTGTATGAGGCGGGCAGCCGCTTGCGCGATGCCGGCCTGTTGTCCGGTGGCGGCATGACTCGCGAGGCGGCGCTCGGCAAGTTGCATGGGCTGCTCGGTGCAGGGCTTGAAACCGCTGAAGTTCGGCGGCTGGTCGAACTCGACCTGTGTGGCGAACTGAGCTGACACAACACATAACCTTGTGGGAGCCCGCTCCCACAAGATCGTTGTTGGGCACATAACTTGCTCCCGTTCCAGCATCTCGACGCTGGAAGACTCCATGCTCCACTCCCACCTCACCACCCTCAACGCCGTCTCCCTGGTGCTCAACACCTTCAAGGCCGAAGGCCTGTCCAGCGAGGCGTTATTGGCCGGCAGCGGCATCAGCGCGGCGGATCTGAGCCGGGCGGACACGCGCATCACCACCAATCAAGAGATGTTGGTATGCGCCAACGCCGTCGCGCTGCGCCGCGATATCGGTCTGGAGTTGGGCCGGCGGATGCACGTTTCGTCCTATGGCATGCTCGGGTACGCCTTACTCACCAGCGCCACTTTAGGTGACGCCTTGCAGTTGGCGCTGCACTACCCGGCGCTATTGGGAACACTGTTCGAGTTGAGCCTGGAGGAGGATGGCGAGCGCATCTGGCTCACCGCGGGCGACTATCGGGAAAACCCCGCGCTGGCACCGTTCAATGTCGAGTTTTGCCTGGTCTCGATGAAAGTCACCTGCGAAGACCTGCTCGGCCACCCTCTACCTCTGCTTGGCGCTCGCTTCGATTACCCGGCACCGGACTATCAGACGCGCTACAGCGAGCGTTTCGACTGTCCGTTGCAGTTTGATGCAGTCTCCAACGGATTTGCCTTCGACAAGCGCTGGCTCGAACACCCCCTGCCACTGGCCGACGCCATTACCCACCAGGCCATGGCCGAGCGCTGTCGCAAGCAAAACACCGAGTTCACCGGGCGTCAGGCCTGGCTCGGGCGCATCCGCCAATTGCTCGCCGCGCAACTGAGCGCGGCACCGGGTCTGGACGGGCTGGCCGAACAGTTGAACTGCTCGTCGCGCACCCTGCGCCGACATCTGAAAGACCTGGGATGCAGCTATCAGGAACTGCTCGATGAACTGCGATTCGAACAGGCCAAACGCATGCTTTGCGAGGATCAACTGCCGATCTATCAAATCGCCGAAGCACTGGGGTTCAGCGAGACCGCGAGCTTCCGGCATGCGTTTGTGCGCTGGAGTGGCGTGGCACCCAGCCAGTTCCGCCCTTGAGCCGCCCCTGTGGCGAGGGAGCAAGCCCCCTCACCACAGGGGGGGCGAATTTCGGTCAAATGTTTTGGCCACATAGATCCCCTTTTGGCCTTTCCTGCCGTTCTCCCAAACGTCGCCTGCCGCAAGACTGTGTTCAAACCGAATCAGCCTGCGGAGAACAACAATGCTGACGATCTACTCGGACGATCACCACCTGCACCACGGCCGTTGTGAATTGATGGACGGGCAATTGATGCCCTGCTTCGAAATGCCTTCACGGGCCGATCACGTATTGCAACGGGTCAAGGACCAGAACCTCGGCCCGGTTGAAGTGCCGAAAGACTTTGGCCTTGATCCGATCGCGCGCATCCACAGCCGCGACTACCTCGACTTCTTCAAAGGCGCCTGGGCGCGCTGGACCGCATTCAATACCGACGGTGACTTGCTGCCCTACACCTGGCCGGCCCGCACCTTGCGCCGAATCATGCCCACCAGCCTGCACGGCCAACTCGGCTATTACAGCTTCGACGGCGGCGCACCGATTACCGCCGGCACCTGGCAAGCGGCGTACAGCGCAGCGCAAGTTGCCCTCACGGCCCAAGCGGCGATCCAGCGCGGCGCCCGCAGTGCCTTCGCCCTGTGCCGTCCACCGGGACACCATGCCGCCAGCGATTTGATGGGCGGCTATTGCTACCTCAACAATGCTGCCATCGCCGCTCAAGCCTTCCTCGATCAGGGCCATAAAAAGGTCGCGATCCTCGATGTCGATTACCACCACGGCAACGGCACTCAATCGATTTTCTACGAACGCAGCGACGTGCTGTTCACCTCGATCCACGGTCATCCAGAAGCCGAGTTTCCGTTCTTCCTCGGCTACGAAGACGAACGCGGTGAAGGCGCAGGCGAAGGGTTCAACTTCAACTACCCATTGCCCGCCGGCAGTGCTTGGGACCGTTGGAGCGCCGCGCTGGAACAAGCCTGCAAAGAGATCGAAACGTACGGCGCCGACATCGTTGTCGTGTCCCTGGGCGTCGATACGTTCAAGGACGACCCCATCTCCCAATTCAAACTCGACAGCCCGGATTACCTGGCGATGGGTACCCGCATCGCAGGCCTCGGCAAGCCGACGCTGTTCGTGATGGAAGGCGGTTACGCGGTAGAAGAAATCGGCATCAACGCCGTGAACGTTCTCGAAGGTTTTGAAAGCGCCCAATGAGGAATTAGAAGAATGAACAGACTCAAGCGTCTTATCGCTCCAGCGCTCTGCGCCACCCTGCTCAGTGGCGCCGTCCATGCTGAAGAACGTACTTTGCGGGTCTACAACTGGTTCGACTACATCACCCCCAAAGCCCTGGACGACTTCAAGACTCAGAACACCCAGACCAAACTGGTCTACGACATCTTCGACACCAACGAAGCGCTGGAAGCCAAGCTGCTGACCGGCAACTCCGGCTACGACGTGGTGGTGCCGTCCAACGTGTTCCTCGCCAAGCAGATCGAAGCCGGCGTATTCCAGCCAGTGGACCGCAGCAAACTGCCGAACTGGAACCACCTCGACCCCAAGCTGATGAAGCTGATCGAAGCCAACGACCCGGGTAACAAATTTGCCGTGCCCTACATGTACGGCACCATCCTGATCGGTTTCAACCCGGCCAAGGTCATGGCTGCGCTGGGTGACAACGCACCGGTGAACAGCTGGGACCTGATCTTCAAGGAAGAGAACATCAGCAAGCTCAAGCAGTGCGGCGTGGCCCTGCTCGACTCACCTTCGGAGATCCTGCCGCTGGCCCTGCAACACCTCGGCCTGGACCCCAACAGCAAGAAGCCGGCGGACTACGCCAAGGCTGAAGCGCTGCTGATGAAGATCCGGCCGTACATCACCTACTTCCATTCGTCCAAGTACATGGCCGACATCGCCAACGGTGACATCTGCGTCGCGGTCGGGTATTCCGGCAGCTTCTCCCAGGCCGCCAACCGCGCCAAGGAAGCCAAGAATGGTGTGATCGTCGACATGCGCCTGCCCAAGGAAGGCGCGCCGATCTGGTTCGACATGCTCGCGATCCCCAAAGGCGCGAAAAACCCGGAAGACGCCTACACCTTCATCAACTACCTGCTGCAACCTCAGGTCATCGCACCGGTCAGCGACTTCGTCGGCTACCCGAACCCGAACAAGGACGCCACGGAAATGGTCGACCCGGCGATTCGCAACAACCCGAACCTGTACCCGACCGAAACGGCGATGAGCACGCTTTACACCCTGCAACCCTTGCCTCGCGATGCTGAACGGGCACGGACCCGGGCCTGGACCAAGATCAAGTCCGGGACCTGAAACACCCGGTGAATCAAAGACCCGCGCCATCGCGGGTCTTTTTTGGTCAACGGCTAATAGGGGGGCTTTGATCTGCGCGGGTGGCAGCAATCAGGAACTCATCGCCATTTATCGCGGCGAGATCAGTCGCACACTCGCCGCCTCAGTGTTTTTCATAGATCAGCGGTTCATTTAAAAACCGGGAGGCCATCGTTCAATCCCGCCAGACCTGTCGCAACCGTGCCAGCGCCGACTCTATCGCTGGCTCTGGCACCGCCGCAAAACCCAATACCAGACCGGCGCGCTGATCGACTGGTGTCCTGGAGTCCGGTAGCCAATAGTTGCTCAAGCCATTGATCTCCACACCCACGCTTTCCGCTTGTTCGATCAGTCGCCGTTCGCGGGCCAGGCTGTCCACCGAAACCGTCATGTGCAGCCCGGCGGAGACGGTGGGCAGGCTACCCACTCCGGTCATCCCCGCCGGCCAGCCGCCCAGCAAACAATTGCGACGGCTGAGGGCGGCACGCCGCATCCGGCGAATGTGCCGCTGGAAATGCCCGGCGGCCATGAACTCGGCCATCACCGCTTGAGTGCTCACTTCGGAATGCCGCACATCCACCGCCCGACGCTGCGCGAATGCGTCCACCAGGCCCGGCGGCAGCACCAGATAACCCAGGCGCAGCGCCGGAAAAGCGACCTTGCCGAAGGTGCCGACATACAGCACCCGCCCATGGCGATCGAGTGCCGCCAGCGGCGCCAGTGGCGCGCCGCTGTAACGGTACTCGCCATCGTAGTCGTCCTCGATGATCCAGCCCTGGTTGCCCTCGGCCCAGGCGAGCAGTTCCAGACGCCGGGCCAGACTCATGACCACACCGGTCGGGTATTGATGGGAAGGCGTAACGTAAGCCAGCCGGCAATCGCTCAACTGCGCCAAGGCGCTGCAGTCGATCCCCTCCTCATCCACCGGCACACCGTGCAGCTGCGCACCGGCTACCGCAAAGGCATGGCCGGCAGCGCGATAACCCGGATTTTCAATCCCCACCCCATCGCCAGGCTCCACCAGCAACTGTGCACAAAGGCTGATCCCCTGCTGCGCGCCACTGGTGATCACAATTTGCTCAGCGGTGCACTGCATGCCGCGCGAACTGCGCAAGTAAGCAGCAATCAGCCCACGCAATCGCGAATCGCCCGCAGGGTCGCCATAACACAGCTGCTGCAAATCCGGCTTACGCCAGAAAGCCGCATTCAGCTTGGCCCAAACCTCGAAAGGGAACAGATCGAACGCCGGCACGCCGACCCTGAATGCGCGCGGCGGACCACTGGGCGGCACGGCCAAATGATTCTTTTCAACGCGCCCCAAAGCGCCGCTGTGGATAACTTTACTGGATGAATCAACAGGCAAATCCAGCCAGTCTGTGGATAAGGCTGTGGGTAACCCTGTTGAAAACCCTGTGGATACTTTTGTGGATA
>Ga0207655_1002144_pt1 | contig 16449 bp, 18 predicted proteins | sample KBSM44metaG_FD_184398 | JGI IMG/M metagenome (GOLD analysis project Ga0207655, IMG submission 184398) | Miscanthus rhizosphere microbial communities from Kellogg Biological Station, Michigan, USA - KBS M4-4 metaG (SPAdes) (version 2) | ecosystem: Host-associated > Plants > Roots > Rhizosphere >...
GTCCTTCAGCTCGATGCCGCGGCGGATCACCCCGAGCAATTCGTCGGTGGTGAAGTCCAGCAGGGAGAGAAAGTGCCTAGCGCTCATGATTGACTACCTTATCTGCAACGGTATGCAGGTCGACCGTATGGTTTTTTTTGACAACGGGAGTGACCTGCGGCGTAAGCCGCACGGGGCGGACGAAATAGGGAAAGGCGCAATACTATAAGTAAATGTCGCCTGAAGCCAAGGGGGGAAACAGTGGCCTGATTGCAAAGGGTGTTGCAAAGGGTGTCTTTACCCGTTGGCCCGTGCTGTTTTTTATTTGCTACACCAAGGTTGTACACGGCTTGCTGGCAATTTGGCAAATGGCTGTCGCAAATCGTGCGCCTGATGTCGGTGGATTCACGCGGCGAAGCGCACTGGCTGTGGGCTGGGGGGTGAGCGCATAGTCACTGCTGGACAACAACAAGGCAGAGGCGGCCATGACCAAGACCCTGCATCACCGTGCCTGTCACCTGTGCGAAGCGATCTGCGGATTGAACATCGAAGTCAGTCACGAAGACGATGGGCGGGCGTTGATCAGCTCCATCAAGGGCGACCCGCTGGACCCGTTCAGCCGTGGCCATGTCTGCCCCAAGGCTGTGGCGTTGCAGGACATTCAGAATGATCCGGATCGCCTGCGCCAGCCACACAAGCGAGTAGGCGAGCATTGGCAGCCGATTGGCTGGGACGAAGCGTTCGCACTGGCTGCCGAGAAATTGTGGGCGGTTCAGCAAGCCCATGGGCGCAATGCCGTGGCGGTCTACCAGGGCAACCCGAGCGTGCACAACTACGGCTTGATGACCCACAGCAACTACTTCTTGGGCCTGCTCAAGACCCGCAACCGTTTCTCAGCCACGTCAGTGGACCAGTTGCCGCAACACCTGGTCAGCCACCTGATGTATGGCCATGGTCTGCTGCTGCCGATCCCGGACATCGACCATACCGACTTCATGCTGATTCTTGGCGGCAACCCGCTGGCCTCCAATGGCAGCATCATGACCGTGCCGGACGTGGAAAAGCGTCTGAAGGCCCTGCGGGCGCGTGGTGGGCGGCTGGTGGTGATTGACCCACGGCGTAGCGAAACGGCGGCAATGGCTGACACTCATCTGTTCATTCGCCCCGGTGGCGATGCAGCCCTGTTGTGCGGCTTGCTGAACACCCTGTTCGAAGAAGGCCTGGCGCGGGGGTCGCACTTACCGGTCAGCGGCCTGCAGCAGGTGCGCGAGGCCATTGCGCCGTTCAGTGCCGAGGCCGTGAGCGCCCACTGTGGTATTGCCGCAGCCGACATACGCCAGCTGGCAGGCGACCTCGCCGCTGCCGGGCGGGCAGTGTGCTACGGCCGCATGGGCGTCTCGACCCAAGCCTTCGGCACGCTCTGCCACTGGCTGGTGCAACTGATCAACCTGGTGACCGGCAACCTCGACCGCACAGGCGGCGCGTTGTGTACGGAGCCTGCCGTCGACCTGGTGGCGACCACCTCGGGTGGTCATTTCAATGCCTGGCAGAGCCGTGTGTCGGGCTTGCCCGAGTACGGCGGTGAATTGCCCGTGGCAGCCTTGGCCGAGGAAATACGCACGCCTGGCGAAGGGCAGGTGCGCGCATTAGTGACAGTTGCCGGTAACCCCGTGTTGTCGACGCCTAACGGCCGCCAGCTGGATGCGGCACTGGAGGGCCTGGAGTTCATGCTCAGCATCGATCTCTACATCAATGAGACCACCCGCCATGCCGATCTGATCCTGCCCTCCACCTCGGCGCTGGAAAACGACCATTACGACAGTACCTTCAACCTGCTGGCCGTGCGCAACGTCACCCGCTTCAACCGGGCGATCCTGCCCAAGCCGGAGGGGGCACTGCATGATTGGGAGATCTTCGTCGGCCTGGCGCAGGCGTTTGCCAAGCGTGCCGAACTGGAGTTGAAACCCACCTGGGCGCCTGCGCAGATGATCGATCTGGCCCTGCGCAAAGGGCGCTATGGTGAAGCAACGCCTTGGCAGCTCTCTCTGGAAACACTGGGCAACCATCCGCATGGGCTTGACCTTGGGCCGTTGCGCAGCAACCTTGCTGTACGCCTGGCGACTGCCAGCAAAACTGTCGAAGCGGCACCCCAGGTGTTGCTGGATGACTTGCACCGCCTGGCGCAAATGACGCCACCTGTGCCGGGCGAACTGCTGCTGATCGGGCGTCGCCATGTGCGCAGCAACAACTCGTGGATGCACAACTTCCATCGCCTGGTGAAGGGCAAGCCACGCCATCAGTTGTTGATGCACCCGCAAGACCTGCAGCAGCGCCAACTGCAGGACGGCCAGCGGGTGCGTATCCGCTCGCGAACGGGTGAACTCGAAGTGGAGGTGCAGGCCTGCGAGGACATGATGCCCGGGGTCGTCAGCTTGCCCCATGGCTATGGCCATGGCCGTCAGGGCGTGCACATGCAGATCGCCCAGGCGCAACCGGGCGTGAGTGCCAATGACCTGACCGACGAGCGCTTTCGCGATCAGGTTTCCGGCAACGCTGCCCTCAATGGCGTGCCCGTGCAAGTAGAGGCCGCGTAAGCAACGGCAAGGCCGAGCACGCTGCTCGGCTTTCCGATACAATGCGTCACCGTGCCGACGACCGCGTCGGAAAGTTCAGCTGAGGTGCTAGATGGATATCATCGATACGATCAAAGAGCAGATTGCCAACAACACCATTCTGCTTTACATGAAAGGCTCGCCGAATGCCCCGCAGTGCGGGTTCTCGGCCAAGGCATCGCAGGCTGTGATGGGTTGTGGCGAAAAGTTCGCCTACGTCGACATCCTGCAGAACCCGGAAATCCGCGCCAACCTGCCAAAATACGCTAACTGGCCGACGTTCCCGCAGCTGTGGGTAGCCGGCGAGCTGGTTGGCGGTAGCGACATCATGCTGGAAATGTTCGAAAAGGGTGAGCTGCAAACCCTGATCAAGGAAGCGGCTGCCAAGGCCAAGGCTGCTGAAGCCTGATCTTCCGGCAAGCATAAAAAAACCCGCTGATCGCGGGTTTTTTTATGCGGCGAATAATTACTCTTCGCCCATCTGCGACTGCAGGTAGTTTTCGATACTGATCTTGTCGATCAACCCCAGCTGGGTTTCCAGCCAGTCGATGTGTTCTTCCTCGGACTCGAGGATGTCTTCGAGCATGTCACGCGAGCCGAAGTCACCGGCGGTTTCGCAATGAGCGATGGCTGCTTTCAGGTCGGCCAGTCCTTTCTTCTCCAGCTTCAGGTCGCACTCGAGCATTTCCTTGGTGTGCTCGCCGATCATCAGCTTGCCCAGGTCCTGAACGTTCGGGATGCCTTCGAGGAACAGAATACGCTTGATCAGTTTGTCAGCGTGCTTCATCTCGTCGATGGATTCCTTGTACTCGTGCTTGCCGAGTTTGTTCAGGCCCCAATCTTCGTACATGCGTGCGTGCAGGAAGTACTGGTTGATCGCGACCAGCTCGTTTCCGAGGATCTTATTGAGATGCTGGATGACGCTTACGTCGCCTTTCATTTCGGGTTCCTGCCCTGTAGAAGTGTGCCAATACACTGAAGTTTGAGCCCGATACTTAGGAGTGTCAAACCTAAGTTGTTGAATAATAAGTGAAAATTAATAGGAATAAGAATGTTTGTGAACCGCGTTGGAACGCTAACTTATTGAATTTCGGGCATAAAAAAACCGGACACAGGGTCCGGTTCTTCAAATTCTGGGCGTTCAGGCCGCGGTAAATTCTACAGGGTAGGGCAGGGATGCCTGGCTGACCTGAAGCTCGGTCAGGGTCTCGCGGACCACCTGTTTGGCCAGGCAGGCGCATTTGCCACACTGGCTGGCGACATTGGTCGCGGCTCGCACTTCCTTGTAACTGCAGCATCCTTCATAGATCGCATCGCGGATCTGTCCGTCGGTAACGCCGACACAAAGACACACATACATAAGGGCTGACCATCGCGGGTTGAGTCGATGGGTGGAGCTTAATGTTAATGAGAATGCTTGTCAAAGGACTTTCTGGAAGGGCCGTGCTTGAGCGACCGGCGGTTGCTTTGTCGATGGAGTCGGCCTGTCATCAGAAGCCGTGTATGATGGTCGGCCTTTGTTGGATGTCGGGCAGGCCCGTCTGGCCCGGCAAACGGTTTTTCACCCTCATCAGGAGATTACAATGAGCGTACTCGTTGGTAAGAAAGCCCCCGATTTCACCGTTCCGGCCGTGCTGGGCAATGGCGAGATCGTCGACAGCTTCAACCTGGCCTCGGCCATCAAGGGCAAGTACGGCCTGGTGTTCTTCTACCCGCTGGACTTCACCTTCGTCTGCCCGTCCGAGCTGATCGCTCTGGACAACCGTATCCCAGACTTCCAGGCGCGCAATGTGGAAGTGATCGGCGTTTCGATCGACTCGCACTTCACTCACAACGCCTGGCGTAACACCCCGGTCAACAACGGCGGCATCGGTCAGGTCAAATACACCCTGGCTGCCGACATGACCCACGAAATCTGCAAAGCCTACGACGTTGAGTCCGAAGGCGGTGTGGCCTTCCGTGGCGCCTTCCTGATCGACACCAACGGTGTTGTCCGCTCGCAGATCATCAACGACCTGCCACTGGGCCGTAACATGGACGAGCTGCTGCGTCTGGTCGACGCTCTGCAATTCCACGAAGAGCACGGCGAAGTTTGCCCTGCCAACTGGAAAAAAGGCGACAAAGGCATGAACGCTTCGCCAGAAGGCGTTGCTGCCTACCTGAGCGAGAACGCTGGCAAGCTGTAATTGCCACTCGCATAAAAAAACCGGCCTTCGTGGCCGGTTTTTTTATGCCTGGACTTCAAGGCTTCCAGTGCCTGTCCTGGCCCTTTGCCGCTCCTACAGGAGTGTGCATTCCCCTGTAGGAGCGGCCTTGTGTCGCGAAAGGGCCGCAAAGCGGCCCCTGGATTTCAGATCAATCGTTGAAATCACGCCAGCCGCCCATTTCCTTCCAGCGGTTGACGATGCCGCAGAACAGCTCGGCCGTCTTCTCGGTGTCGTAACGCGCCGAGTGCGCTTCACGCCCGTCGAAGTCGATGTCGGCGCTCTGGCAAGCCCGCGCCAGTACCGTCTGGCCATACGCCAAGCCTGCCAGTGTGGCGGTGTCAAAGCTGGAGAACGGGTGGAATGGGTTACGCTTCAGGTCATTGCGCGCCACTGCCGCATTGAGGAAGCCGAGGTCGAAACTGCTGTTGTGGCCAACCAGAATCGCCCGTTTGCAGCCATTGGCCTTGAGTGCCTTGCGCACGCCACGGAAGATGTCGGTCAGCGCGCTTTCTTCGCTGACCGCCATGCGCAGTGGGTGGTCCAGCTTGATGCCGGTGAATTCCAGCGCGGCCGCCTCGATATTGGCGCCCTCGAACGGTTCCACCCGATGGAAATAGGTGTGCTCGGGGAACAGGAAACCCTTCTCGTCCATGCCGATGGTGACGGCGGCAATTTCCAGCAGAGCGTCGGTAGCGCTGTTGAAACCACCCGTTTCAACGTCCACCACTACTGGCAAGTAGCCACGGAAGCGCTCGGCCATCGGGTGACGCGAGCCACTGCTGCCTTGGGCGTCCAGGTCGTCTTCGTAGAGGTCTTCGCTCACGCGTTTTCCTCCAGCAGGCGCCAGCGCAGTTTTTCACCGGCGCGCAGCGGGACTACGGTTTGCTCGCCAAAAGGCAGGCTGTCTGGGGCTGTCCATTCTTCGCGGACCAGCGTAATGGTGTCGGTGTTTGCCGGCAGGCCGTAGAAGGCCGGACCGTGCAGGCTGGCGAAGCCTTCCAGCTTGTCCAGTGCGTTACGTTGCTCGAACGCTTCGGCGTACATCTCGATGGCCGCATAGGCGGTGTAGCAACCGGCACACCCGCAGGCGGCTTCCTTGGCATGACGGGCGTGAGGTGCCGAGTCGGTGCCGAGGAAGAACTTCGGGTTACCGCTGGTAGCCGCGTCCAGCAACGCCACCTGGTGGGTGTTGCGCTTGAGAATCGGCAGGCAGTAGAAGTGCGGGCGAATGCCGCCGACCAGCATGTGGTTGCGGTTGTAAAGCAGGTGCTGGGCGGTGATGGTCGCACCAACGTTGGCCGGGGCCTCGGTGACGAACTGCGCGGCATCGCTGGTGGTAATGTGTTCGAAAACCACTTTCAGCGTTGGGAAACGCTCGACCACACGGCGCATATGCTCATCGATGAAGCGCTTTTCGCGGTCGAACACGTCGATCTCGCTGCGGGTCACTTCGCCGTGCACCAGCAGTGGCATGCCGACTTCCGCCAGCGCCTCGATGGCGGGGAAGATGTTGTCGATGCTGGTCACGCCTGAATCGGAATTGGTGGTGGCGCCGGCCGGGTACAGTTTGGCGGCGTACACGATGCCGCTGGCCTTGGCCGCACGCACGTCCTCGGGGCTGGTGCGGTCGGTGAGGTACAGCACCATCAGTGGCTCGAAGCGGCTGCCAGCCGGGCGGGCGGCCAGGATGCGCTCACGGTAGGCGCCAGCCTCGGCGGCATTGCGCACCGGCGGAACCAGGTTGGGCATGATGATGGCACGGGCGAAGGTACGCGCCACATCGCCAACGGTGTGGGGCAGGACGGCACCATCGCGCAGATGGATGTGCCAGTCGTCGGGGCGCAGGAGGGTCAGGCGATCGGACATTGGGGATTCCAGGCGGGTCGAACTCAAGCCCCAATCGTACCGGAAAACCCTGGGGCGAGCACGGCTATCAAGTTTTCCGGGCGGCGTCCGATAGCCTGCAGGTAAGCCGTCAGAATTTGTGGAGCCGCCCGTGCGCCAGCGTTACCTAGCCCTGTTGACCCTGTTCGCCAGCCTGCCGGCCGGCGCACTGACTTTCCAGACGCGCATGGAGAACATCGCCTGGAAGGTCGAGGGTGATCAGTTCGAATGCCGCCTGATCCAGCCGATCGAAGGTTTCGGCAGCGGAGAGTTCGTGCGCCGGGCAGGTGAGCAGCCAGTGTTCCAGCTGCGTTCGGACAGCAACGTACTGGGGGCAGGTACCGCCAGCCTGCTGGCGGCGGCGGCGCCATGGCAGCCTGGACGTGGTGATATCAACCTGGGCAGCGTGCGCATGGCCCGTACCGGTGTGCTGTTCAGTTCGTCCCAGGGCCAGGCCAGCCGCCTGATAAACGGTCTTCTCGACGGGCGCAGCACAGTGGTGCGCAATTACGCCGGTGAGGCCGGCAGGCCAATGGAGGTGCGCGTGCTGCCGGTCAGCTTCGCCAAGGCCTACAGCGACTACCAAGCCTGTGCCGGCAAGTTGCTGCCGATGAACTTCGACCAGGTTCGCCAGACCCAAGTAGGCTTCCCGGGGGGCGGCACCGAGCTGGATGCGTCGGCGCGTGCACGGCTGGATGTGATCCTGGATTACATGAAAGCCGACCCGACGGTGAACCACATCGAGCTTGACGGCCACTCTGACAACAGTGGCAACCGGCTGACAAACCGTGACCTGTCACGCCGGCGCGCGCTCGCGGTGGCCGATTACTTCAAAGCCCATGGCGTGGCGGAAGAACAGATCATCGTGCGCTTCCATGGTGAGCAATACCCATTGGTGAAGAACAACAGTGCTGCCAACCGGGCGCGTAATCGACGGGTGAATATCGAGCTGGATCGGGTTACGGTAGTTGTGAAACCGGTGGAGAAACCTGCCGAAAAAGCCCCTGAACCAACTGCATTAGCGCCAGCTGCCAAGTAATCTGCGCGCCTGTCGGGAATTGATCGCTGCTACAGGCGCCGTCGCCCTTGCGAAAGTTCCTGTCGCTTTGTCGTCAGAAGCTGTCGCCCCACTGTAAATTTGTGCGCAAGGCCGTTAGAATCGATGCCTTTCCGTACAACCCCGTGGAGTGATGGCATGGCGGACGTAAAAAAGGTCGTACTGGCGTATTCCGGCGGCCTTGATACTTCGGTGATTCTCAAGTGGCTGCAGGATACCTATAACTGCGAAGTGGTGACCTTCACCGCTGACCTGGGGCAGGGCGAAGAGGTCGAGCCGGCCCGTGCCAAGGCCCAGGCAATGGGCGTTAAAGAGATCTACATCGACGATCTGCGCGAAGAGTTCGTGCGTGATTTCGTATTCCCGATGTTCCGCGCCAACACCGTCTACGAAGGCGAGTACCTGCTGGGTACTTCCATCGCCCGTCCGCTGATCGCCAAGCGCTTGATCGAAATCGCCAATGCAACCGGTGCTGACGCCATTTCCCATGGCGCCACCGGCAAAGGCAACGACCAGGTACGTTTCGAGCTGGGTGCCTATGCGCTGAAGCCAGGCGTCAAGGTCATCGCTCCATGGCGCGAGTGGGACCTGCTGTCCCGCGAGAAACTGATGGACTACGCCGAAAAGCACGGCATCCCGATCGAGCGTCACGGTAAGAAGAAGTCGCCGTACTCGATGGACGCCAACCTGTTGCACATCTCCTACGAAGGCGGTGTCCTGGAAGATACCTGGACCGAGCACGAAGAAGAGATGTGGCGCTGGAGCGTCTCGCCCGAAAACGCCCCAGACCAGGCTACCTACATCGAGCTGACCTACCGCAACGGTGACATCGTTGCCATCGACGGCGTCGAGAAATCCCCGGCCACCGTGCTGGCCGACCTGAACCGTATTGGTGGTGCCAACGGCATCGGCCGTCTGGACATCGTCGAAAACCGTTACGTCGGCATGAAGTCGCGTGGCTGCTACGAAACCCCTGGCGGCACCATCATGCTCAAGGCCCACCGTGCCATCGAGTCGATCACGCTGGACCGCGAAGTTGCTCACCTGAAAGATGAGCTGATGCCGAAATACGCCAGCCTGATCTACACCGGCTACTGGTGGAGCCCGGAGCGTCTGATGCTGCAGCAGATGATCGACGCTTCGCAGGTCAACGTGAATGGCGTTGTGCGCCTGAAACTGTACAAGGGCAATGTTACCGTGGTTGGCCGCAAGTCGGACGATTCGCTGTTCGATGCCAACATCGCCACCTTCGAAGAAGATGGCGGCGCCTACAACCAGGCGGACGCTGCCGGCTTCATCAAGCTCAACGCGCTGCGTATGCGCATTGCTGCCAACAAGGGCCGTTCGCTGCTCTGATTGCTGGCTTGTGCAATAAAAACCCCGGCTCAGGCTGGGGTTTTTTTATGCGCGAAGAATATTCAAGGCATTGAGCTGGAGTGGTTCGCAACATCGTCCTCAAGTGCACTGATCGACAGTTGCGCACACTGGCGTTTTTCCAGGTTGTAAAAGCGCCAGGTTCGCGTTGGCACGGGCGGTTGGGCAAGTGCATGCAAGAGTTGTTGCTCCATCAAACGATAGGCGTCCGGGCCGGAGAACATGAATGTGACCGGTTCGCCCTGAACCACTTCATGTTTATCATCGGCCATGGCGGGTGTGGCCACACTGTTCGGCGCTGGCGTATTGTCGTGTGTGGATCTGTTGGGTGAAGGGCTGTAGAACGACTTGTAATTGAAGTTGAGCGTCAGAAAAAACAGTGCCGTCAGAAAGAATGGAAAGCCTACCAGGAACCAGGTGTAGAGCTTCTGGCTGGATTCGCTAAGAAACGGCAATGTGGCAAGTGCGGAGGCTTCGATAATCCCCGCGAAGATGGCAATGATCGTCAGCGGGGCGACAGGTTGAGCTTGGGGCATGTGGGCCGTCTCCTGCGGTTTCGCCCATCTTTACCTCACGCGAGTACTCAACTAAAGACAGGAGTGTTTTCCGAGGGCGGAATAATCGCCATTACGCATTGTTGCTTTGCTTTTTCAACATGTTTGCGCTGGCGTTTCTTCGGCTTAAGCTCAGTTTTCAACTGGTGCGTTTTTGCAGGTGGGTGATACCTTCAATCCAGGTGACAAGGTATTTGCTTGTTACAGTCATAGTCGTGATGTGTAGGAAATTTCTGTAAGCGTTGTAAGTTTTGTCTGTCCATGGGTTTCGCCGGGAAATCACCGCGCCAGCAAGCGCCCTGTCGGTTATCTTGGCGTGCCAAAGCAATAACAATGAATGGATATCGCATGAATAAAGTGCTTATCGTGGATGATCACCCGGTCATACGCCTGGCCGTACGCATGCTGATGGAGCGGCATGGGTATGACGTTGTGGCGGAGACCGACAATGGGGTGGCTGCGCTGCAGCTGACTCGGCAACACCTGCCGGATATCGTGGTGCTGGATATCGGTATACCGAAACTGGATGGCCTGGAGGTGATCGCCCGCATGGCCACCTTCAGCCCGGGCAGTAAGGTACTCGTGCTGACGTCGCAGGCCCCCGGCAATTTTTCGATGCGTTGCATGCAGGCGGGGGCGGCAGGTTACGTGTGCAAGCAGCAGGAGCTTACCGAGCTGCTTAGCGCCATCAAGGCCGTGTTGTCGGGTTACAGCTATTTCCCCAACCAGGCGTTGCATGCGTCACGTGGCAGGGGCGCAGCTAGCGAGGCGGATATGGTCAATCGCCTTTCGGCGCGTGAAATGACGGTGCTGCAGCAACTGGCGCGGGGGCGTTCGAACAAGGAAATTGCCGACAGCATGTACCTCAGCAACAAGACGGTCAGTACCTACAAGTCGCGGCTATTGCTCAAGCTCAATGCGCGCTCGCTGGTAGACCTGATCGAGTTGGCGCAACGGCAAGGTCTTAGCTGATCGCCAGGCCTGGAAGCCTCCCGCCAGGAGGCTTTGCCAGGGCTGCATGTCCTACAGGTCGTAGTCGAAATCGGCCAGCTGCTTTTGCAGGCGCCGTTCTTCCAGCATGTTGTCGATGGTGCGGCGTTTGCTCAGGTTGGTCTTTGCGGTTTCTACCTGGGGCTCCGCGTCATCGTCTGCGGCAACAAAATCATCTTCGATCGACAGGTCGTCTTTGTCGGTACTCATGAGTCGCTCCAAGCCAAGGGGCCATTGGCCGTCCTTATAACCAGAAAGCAGACGCTGGTAAAAAAGATTTTTTCAATCGTCAAGCGTGGTTTCTAGCTATCGGCTCAATCGTCGGAGGTTTTGTGCTTGTACTCGCACAAATCTTCGATCCTGCAACTGCCGCACCTTGGCTTGCGCGCCTGGCACACATAACGTCCGTGCAGAATCAGCCAGTGGTGGGCGTCTAGCAGGTAATCTTTTGGTACGAACTTGACCAGTTTCTTTTCCACTTCCAGCACCGTTTTGCCTGGCGCAATTCCCGTGCGGTTACTCACCCGATAGATATGGGTATCCACTGCCATGGTCGGTTGACGGAATGCGGTGTTGAGGACCACGTTGGCGGTCTTGCGGCCCACGCCAGGCAGCGCCTCCAGCGCTTCACGGGTTTGCGGTACCTCGCTGCCGTGGCGCTCGATCAGAAGCCGGCAGGCTTCTATGACATTCTTGGCCTTGCTGTTGTAAAGCCCGATGGTCTTGATGTACTCGCTAAGCCCTTCAACGCCCAGGGCATAGATGGCCTCGGGGGTGTTGGCGACGGGGAACAGGCGCGCTGTGGCCTTGTTGACGCCGACGTCGGTGGATTGCGCGGACAGCGTCACGGCGACCAGCAGTTCGAACGGGGTGGTGTAGGCCAGTTCGGTCTTCGGGTCGGGGTTGTCTTCGTGCAGCCTGCGAAAAATCTCCAGGCGTTTGGCGGCATTCATGAAATCAGAGCTTTCCTTGACGACGTGGGTGGGCTGAGCCCGGACGCAAGCGATTGTACAAGGCCAGCAGCAGTCCGAGCAGTAGCAGGGCGCCGGGGGCCAGGCTGGCCAGGTGCAGGTCGGCAAAATTGGCCAGCCATTGGCGGCTGGCGCCAAGCAGCAGGCAGCTGGCAAACACCGCGCCGAGGTGCACGGCGAGTACGCGCCAGCGCTGTTGGTCCGGCAGCAGGAGGTCGCAGGCCAAACACTGCAGGCACAACAAGGCGGGATAGAAGCCGAGCGCCAGTGCCAAAGGCAGCGACCAGGCAAGCAGTGCCATTTGCAGGCAGCAGGCCAAGGCGGCCAGCAACAGAAGGCTGGCCAGCGCGTAGGCCCAGCTGGCCAGACGCGGACGCAACGGTGCCAGCAACAGTTGGTGCATGCTCCCCATCACTACCGCACACAATCCGATGGTGGCGCCCTCGGTCAGGGTGCGGGTGGCGCCCAGCATGGGCACCAGGCTTACGGCCAGCAGGCAGAATCTATTCATGCGTGGCGTTCTCCAGCAGTACACTGCGCTGCTCGTCAAAATAGCTCAGCGCCTCCTGCAATGCGGCGATCACTGCCCGCGAGGTCACGGTCGCGCCGGCCAATTGGTCAAAGTCGCCGTGGTCCCGCTTCAGCGCCCAGTGGTCGTTCAATTGGCGGTTTTCGAACTGCCCCAGCCAGTGCAGTTGCGGGTCGCCTACGCGTGCCCCCAGCCCAGGGCTTTCCTGTTGTTCGACCACCTGGCTGCCGATCAGCCGGCCGTCTGTGGCGATGGCAACACTCAGCACAATCGGCCCGGCATAGCCTTGGGTTTGCGTGACCAGGATAATAGCGCTTGGCTTGCCCGCCAGCGTGGCACGGTAAGCCGCCAGGATGTGGCTGTTGGGCCGCTGTGCGGCGGGCCTCGGTAGCGGGTTGTCCAGTGGCTGGTTGTCAAAACTGCCCTCGGGCAGCACTGCCAGGCGTTGGCGGCTTTGCAGTTGCTTCTCGGCGCTGGTGATGGCTGGGCCGGTCCAATGCCGCCACGCGAAAGTGGCAGACACTGCCAATACGCCAGTCAGCAACAGCAGGCCCACATCATGTGCCAGGCGCTTCATCGGGTAGCCTGCTGGCGCTGCGTGGCCAGGCGCTCGAGCGTCGGCGCCACAAGGTTCATCAGCAAGATGGCGAACGCAGTGCCATCCGGGTAGCTGCCCCAGGTACGAATCAGGTAGATGAGCAGCCCTGTTCCCAGGCCGAAGCACAGCCTGGCCCATTCGTTCCTGGGGCCGGAAACTGGCTCGGTGGCAATGAAGAAGGCTGCCAGCATGGTCGAACCGGAGAACAGGTGCAGCAAGGGCGAACCATTGGAGTCCGATCCCGAACCGTTCCAGCCCAATAAACTGAATACGAACAGCCCTGCCAGCAAGCCCGCCGGCGCATGCCAGCTGATTACCTTGCGCTGCAACAAGAACAGGCCACCGAGCAGGAATGCCAGGTTGACCCATTCGCTTCCTGCACCGCCAATGCTGCCGAAGCCCGGATGGCTGGCAAACAGCTCGTCGATGGTCAGGCTGCGGTTGTGGCGCAAGCCGTCGAGCAGGGTTGGCCGGGCCCAGGCATCGACCTGATCGCCCCCGGCGAACACTTGCTGCAGGCTGTCGAGCAAGCCCGGGGCCGGCCCTGGCCAATGGTTCATCTGCAACGGAAAACTCAGGAGCACAAAGGCATATCCGACCATGGCCGGGTTGAACAGATTTCGCCCAACCCCACCAAAGGCCTGCTTGCCGATGCCGATGGCAGCACTTGCCGCGATCACCGGCAGCCACCACGGGGCGAGCGTGGGCAGGGCGGTCGCCAGTAGCACGGCGGTCACCAGTGCACTGCCATCGTTTAGCGCCGTGCTGGGTGATTGGCCGCGCAACGCCAGCAGCGCCGCTTCGCACAGGAGTGCCGCACTGGCACACAGCAACAGGTTCAGCAGCATGCCCCAGCCATGCAGCCATAACAGCGTCAGAAGGCCGGGCAAGCAGGCCAGCAAGACCAGGCCCATGCTGGTACGTAGCCGCGGGTCGGGACTGTTGATCATTGGCCGAACATTCCGTTGAAACCGGAAAACGCCATGGCCATTACCCCGGCGCCGATCAATTCGATGGGCAGGCCGCGCAGTACGCCAGGGATGTCGGCATGGGCACTGCGTTGGCGCAGATCACTGAACACCATCAGCGCCAGCCAAAAGCCTCCTCCTGCCAGCAAGGCTTGCAGCAGCGTGGCTGACCAGGGGCTGTCGTCGCTTGCCTGCTGCAGGCCCAGCCCCAGCGCCAGGGCATTGCTCGACAGCAGCGCTGGTAACCCCACTACGGGCCAGGCCGGGCGCCACTTGGCCATTAGCCAGGGCAGGCCCCAGGCAAGCAGTGCCAGCCAGGGCAACAACAGGAACAGAGCAAGATCATGGATGTGCAGCGGGGCAAGTACCCCGCGCAGCAGCAGCTGTGCGCCGATCACGCCCAAGGCGATGCACAGCGCACCAGCCAGCCCGTGTACATGCAGATGCGGCCTGGAGAAAGGCTGTTGCAGGAGGCACAGGTGATTGACCAGCGCGGCGCTTATCAGGACCAGGATGTAGTCATTCATGAGATGAAGATAGCCGGGAATCGGGAGGGACGGCCGGCAATCGAGGTACAGAAAGAACTGCCCCGGCACGAGGGCCGGGGCAGAGGGGTTACTTGATGCGCTGGCCTGGCTTGGCGCCGCTGTCTGGGCTCAGCAGGTAGATTTCTTCACCGCCAGGGCCGGCAGCCATGACCATGCCCTCGGACACGCCAAAGCGCATCTTCCGTGGCTTGAGGTTGGCCACCATCATGGTCAGGCGGCCTTCCAGCTTGGACGGGTCTGGGTAGGCCGACTTGATACCGGAGAACACGTTGCGGCGCTCGTCACCGATGTCCAGGGTCAGTTGCAGCAACTTGTCGGCACCTGCCACGGCTTCGGCCTTGACGATCAGCGCCACGCGCAGGTCGACTGCCGCGAAGGTATCGAACTCGATCTCCGCTGACAACGGGTCCTTGGTCAGCTCGCCATTGCCCGCTGGTGCCTTGGCTTGCGTAGCCAGCAGGTCTTCCTTGCTGGCTGCGACCATGGCTTCGACCTTGGCCGGCTCGATACGGCTCATCAGGGCCTTGAACGGGTTCAGTTTGTGGTTTTCCAGGCGCGACAGGTGGTCGCTCCAGGTCAACGGGGCAACGTTGAGGAACGCCTCGGCGTCGGCGGCCAGCACCGGCAGTACCGGCTTGAGGAAGATCACCAACTGACGGAACAGGTTGATGCCTTGGGCGCAGATGGCCTGTACTTCATCCTGCTTGCCTTCCTGTTTGGCCAGCGACCACGGGGCCTTGTCGGCGATCCAGGCGTTGGCGCGGTCGGCCAGCGCCATGATTTCGCGCATGGCGCGGCCAAAATCACGGGCTTCATAGGCTTCGGCGATGGAGGGTGCGGCCGTCAGGAAGGCTTCGGTCAGCTCAGGCGCGGCATCACCGCTTACCATCACACCTTCGTTGCCCTTGTGGATGAAACCTGCGCAGCGGCTGGCAATGTTGACCACCTTGCCGACCAGGTCGGAGTTGACCTTCTGCACGAAGTCTTCCAGGTTCAAGTCCAGGTCGTCGACGCCACGGCCCAGCTTGGCCGCGTAGTAGTAACGCAGGTATTCCGGCTGCAGGTGGTCAAGGTAGGTACGGGCCTTGATGAAGGTGCCGCGCGACTTGGACATCTTGGCGCCGTTGACGGTCAGGTAGCCGTGCACGTTGACCGCGGTCGGCTTGCGAAAGCCCGCGCCTTCGAGCATGGCAGGCCAGAACAGGGCGTGGAAGTTGACGATGTCCTTGCCGATGAAGTGGTACAGCTCGGCCTTGGAGCCTTCGTTCCAGAAGGCATCGAAGTCCAGCTCCGGGCGGCGCGCACAGAGGTTCTTGAAGCTTGCCATGTAGCCGATTGGCGCATCCAGCCAAACGTAGAAGTACTTGCCCGGCTCGCCCGGTATTTCGAAGCCGAAGTACGGCGCATCGCGGGAGATATCCCACTCCTGCAGGCCGGAGTCCAGCCATTCGGCCAGCTTATTGGCTACCGCGTCCTGCAGGGTGCCGCTGCGGGTCCACTGCTGCAGCATGGCCTGGAAGTCGGGCAGCTTGAAGAAGAAGTGCTGGGAGTCACGCAGTACCGGTGTGGCGCCGGAGATCGCCGACTTGGGGTTTTTCAGTTCGGTGGGTGCGTAGGTGGCGCCGCATTTTTCGCAGTTGTCGCCATACTGGTCTTCGGCCGCGCACTTGGGGCAGGTGCCCTTGATGAAGCGGTCGGCGAGGAACATACCCTTTTCCGGGTCGAAGTACTGGGTCACCGAACGGGTGGCGATGTGCCCGGCTTCACGCAGGCGCGTGTAGATCAGGCTCGACAGCTCGCGGTTTTCTTCGCTGTGGGTCGAGTGGAAGTTGTCGAAGTCCACCAGGAAGTCGGCGAAGTCGCTGCTGTGCTCGGCCTGGACATTGGCGATCAGCTGCTCCGGTGTGATGCCTTCTTTCTCGGCACGCAGCATGATGGCGGAGCCGTGGGCGTCATCGGCGCAGACGTAGATACACTGGTTGCCGCGCATTTTCTGGAAGCGGACCCACATGTCTGTCTGGATGTACTCGAGCATATGGCCTAGATGGATCGATCCATTGGCATAGGGCAGGGCGCTGGTGACGAGAATCTGACGTGGCTCGGACATGGTGGCTCGGCTACTTATCTGGCTACGGGGTAAAAATGAGGGTGATCGGCCACTATAAAGGGCTGGCGAAG
>Ga0207655_1002145_pt1 | contig 16449 bp, 13 predicted proteins | sample KBSM44metaG_FD_184398 | JGI IMG/M metagenome (GOLD analysis project Ga0207655, IMG submission 184398) | Miscanthus rhizosphere microbial communities from Kellogg Biological Station, Michigan, USA - KBS M4-4 metaG (SPAdes) (version 2) | ecosystem: Host-associated > Plants > Roots > Rhizosphere >...
AAGAACGTGACGCCCGAGCTGGCGACGCCGATCTCATCCGGCCGGGTCGTGTTCTGCACGACCAGCACCAGGTTCTGCATCGTCATGCCGACGCCCGCGCCCAGCAGGAACATGTAGACCGAGACGAAGAAGAAGTTCGTGTCGTAGTGGATGGTCGACAGCAGGTACGAACCGGCGATCAGCAGGACCGCGCCGACCACGAGGTACGGCTTCCACTTGCCGTAGCGGGTGACGAGGGTACCCACGCCGACCGAGGCGACGAGCAGTCCGCCGATCATCGGGATCGTCATGAGGCCGGCCTCGGTAGGCGTCGCGCCCCGCGCGAGCTGCATGTACTGGCTCAGGAAGACCGACGCACCGAACATGGCGATGCCCGTGGCGATGGACGCGACGACCGACAGCGTGAAGGTGCGGTTGCGGAACAGCGTCAGCGGTACCAGGGGCTCGCGCGAGCGCAGCTCGACGATGATGAACAGCACCGCGGCAAGCAGCGCGCCGCCCACCATCAGCACGGTGGTCATGCTCCACCAGTCGTTGTTGGCGAGGTCCGACCAGCCGCCCGCGGTGTTGGTGCCCGCGTTGGTGACCCATACGAGCAGCAGGGAGACCGCGGTGGAGAGCAGGACGATGCCGAGGTAGTCGATCGTCGTCTTCTTCTTGGCGCGTGCCGGCACGTGCAGGGTGGCCTGCACGAGGATCAGGGCCACGACGGCGACGGGGAGGGCGACGAAGAAGTTCCAGCGCCAGCCCCAGGCATCCGTGATGACACCGCCGAGCAGCGGACCACCGATCGTGGCGAGGGCCATCACCGCACCGAACAGACCCATGTAGCGACCACGCTCACGGGGGCTGATGATGTCGGCCATGAGCACCTGGCTGAGCGCGGCGAGACCGCCGGCACCGATGCCCTGAACGGCGCGGAACGCGATCAGCATCTCGGGGGTCTGTGAGAACCCGGCCGCCGCGGTCGCCAGCACGAAGATGACGATCGCGAGCTGGTAGAGCACCTTGCGGTTCGTGAGGTCGGCGAGCTTTCCCCAGATGGGAGTAGAGATCGCCGTGGTGAGTAGAGTCGCCGTGACGACCCACGTGAAGGCGGTCTGATTGCCGTCGAGATCGTGAATGATCACGGGGAGAGAACTCGACACGACGGTCGAGGCGAGCATCGAGACGAACATGCCCAGCAGGAGGCCGGACAAGGCCTCGAGGACCTGCCGATGGTTCATGCGCGGCGGCGCGCCGGCGGCGAGAGTTTCTGACATAGAAGGTGCTTTCCGGGACGAATTCGTTGACAAGGATCAACGGTTGAGCTGCGTCAACTATATGGTCAACGTTGACCTACGTCAACTATTCCCGGGGGCTTTCAGTCGGCGAGGGCGAGGGCGCGGTACGGTTCGCGGGCCGGGCGGATCGTGTTCATGGTCGTGCGACGGTAGAGCTCGTCGATCAGCTCGGTCGCGAGGCGCACGAGATTGCCGATCTCCCGCTCGTCGCGCTCCACCCACGCGCAGCGCGGCTCGTCTCCGACCGGGACGAAGCCGTTGTGCTCCTCCCAGACCACTAGCGTGCGCTCGGCGCCGAGCACGTGCTGCTGCCACCACACCTGACGGAGGTAGGTGCGGGGGATCGACCGCCACGTCTTGTTCGTCGTCTTGATCTCGGCGAGCGTGACGCGGCCGTCGGCGTCCACCGCGATGCCGTCCGGGGTCGCCAGATGGCGCTTCTCGACGACGGCGTGGAAGAGGGCCGACGAGGGATGGATGCCGTGGGTCGCCGCGACCCACGCCGCGATCTCCGGCTCACGGCGGCGGCCGTGGTCGGTGTAGGCGTTGCCGGAGAAGCCGCGACCGGCGCCGAGCTTGGCGTCGGCGGCGCGAGCGATCGCCGCGGGGCTGGTGAGCTGCGCGACGTCGGTCGCTGTGATGCCCCGCGAGCGAGCCCGCATCCAGCCGACACGGTCGCGGGAGTCGGCGACGATCCGCGCCGCCACGTCCGGAGCGATGCGCGCAAAAGCCTCCGGAGTCATGTCCTCGAGGCTAACCCGCGCCATCGACAGCGCCGAAGCGACACCCCGCGTATGACGCAGCGCCGAACGCTCAGCGGCGAACGAGAGGGGCGGGGTCCCGCGACAGATATCCGTTCTGGATGCGCTGGACTCCGCCGAACTGACCGACGGTCACCGCGGCGAACAGGACCGCCCAGCCGGCCCACAGGACCGCCTGCCACATCGGGAGGCCGTCGACGAGGGCGCGGACTAACAGCGACGCGCTGAAGACGGTGGCCAGGGCCGCGAGCGCCGATGTGATCAGACGCAGGAACAGATCGCTGCGAAAACCGAGGAACCGCACCGCGAACCAGTCGCCGCGCGTCGGTTGCCGGACGCCCTGCCGATAGGGCAGCCCCGCCCAGAAACCGGCGGCGCGCGCCAGCCGTCGCCCCGAGCGGTGCAGGGCGACGAGCAGCCACACGGCGGGAACCCCCAGCGTCACTGCCACGAAGAGGATCACGCCCCCGAGGACCACCGCTCCCGCCCCCGAGCCGTCGGTCCACAGCGCGACCGCGCCCGCCGCGATCAGGACCGCGAACGCGGCGCCGGCCGTGCCGACGAGGCCCAGCGCCCACCGCGACACGCGCCCGTAGTCGGCGCGCGTGCGTTTCGCGGCGGCATCCGCCTCCGCGGGGCGGGTCGAGGCGGCGGAGTCGGATGCGACCGCGTCCACGTCCGCGCGTGTCTCGGGCAGGATCATGCGGTACATCACGCCTCCGATTCGGCGACCACGGCATCCGCTGCCGACGCGGGCGGGTACACCGGGGGCGTTTCGTCCGGCCCCAGCAGGCGCGTCGAATCGAGAGCCAGCGCGGCGTACGGGACCAACTCGTCCAGGCGCTCGGGGTCCAGGCTCAGGGCGATGACGAAGGCGGTGCCGGAACCGCCCGGGAGCGGTACGTCGCCGGTGATGGCGGCCACCGTCGCACCGTCCGCCGTCGTCGCGGTGCCGAGCGAGGCGGAGCCGACGCGACCGTCGAGCGAGACGAATGTCTCGGTGCGCATGTCATCGCCCAGTCGCACCAGCCCGGCGAACGCCGCGACGTTGCGCGCGGTGCTCGCCTTCTCGGGCGACGGGACGATGGTGGTACCGAGGAAGAACAGCGTCGGCTCATCGACGAGGTACGGAAACACTCCCGCGATGGCGTAGTGCGAGCTGCGCACCACGTCGCGCATGGCGTGGAATGCGCTCGTCATCCGCTCGAGCGTCGCGGCATCCACCATGTCGGCGCCGGGAGCGAGATAGGCCTCCCACCACTTCTCGGCGACCCTGTCGTCGGCGAAGGCGACGAGCTCGATCCAGCCCTGCGGAACGCGCTGCCAGACGACGGCGTCGTCAGTTTCCGTCACGGTCGTTGAGCTCCTGATTGGTGCGGGGGCCGTTGCCCTGGATGAGATTGCGACCGCGCTCGACGAGGTTCACCGCGGGCTGCGTCACCGCGGACACGAAGTCGTTGCCGGTCATCTGCGCCTCGGTCATCTTGGTCGCCATCCACATCGTATTGGCCTGCAGAGCGCTCGGGCTGAAGCGCAGCGCCATGGTCAGTGAGCCGGCGGCCGCGGTGGTGCCACCGCCGGCGAGAGCCGCGCCCCCGCCGCCCTGGATCACCGGAACGAGGACCTGCCGGGTTCCGTCGCCGAGCGCCTTGCCCAGCTTGCCGAGGGCGCCGCCGAGGGCGAGGCCCGCGAGGCCCATGAAGAACTCCTCGGCCGCGCCGTCCTCACCGCGCAGTGCCTGCAGGCCGTCGATCGCCACCGACGCGATGGCCAGGCCCAGTGCCAGCGGTCCGAGAGCGGGGACGAACAGCGCGACCACGGCGATGATCGGCCCGATGGTGTCGATGATGTCCTCGAGGATGGGCATCACGTTGTCCATGAACCAGGTGTAGCCATCGGCGATCGCCGCACCGACGTCGCCGAGCATCGACGTGAACTGGTCCCACGCGCTGCCCGCGTAGGCGGCGATCTGGGCGATGCCGGTGGCGAGGAGCTGAGCACAGGCGGCGGCGCGGCCGTCCGCCTCGGACTGCAGCGCGCGTGCCCGGCGGCGGATCTCCTCGAGCATCGCCTCCGCGGCCCGTGCGCGGCGCTGAGCATCTGCCAGGTCGGTCGAGTCGCCGGCGGCGATCGGATCGCTCAGTGCGTCGGCGCGCGCCTGCTGGAGTTCGGCGGAGCGTCGCGAGACCGCCCCGATCGCGGCGTCGGCCTCGTCGGCGAGGCGCCGCGCGCGCTCCTGGAAGCCGCTCAGCTCCGCAGCCCACGTCGAGAGGGCATCCCGCGACGTCACGAACGCGTCGTGAACGTCCGCCAGTTGCGGGCGGAAAGCGCCGTCGAGGGTCGCGCGGAAGGCGGACGCGGCGGCCCCCTCCCACGAGCCGTCACCGGCGTCCATCAGGCTGAGGGCGTCGGCGGTGCTCTGGGCGCCCTGGTCGAGCTGCGCGACGAATCCGCGGATTGCGCCGACGTCACCGGGCGCGGGATCGAAGCCGAGTGCGCTCACCTCGCTCATGAGCGCTCCTCGAGCGCTTTCGCGAGCTCGTCATCGCTGCCCTCGAACGCGTCCGCGACGCCGCCCAGCGCCGTCGCGGCCGACTCTGCGTACTCGCTCAGCTTCTTGATGCCGACGCCCCAGGAGGAGCCGAGCTCGTCGAGGCGAGCGCGGAGCTGCTCCTGCGCAACGGTCGCCCCCGACACGGCACTGAACCCCGCGACCGCCGCCTCGAGGCGAGTGCGGATATCGCCGAACGTCGCTTGGCTGCGACGGACGGCATCGGTGTCGACTCTCAGATCAGACATGTGGCCTCCCTCGGCGACCACCTTACGAGCGTCGGCCGCCGAGCGCGGTGGGGAGAACTGCCCATACCCGGACGCCCCGTGGATTTGGCGTCATGCCCGGACCGCGCGTATGCTGGTCCGTAGCCAAAGACCGCTGGTCTCGGTGTGCGCGAAAGCGGATGCCGACGAAGCTCTGCATCGCAGGGGCCCGCGCAGGTGTCACAGACAGTCTCCGGGAAACCGATTCGAAGCTCCGTGCGCTTGCGCCGGAGCTTTTTCGCGTTATGGGCGTCGTTCACGAGAGCCGCGATCCCGGCCGATGCTCCGCCACCGCGGGGTGTCACATTCACATCAAGGAGTGACCATGGCGCAGAAGGATGCATCGGTCGCCGAGCTCACGAAGAACTTCGAGGACTCGACTGCCGTTCTGCTGACCGAGTACCGCGGTCTGACGGTTGCCCAGCTCAAGCAGCTGCGCAACAACATCCGTCAGGACGCGAGCTACGCCGTGGTGAAGAACACGCTGACCAAGATCGCCGCGAACAACGCGGGGATCACGGCGCTGGACGAGGACCTCAAGGGTCCCTCGGCCGTGGCGTTCGTGCACGGTGACTTCGTCGCCACCGCCAAGGCTCTGCGTGACTTCGCCAAGGCCAACCCGCTTCTCGTGATCAAGGGCGGCATCTTCGAGGGCAATGCCCTGAGTGCCGACGAGGTCAACAAGTACGCCTCCCTGGAGAGCCGTGAGGTTCTGCTGGCGAAGGCCGCGGGCATGATGAAGGCGACGATGGGCAAGGCTGCGGCCACCATCGACGCGCTTCGCGAAAAGCTGGAGACCGCCGAAGCCGCGTAAGCGACCGGCGAGCTCTTACCCAACACCCCACCTATCTAGGAGATACATCATGGCGAAGCTCACCACTGAGGAGCTGCTCGAGCAGTTTGCCGGCCTGACCCTCGTCGAGCTCAGCGAGTTCGTGAAGGCGTTCGAGGAGAAGTTCGACGTCACCGCTGCTGCCCCTGTCGCCGTTGCCGGCGCTGCGGGTGCGGGCGGCGCTGCCGAAGAGGTCGAAGAGAAGGACTCCTTCGACGTCATCCTCGAGGCCGCTGGCGACAAGAAGATCCAGGTCATCAAGACGGTCCGCGAGCTCACCTCGCTGGGCCTCGGCGAGGCCAAGGCTGTCGTCGACGGTGCCCCCAAGGCCGTGCTCGAGGGCGCGAACAAGGAGACCGCCGAGAAGGCGAAGGCTGCCCTCGAGGAAGCCGGCGCGACGGTGACCCTGAAGTAATCAGCTCTTCTCGAAGAACTGCAGTGAAGGCCCCCGGGTGCGCCCGGGGGCCTTCCGCGTCTTCCGCGCTGGAGTTCAGCCGTCGCGGGCCGAGCCGTCCAGCGGCGCGGTGGAGCTGCGGACGACCAGTCGTGCGGGGATGCGCAACGTCGTGCGCCCCCGCGCCGGGTCGGCGATCTCCGCCAGCAGCACGCTCACCGCGGCGCGTCCCTGCTCCCGGGGTGTCTGTCGGAGGGTCGTGAGCGAGAACATCTCCGCGAACTCGTGGTCGTCGATGCCGACGATGCTGAGGGCGGAGGGCACCTGGATGCCGAGACGGCGCGCCGCGATGAGCGCCCCGATCGCCACCTCGTCGCAGACGCCGACGATCGCCGTCGGGCGTCGACGCGCGTCGCCGAGCAGATCGACCGCCGCAGCGTAGCCGCCGGGCAGCGCCACCTCGGAATGGGCGTGACGGATGTATTGCGCCAGCCCCGCCTCGGTCATCGCGTTCTGGTAGCCCTTCAGGCGATCCTGGTCGACATGGGCCCAGTGGCTCTGCGGGGCGCCGCCGACGAAGGCGATGTCGCGGTGCCCGAGCGCGATGAGATGCTCGGTGGCCCGCCGTGCCGCGTAGTCGTCGTCGACCGCCACGACGCTCGTCAAATCGCTGGAGCCGACGACGCTCACGATCGGACGATCGATTCGGGTCAGCCGCTCCAGCTCGTGATCGACGGGCTCGAGTCCGACGGCGATCAGACCGTCGAATCGTTTGCGAGCCAGGAAGTCGTCGAAGATACGCGTGCGTCCGTCCGTTCCCGGCTTCGCGTCGTAGAGCGTGAGGTCGAGTCCCTGCTCGAGGAGTTCCTGCTGGATGCCTTCGAGCACCTCGGCGAAGAACCAGCGGTTGACGTAGGGCATCACGACGCCGACGTTCTGCGTGCGCCCCGTCGCCAGTCCGACGGCTCCCGCGGAGGGGACGTAGCCGAGCTCGGCCGCCGCCGCGCGCACGCGTGATTTCGTCGCCTCGGACACATAGCCCGACCCACTCAGCGCCCGGCTGGCGGTGGCTTTCGAAACGCCCGCGTGGGCGGCGACCTCGGCGATGCCCGCCATCGATGCTCCTCCTCGAGCTGCTTTCTGAGACATTCTCCGGACCCAGTATGGAACCGGTTGTTCACATTGTCACGGTGGGATCCTCCGCGCGATAGCGGTCGTTACCCGGTTGTAATAATCGCATCCTTGTGTCTCGTCGCGTCGTCCAATACCTTGGCGTGGAAGCGGTTCCCGACGGAACTGCGGCTACCAGAAATGGTCCTGGACACTCAACGAGGAGGAATCACATGGGGATGTCACGGCGGCGCTGGATTGCGCCACTGGCCGTCATGGGCGTGGCGGCGTTCGCGCTCGCGGGTTGCGCGGAAGGCGGTAACGCCGGCGGCGGCGCGAGCGGCTCGGGCTCCGCCGGAGAGACCGTCCGCATCGCGGGCGGCATCACAGGCTCGGAGGCCGACGCCCTGCAGAAGGTCTTCGACGACTGGAGCAAGACGAGCGGCATCACGGTGCAGTACACCGGGGACAAGAGCTTCGAGGCGAACATCGTCACGAAGGTCACCGGCGGCGACGCGCCCGACATCGCGATCGTCCCGCAGCCGGGTCTGCTGAAGACCCTCGTCGGAACGGGCGATGTGAAGGCCGCGCCGAAGGCCGTCGAGGACAACGTCGACGCCAACTGGTCTCCGGACTGGAAGAAGTACGGCACGTTCGACGGCACGTTCTACTCGGCGCCGATGCTCGCGAACATCAAGGGCTACGTCTGGTACTCGCCGGCGAAGTTCAAGGAGTGGGGCGTGGAGGTCCCGAAGACGTGGGACGAGCTGCTCACGCTCACCAAGACCATCCAGGAGAAGACCGGTGCGGCACCGTGGTGCGCGGGCTTCGAGTCGGGCGGGGCATCGGGTTGGCCCGGAACCGACTGGATCGAGGACCTCGTCCTGCGCCAGTCCGGCCCGGACGTCTACGACCAGTGGGTCGACGGCTCGGTCAAGTTCACCGACAAGCCGATCGCCGACGCGTTCACCGCGGTCGGTGACATCCTGCTGAACCCCTCGTACGTCAACGCCGGGTTCGGCGACGTCAAGAGCATCAACAGCACCGCGTTCGGTGACGTCGCGGCGAAGGTCGCCGACGGCTCGTGCCCGATGACGCACCAGGCCTCGTTCCTCACGGCGAACTTCCTCACCGTGAAGACGGCGTCGGGCGAGACGCCGAAGGTCGCACCGGACGGCGACGTCTACGCGTTCGTGCTCCCCGGCTACAAGGAGGGTGCGGCCACGATCGAGGTCGGCGGCGAGTTCGTCGCCGGGTTCTCGGACAGCGACGCCACCCAGAAGGTGCTCGAGTTCATGTCGACGCCCGAGTTCGCCAACGCACGCGTCGGTGAGGGCGGCGCGATCTCGGCCAACCTCAAGGCCGACCCGAGCAAGGCATCCAGCGAGTTCCTCACCGAAGCGATGAAGCTCCTCCAGGACCCGAACACCACGGTCCGCTTCGACGCCTCCGACCTCATGCCCGCCACGGTCGGCTCCGGTTCGTTCTGGAAGGGCATGGTCGACTGGATCGACGGCAAGGATCAGGCCACGGTCCTGAGCGACATCCAGGCCGGCTACAACAACTAGTCACACCCACCGCGTGACACCGCGGGCGGGATGCCGACTCTTCGGCATCCCGCCCGCCATGCTCGCATCCATCACCTGTTCCGCGTCCGCCGACGAACACGGAGGCCCATCGATGTCCGTATCCACCACCGCGCCTGCGCGACACACCTCGGACGGCCCGACGCCTCCGCCCGGTCCGCGCCGCATCTACTCGTCCCGCGCCACGGCGGGCATCGCGACCGGGGCCCTGGTCGTCCTGCTCGCCCTGGTCGTCCTGCTCGTGGTCAGTCAGCCGGCCGAGGACCCGGCGAAGATCGTCATCCCGGGCGTCTCCCTCACCGCCTTCTTCCAGTGGCTGGGCGCCATGGGGCCGATCGTGCAGATCCCGATCGTCCTGATCGGCTTCGGCCTCGTCGTCGGCGTGCTGCTGCTGCTCATCGAGTACGCCCCGCGTCCCGGACGCGGCTACTTCTGGCTGCGCCTGATCGCCTGCTTCGCGATCCCGGTCATCGCGCTCATGCTGCTGCGCCCGTACCAGAACGCTTTCATCTACGTTCTGGGCATCGCCATCGTCGCCGGTGGCGCCCTCTTCCTTCTCGACTACCGGGCGCGTCAGGGCGCCGGTTATCTCTTCCAGCTCGTGCTGTTCACCGCTCCCGCCGCAGTGCTGCTGCTGATCGGTCTGATCTACCCCTTCATTGCGACCTTCGTGCAGTCCTTCTACGACAAGACGAGCTCCGAGTTCGTCGGGTTCGAGAACTATGTCTGGGTGTTCACCCAGCCTGAGGGCACGTGGTCGGTCATCAACACGGTCATCTGGGTGCTCGTGTGTCCCACCATCGCGACGATCGTGGGACTCGCGTACGCGGTGTTCATCGACCGGGCGGCGGGGGAGCGCTTCCTCAAGGTGCTGATCTTCATGCCCTTCGCCATTTCGTTCGTCGGCGCCGGCATCATCTGGAAGTTCATGTACGACTACCGTCAGGGCGACCAGCTCGGTCTCCTGAACGCGATCATCACGTCCTTCGGGGGAGACCCCGTGGCGTGGCTGAGCGTCACTCCGCTGATCAACAGCCTCCTGCTCATGGTGGTGTTCATCTGGAGCCAGACGGGGCTTGCGATGGTCATCCTGTCGGCGGCGATCAAAGCCGTGCCGGCGGAGCAGATGGAGGCCGCCGAGCTCGACGGCGCCAACGCGTGGGAGAGGTTCCGCAACGTCACCGTTCCCGGCATCCGCTCCTCGATCGTCGTCGTGGTGACCACGATCGCCATCGCGGCGCTGAAGATCTACGACATCGTCGCGGTGATGACCGGCGGCCGTGCGAACACGTCCGTGCTCGCATTCGAGATGGTCAACCAGCAGCAGCGCTTCCAGAGCTACGGCCACGCGGCGGCGCTCGCGGTCGTGCTGTTCATCTTCGTCACGCCGCTGATCGTCTTCAACATCATCCAGATCCGGAAGCAGAGGGAGATCCGATGAGCACCAGCGTCGATATCATCGAGCCCGTCACCGAGACACGCACGGCACGGCAGGTCTCCCGCGACACCCGCAAGCACGAGGCGATGGCCCGCAAGCGCCTCACGTCCAAGGGTGCCACGATCGCCGCGCTCGTGATCGCCATCTTCTGGACGATTCCGACCTTCGGCCTGTTCGTGACCTCGCTGCGCCCGGGTTCCGACGTGCAGAGCACGGGGTGGTGGACGGTCTTCGTCGACCCCGCCTTCACCCTGGAGAACTACCAGAAGGCGCTCACCTCGGGAGGCACGGCCCTCACGCTCGGGCAGTCCTTCCTGAACTCCCTCGCGATCACGATCCCGGTCGTGTTCTTCGCGCTCGCCGTCGCATCTCTTCTCGCGTACGCCTTCGCCTGGATCGACTTCAAGGGACGCAACCTCGCCTTCATCGCGGTGTTCGCGCTGCAGATCGTGCCTCTCCAGATGGCCCTCGTGCCCTTGCTGAGCCTGTTCTCGCGCGGCTTGACGATCGGCGAGGTGACGGTCTTCCCGCCGCTGGACCTTCGCGGACTCGAGCACAGCTTCGCGACGGTGTGGATCGCGCACACGATCTTCGCCCTGCCGCTGGCGGTGTTCCTGCTGCACAACTTCATCGCGGAGATCCCGAGCGAGGTCATCGAGGCCGCGCGCGTGGACGGTGCCGGACACGGGCAGATCTTCTTCCGGATGATCCTGCCGCTCGCCGCTCCCGCGCTCGCATCGTTCGCCGTGCTGGAGTTCATCTGGGTGTGGAACGACCTGCTCGTCGCGACGATCTTCGCGCCGTCGTCCTCGCTGCCGATCACCCAATCGCTGAACTCGCTGTCGGGAACGTGGGGCGACCAGTGGTTCCTCCAGGCGGCGGGCACGTTCATCTCGATCATCGTCCCGCTCATCGTGTTCTTCGCCCTGCAGCGCTTCTTCGTGCGAGGCCTGCTGGCGGGCGCGACGAAGGGCTGAGTGCGCTCGTCATCCTCTCCGGGAGCGGCGCGGATCTCGTGGACACACGAGCCGCGCCGCTCCTTTAGGGTGAAGCAATGACGACGCTCGGGGAGACGATCGGACTCACCTCCGAGGAGGTCGCCATCCGGATCGCCGACGGGAGATCGAACGCCTATCGCGCCGACACCAGCCGCAGCGCCGCGAGCATCATCCGTGCGAACGTCTTCACCCTCTTCAACGGCATCGTGTTCGCGTGCTTCGGCATCCTGTTCGCCCTCGGCCGTTGGCAGGACGCCCTCTTCGGCTTCGCCGCCGTCGCCAACGCGGTCATCGGCTCGGTGCAGGAGTTCCGCGCCAAGGCGGCGCTCGACAAGCTCGCGCTGCTCAACGCGGCCGCCGCGCGCGTGCGGCGGGACGGCGCGGAGCAGGAGGTCCCGCAGACCGACGTGGTGCTCGGCGACATCCTCGTGCTGCGCGCCGGCGACCAGGTGCCCGCCGACGCGCGCATCGTCGGATCGCGGGGCCTGCAGATCGACGAGTCGATGCTCACGGGCGAGTCGGATGCCGTCGACAAGCGCGCGGGCGACGAGGCGCTGTCCGGCTCCATCGTCGTCGGCGGCGAGGGGGACGCGGAGGTGGTGCGCGTCGGCGCCGACGCGTACGCGAACGCCTTCGCCGACGAGGCGAAGCGGTTCTCCCTCGTCGGCTCGGAGCTGCGCGACTCGATCAACCGTGTGCTGACGTGGGTCGGCTGGGCCGTCGGCCCGGTCGGGCTCCTCGTGCTCAACGCGCAGATGCAGGTCGCCGGCGGGTGGCGCGCGGCGTGGGACAGCGGCGCGTGGGTGCAGGCCGTCGTCAACACCATCGCGTCGCTGACCGCGATGATCCCGCTCGGGCTCGTCCTGATGACATCGATCACGTTCGCGGTCGGCGCGGCGCGGCTCGCCGCGCGTCAGGTGCTCGTGAACGAGTTGCCCGCCGTGGAGGGACTCGCCCGCGTCGATGTGATCTGCCTCGACAAGACGGGCACGCTCACCGAGGGTGAGATCGTCTACGACGATGCCCACCTGCTCGAGGAGACCGCCGGTTGGCGGCGGACCCTCGGGTGGTACGGGGCCGCACCCGATGCGAATGCCACGGCGCGGACGCTGCGCGAGCCTTTCGCGGCCGAGGCGGCGGAGCATCCACGACGGGAGGAGGAGAGCATCCCGTTCTCTTCGGCGCGCAAGTGGAGCGCCGTCTCCTTCGACGACGGCGGCGAGGACGACGGCGACCCGGCCGGCACCTGGGTGCTCGGAGCCCCCGAAATGGTGATGGGTGCGACCGCGACCGATGTCGCCGACCCCCTCGGCGCCGCGGTCGTCGAACGTGCCTCGACCGGCCGACGCACGCTCGTCCTCGCCTACTCTCCGCACGGCCTCAGCGCCGCCGATGCCGAAGCGGAGCGCCTGCCCGCCGAATTGGTTGCCGTCGCGGTGCTGACCTTCCGCGAGAAGGTGCGCTCCGACGCCGCGCAGACCCTGGAGTACTTCCGCGCCCAGGGGGTCGGCATCCGCATCATCTCCGGCGACAACCCCCGCACCGTCGCGGCCATCGCACGCGAGCTGGGAATGGATGCCGAGCAGGGCTTCGACGCCCGCGAACTCCCCGAGGACGACGAGGCCCTGGCCGACGTGCTCGAGGAGCACGCCGTGTTCGGTCGGGTGAGCCCCGACCAGAAGAAGCGGATGGTCGTCGCGCTGCAGGCCCGCGGGCACACCGTTGCGATGACCGGCGACGGGGTCAACGATGCGCTGGCCATCAAGACCGCCGACATCGGCATCGCGATGAACTCCGGTGCCGCCGCGACGAAGGCCGTCGCCCGGCTCGTCCTCCTGGACGGCCGCTTCTCGCACCTTCCCGATGTCGTCGCCGAGGGGCGACAGGTGATCGCCAACATCGAGCGCGTGTCCATGCTGTTCCTCACCAAGACCACGTACGCCACGGTGCTGGCGGTGCTCTTCGGAGTGCTGCTGCTGGAGTTCCCCTTCCTGCCGCGGCAGTTGTCGATCACCGACGGCTTGACGATCGGCATCCCGGCCTTCTTCCTCGCCCTCATGCCGAACGCCCAGCGCTACATCCCCGGATTCCTCCGCCGGTCCCTGAGCTTCGCGATCCCGACGGGCATCATCGTCGCGCTCACCCTCACCGCGTACGCGCTCGTCCTGCGGGGCGGCGGCATCGGTGCCGACGAGCTGCGCACCGGCGCGACGATCATCCTCGCCGTCGTCGGCATCTGGATCCTCTCGGTGCTCAGCCGACCCCTCAACCGCTACAAGGGAGCGGTCGTCGGGGCGATGTTCCTCGCTCTCGTCGTGATCTTCTCGGTACCGCTGTCGCGGTCGTTCTTCCTGTTGGTCGATCCATCGGAGAGCACGGCGCTGATGGTGACGGCGGCCTGCATCGGCGCGATCGTGCTGATCGAGGTCGTGCGCGCGGTGCAGCGCCGCTACGTCGCGCGGGCCCTCGAAGCCGCCGCGCCCCGCTCGACCGTGTCGCACACGCGCGTGGTGTCGCGACCGGTCGCCGTCACGGTCGGCGTGGCGCTCGTGTATCTGAGCGGGCTGGCGAATGCGATGTTCGGCATCCTGTTCCTGCTCAGCCGCTACGACGTCCCCGGATCGATGGTGATGAGCGTGTCGCTGATCGGCGTCGGCATCATCCTGTTCGGGCTGCTGTCGATGGCGGCCGCGTCGGGTCTCGGGCGGGGGAGCGGGCTGTCGCGCCTGTTCGTCAGCGTGCTCGCCGTGGGACTGATCTCGCTGCAGGCGTGGAGCCTCGCGGTCGATCACGACTGGGACGGATGGTCGGTGGCGCAGATCGTCGTGTCGGTGCTGATCGTCATCGCACTGTGGACACCCCACGCGCGCCGGTTCTTCCGCCCCGTGCTGCACGCGAGTTGAGCGAGACCCCGGAAAGGCGGGCAGGACGATGAGCGAGTTGATCGTATCGGGAGGTCCCGTCTTCGACGGGGCCCAGGTGCAGGATGCCGAAGCCGTCGGTGTCCGCGGCGGTGTCATCGTCGCGGTCGGGAGCCGTCGCGATGTGCGCGCGGCGCTGCCGCACGCCGAAGAGGTGGATGCCTCCGGAGGGCTCATCGCGCCCTCGTTCGCCGACGCGCACGTGCACCTGGGCCTCGTCGCGCTCGAAGGACTGGACTGCACGCTCGACGAGGCGGGGTCCGAGCAGGGCTGCCTCGACCGTGTGCGCGCCCACGCGGCCGCACTGACCGACCCTGATGCCTGGGTGCGCGGAGGCGGATGGCGTGCCGAGTGGTTCCCGGACGGAACCCCCTCGCGCGCCGCCCTCGACGCGGTCGTCCCCGATCGCCCGGTGCTGCTGCTCGACAGCGACCGGCACGGCGGTTGGGCGAACTCCCGCGCCCTCGCCCTCGCAGGAATCGACCGCACGACTCCCGATCCGCCGGATGGACGGATCGTGCGCGATGCCGACGGCGAGCCGCAGGGAACCCTCCGTGAGGGGGCGGTGGACCTCGTGGGGCGCATCGCGCCGCAGCCCACCGCGGCAGAGCTGGCTCCCGGCATCCGTCGCGCCGCCGACCATCTGCTCTCGCTCGGGATCACGGGATGGCAAGAGGCGGCGCTGGCATCGTTCGGGAGCATCCCCGACTTCACCGACGCGTATCACGCGGCCCTCGCCGCGGGGCTTCGGGGCCGGCCGACCGGCGCCGTGTGGGTGCCGCGCGATCTCACGGTCGACGGCGTCGCGGCCTTCGTCGCCGCCCTGCGGGAGCGCGCGGAACGCGGCGGGGCGGCGGGGTTCCCGACCCGCACCGCCAAGCTCATGCTCGACGGCATCGTGGAATCGAAGACCGCGGCGCTGCGCGACGGCTACGCCGACGGATCGACCGGACTCCGCTACTTCGCCGATGACCTCGTGCACGCCGTCATCGCGCAGCTGAACGCCGCCGACATCCCCGTGCACGTCCACGCGATCGGCGATGCCGCCGTCACCCAAGCGCTCGATGCCTTCGAGGCGGCCGGCCCCGCACCGAGCGGTGTCCGCAACCACATCGCGCACCTGCAGGTGGTGAACCCCGCCGATGTGCCGCGGTTCGCCGGGACCGGGACGACCGTCAACGCCCAGGCGCTGTGGGCGTGCCGGAGCGAGGTCATGCGTACGGTGACCGAGCCCCTGCTCGGGCCCGAACGCAGCGGCTGGCAGTTCCCGTTCGGATCACTGTGGCGAAGCGGCGCCGCCCTGGCCATGGGATCGGACTGGCCGGTGTCGACGCCCGACCCGTGGCAGGCGATCGCCGTCGCGGTCACGCGGCGGGAAGCGGGACATCCCGATGCGGACCCGCTCGGCAGAGGCGAGGCGTTGCCGCTCGCGGTCGCGCTCGCCGCCTACACCAGCGGATCGCACGCCCTCATCGGAGATGTCCGCGGCGACGGTCGTGCGGGCCGCCTGGTCGTCGGCGCCGCGGCCGACATCGCGGTGGCCGACCGCGACCCGTTCTCGCTGCCGGAGTCCGAGATCGCCGGGACCCGCAACGCCTGGACGATCGCTGCGGGCGAGGTGATCCCTCGCGACGCCACCGCGTGATCTCGGTTCGGGGTCGCCTGTGGTCGTGTGCCCCGAGCCTCAGCGACCACAAGGGACCCCGAACACAGGGTCGGCGGCGACAGAGGGGCGTGATCAGCTGGGGCAGCTGAGTCCGGCGCGGAGCGAGGTCATGAGGTCGATCTCGGCCGACTGGGTGTTGATGACGCCTTGGGCCACGGTGAGTGCCCGCGGATCGTGACCGAGTTGGAGCAGAGCCTGCGCCATCGGCAGCGCGCCCTGGTGGTGGCGGATCATGAGGCCGAGGAACGTGCAGTCGGCGGCGGTGCCGGTCTCGGCGCGCATCTGGGCGATCTCGGCCGTGGTCGCCATCCCCATCTGCGCCATCAGATCGGCTTCGGAGGGTGCGGAGCCTCCGGTCGCCGAACCGTGGTGGTGCGCCGTGTCGGCGGTGCTCATCCAGGACATGAGCGGGCCGCCGGCCTGCGGGAGTCCCCACCTGACGAGCCAATCGTAGAACTCGCCCTTCTGCGCGGACTGCGTCGTGGCGATGTCGTACGCGAGCACCCGCACGTCGGCGTTGTCGGTGGTGCGGTAGATGTCCATCGCCATCTCGACGGCCTGGCCGTGGTGCACCTGCATATCGCGGGCGAAGCCGGCCTCCGGCGAGTCGGATGTCGGTGGGGTCGCCGCACCCGCCGCCCCG